>ERZ795032.309-NODE-309-length-62730-cov-58.362106_pt1 | contig 62730 bp, 55 predicted proteins | sample MGYA00375124_ERZ795032 | MGnify/ENA primary metagenome ERZ795032 (study PRJEB30167, sample SAMN05720154) | activated sludge metagenome | isolation source: Anaerobic digester | place: China | collected 2015-12-16 ...
CATGAGAGCCTTGGATTTTTGCCTACCACCAGCAGGCATATCCTTTGTGGCGATCTAGCGTGTTGGCTGCAGCAAAAAGGGCGGACACTGCTTTATCAATCGATCACCTCATGCTTTATACAATCGAGTGGTCTTGCCGCAGACATTGGGCCCCAGAAGGATTATGATGGCTCCCATTCTCAAATGCAGGCCAACATCGCCCAAGACCAGACGGGATGTTGCAGCTCAAAGAGATGTCCCAGGTAGGCGAAGTCGTCAACTACTGCCAGAAAGGAGGCGCCAAATGGCAGGGACAGGGGATTCAGTGTCCTGATCCAGCAGAAGATCATGCGCAACATATGGTAAACGACCAGCCCACTAGGCCGATGACACCGGCCACGGCCACCGCAGAAGATGCGGCAAGAGATGCTGGCGCAATTAAAATGATCTGGTATCTTTCCGGATTCATGGCCACGGTGCGGGCCTCCTCATCGCCCAAAGCGAGGACATTCAGCCTCCAGTACTGGCCGCAGGCAGAGGGCTATAGCTAGCTATTGCCTCCAATAGATCGATTTTGGGCTTTGACTGTATGTTTCTTTACTTCAATTATAAAAAAAAGCTTAAGCCCCCTTCAGGGCTTAAACTGATACTCCTGGGTGGGGAACTGTGCTTTTGTCGTGTCCCACGCTGGTTTCATGGTGGAGATTGATTCCTCCCGGCAAGAGCAGTCGAATATTCCCTTCCAGCTGGCGTACTGTACATTGAAGTTATAGGATGGAAGGTCGAAAAAGCCGCCCATGCAGCAGGGGAGCCAGTCCACCTGAGAGGTCTCTCTGTCCTTGACTATCTCCAGCTTCATCGTCTTTTGAACCTGGAAATTGCCGATGTAGTCATTTTGAACCTCGATTATGGGATCAAATGTCTTTGGCTGAGTCTTTTCGTTGGGGCTCAACAGCAGCTCACCTATATGAAGGGTACCCTGAAAAACATCGTCATCGATCTTCATGCTGAGAATGCCCACGCCATCTGTCTTGTCTGTGGGTCCAGTACAGTTGATGTCCACGGCAATGTCCCCTTTGAGAGCATGAGCGTACTCCACCTGGCGGTGCATTGACGCAGACTCTTGATAGCTCCTGGCCTCGGTCTTATCCTTGATAAGGGAATTGTACTCAATGGGATTCGCGGCATACCAGCCAGTGCCATAGGCAAATGTAGTAGGCGACTGGACATTATCATACTGCCTGGTGTAGCTGACGACGCTGTTAGCACCCTTTGAGGCTTTCTTCATCAGTCCATCGTAGTCCAGGTAGTAGTAGGAGCCGCTGGTGGTCTTCTGCTGGGAGTTGAGTATATCGGCCATATCCACGGATCCGCTGCCATGGTAGTACTCCAGCAGGGAGAGGTTATTTGTATTTATGCTCTTATACTCCACAGCAAAGCCCTGTCCGGTTACATCATCGGTCATCTCATGCTTATACTTGATCGCTTCTCTTCCAGGATTCATATCATATATTCCTGCCCAGGTAATTCCTGTGATTAGCAGCAGAAAAATTAATACTAATCCTATTTTGACTAATACTTTCTTTATACGAAACCCTCCTTTGTTCTCACATGTCTGCGAAGGCAGTTATGTTTATTCATATTTAGCCTTTTCTTTGTATGAGCGAGTCCAGGCATATTATGTGTTGTAGCACGCAAGTATTAAAAATATTTTGCTTGGCAGATTTTTTCTTCCATCCAACAGATTGTGCAGGCAAAATCGCTTGAGATTTGCTGCCAGGGGCGTTCCCCATAAAACAAGCATGTCTGGGGCCCATGCGAGGGGACGCTTTCAATGAGGGCTTCGTCATAACTTTTCCTCAATTGAAAACTCCTTTATGTTGAGGAACCAGTAGCCTTCCCTCAATACCGCCTCGCTTCCGGACAATATAATCCTCTTCTTGAAGATCGGGCCGTCTGTGACGATGGTGTGAAACTCCCCATTCTCTCCGCAGGGGTCAATGGATTGGTCCAGATCCTTCAGATCCTCAGAAAATTCTTCATCAATCCTCCTGCCCAGCCATTCTCTGCCCATGAGGCCATCCTTGACGCTTATCACTATCACCTCAAAGCCCAAACCTGTGATCTCCTTTAAGATCTTCCTCGAATCCTGTTGCCATAGGGGCAGCAGTAGATCTAGATTTAAACTAGTACAGATCCTGTCCACCAATTTTTTGTGGGTCTGGATATGGCCGAAAACAGCTCCATCGATCTTCTCCCCATTGGCGCGAAGATCCAGAATGGTCCTCTTGAACTCCTGCTCATAGGAGGTGAATTCCCTATGAATGAGTGGAATTCCAATTGCCTCTGACTGGGCCAGAATCAGCTCTGGATTTATATCATGAGATCCGATCCGTGATATATTCCTGAAGCTGAGAAGATAATTGACCCGCCATCCCTCTTGCATCGCTTTATAGCAGGATAAGCATCCATCCTTTCCTCCCGTCCAGGAGACGACTGCATTTCTCAAATTCATCTCTCTCCCTATCAAATCTGATACACAATTATGGCCTGAGAGCAATTGCCGGTCGTGAATCAATTATGGGTTGGTATTTAGGCCTGCAGCAGAATTAGGCATCATTGAATGCTGATTTGCCCAGAATGTCCTCTCTCGAGCGCGTCCGAGAGACCGCAATCGTTAATCGAGTTTTAGAAACTTCAACCTATTTTAGGATCACGACCCAATTGCCAGAAATCAGATAAAAAAGGGGCGCATGCAGAAGCAGTCAGACAGAGCTGGATCTGCAGGCGTCCAATGAGCATTCTTGATTCATTACTTGATTATTCCCTTTTGCATCAGGACAAATGGCGTTCTCTTGGAGTCATCCCAATTATCGACATCTGCATGGTATCCGTCTCTAATCCAGACCTCAATCATGTATATGCCGGCTTTTCCCGTGCTCGTTTCCCAGGACCAGACACCGTTCGTGCTCCAGTCGGTCATGGGCACCCACTGTTCATCTGTTGAAGGCCCCTTAAGGACATAGCGGTATAGAACCGTATCCATGTCCGGGTCTGTCGCCTTAGCCGTCCAGGTAATAGTGGCGCCCTTATCCTGCGGGGTTTGCTTATCAGATTTCATGCTGGTCAGAGTCGGCTTGGAGTTCGATTTCGAGCTGCCGGCAATGCCAGCACTCTCGCTGATGACATATTCTGCGCTGACATGGGCATCATGACCCCAAGGGGGAGCATGGCGTCCATCCCTGATACGCATATCGATGACATTATTGCCAATGTCTATGGCGCTGGTCTCCCAGGTCCAGGTATTGTTCTTGCTCCAGGTGTTCATGGGCATCCAGGTGTTTCCCGTCATCGGCCCGTTCAACCAGAACTGATAGTATAGCTCATCCTCTTCGGAGTCAAAGGCATCGCCTGTCCAGACAACCGGTGTGCCTGCTGTCAGCGGCCCTTCCTGATCGGGAGTCAGGCCTTTGGCCACAGGGGCCTGGTTCATGGCATCCGCCACCACTGTCGAAATGGGCTGTGTTGTTTGCGGGCTCTTTGCAAATATGAGGTCCTTAGTGGTAATGGCCTGAGCCGAACTGAAAATCAAAGCGATTAGCAGAGCAGATATCAAAAAAGCCCTGCAATGAGTTCTCTCCTTCGAATAATTCACAATTAATCCCCCTTATGCTCAATCCATAATTCATATCATTATAGTTAAATTTTTCTATTATTTCCGCTCAAGGCCATAGGTGCTGATCTGGGCAATGATGCAAAGCTTTTTCTATCAGTATTAGAGAACCTGATCTGCATTCAGAGACAATATTATGCCGAAAAAGGCTGCGAAAAAAGGAAGGCTAATAATTGATACATCTTCACCAGGGGTTCTGAAGACAATTATGATAGGCCAATAATAGAGATGCACAGATAAGCCGCAAGATGAAGGTTTGCCCATGACCTCTGATCAATGCATAAAGTCGATCATACCGTTTAACATGGCCTTGATGCTGGCCTTCATAGTTGCCCTCTGCTCAATCTCATTTAGCATCCACTTAAAAGATGAGCTGCAGATCACGGCGAGCGATATGCTGGCGATCCTGGTCGATTCTCTGGCCACACTAGCCCTTTTTTATGCCGCCAGGAGGTCTTCTGTCTATGGGAGACAGGTCCGTTTAGCCTGGACGGTTCTTGCCCTTGCCCTGGTGGCCCATACTTTGGGTGATATCGCCTGGGCTTATACTGAGATAGTGCTGGATCAGCCACCCTTCCCATCCGTGGCAGACTGGCTATTTCTGATTCATTACCCCCTATTAATCGCGGGCATTCTCCTCTTGCCTACCCAATCCCTGACCTCCAGTGAACGGCTGAAGGTCATGCTGGATGAAGGGATCGTGATCATCGCCTCCGTTATAATATTCTGGGTGGTTTTAATCGCACCCACGATCGAGTCCAGCGCAGGAGCAATCTTCCGCACACAGGCATTATCCGTGGCATATCCCGTCTTGGGTTTGATGCTTCTCTTAGCGCTGGTTGAACTCCTCCTTCGGCGGATCCGATTTCAGCAGATGGGTCCAGTGCTTCTTCTGGTAATGGGAACGATAGTGATGATCATCGCTGATCTCATCCTGGCATACCAATCATTAAACAACATATATGATTCCGGCGGCATTTGGGACGTGGGCTGGATAATGGCCTACTCGATGATCGGCCTGGCGGGAATACTGCAGGCCAGCACCTCACCCAGCGATGCACCTCCATTCCAGAAGGTTCCCTCCGAAGAGCCTGCTTATGCCCGCACCGTTGCATCCTCTGCGTCTCCTTATGCTCTTGATTCCGGCATGGTGCGGTTTCCTGGTGCTCACTACATCCCTTACATCTTCGTTGCTGGCGCATACATCATCCTTATCTGGAGCTTTGACCGTCCTCTTGCCATAAGCACGCCTCATCTATCTTATTCTGTGGGGGGGATAATAGGTCTGATAGTCATTCGCCAGATCGTCGCTCTGAAGGAGAACGAGAGATTATTCCAGACATCCAAAAGAGCAGAGGAAGAGGTACGAAGGCTTAACCAGCATCTAGAGAGCAGGGTTATGGATAGGACGGCTATGCTGAAAGCGGCAAACCGAAAGCTAGAGGAGGATATTTTAGAGCGAAAGAAGATCGAAGAGGATCTGAGAAGATCCAAGGAGGCGGCAGAGGCGGCAACCAACGCAAAATCCGAATTTTTAGCCAATATGAGCCATGAGATCAGAACCCCTCTGAATGCCGTCATCGGCCTCACTGGAATTCTCCTGGGCACGGACCTGAATAGAGAGCAACGCGACCATATGGAGATCATCAGAAGCAGTGGAGATGCACTTTTAGCAATCATCAATGATATCCTGGACTTCTCGAAGATCGATAGCGGCAAGATGGAGCTGGAAGTCCAGCCTTTTGATGTCAAAAAGAGCATTGAGGATGCTGTTGATCTGATGGCTCCAGTTGCCCAGGAAAAGGGCCTGACCTTGGGATATGATATCGAAGAGAGCATTCCAAAGACCATTGTCAGCGATCCCACCAGGCTGCGCCAGATACTGGTCAACATATTGGGCAATGCGGTGAAGTTCACCAGCTCTGGAGAGGTCAGGATCCTGGTTTCGGGCAGAGATTTGGGGGGTAGAGAGCATGAGATCCACTTCGCTGTTATGGATACGGGCATCGGAATACCAGCAGAGAAGATGAACTGCCTCTTTCAGTCCTTCTGCCAGGTTGAGCCCTGTACCACTCGCAGGTATGGTGGCGCGGGCCTGGGCCTGGCAATAAGCAAGAGGCTCGTGGAGCTCATGGATGGCTCGATTTGGGCGGAGTCAGAGGAGGGCAAGGGATCAACATTCCATTTCACTATAAAGGCAATGGAAGCGTTATCGCCACCGCCCGGAGAGCTGGCAAAAGGGTCGAAGAGCAGCATCTCTATGGGCCCCCAGCGTCCTCTACGTATACTGGTGGCGGAGGACAACATAATCAATCAGAAGGTTATTAAAAAGATGCTCCATAAGCTCGGCTATCGCGCTGATGTAGCTGCTAATGGCCTGGAGGTCCTTGTCGCCCTGGATCGCCAGGATTACGATGTGATCCTCATGGACATTCAAATGCCAGAGATGGATGGGCTGGATGCCGCCAGAAAGATCAGAGAAACCCGGCCGACATTGCCAAAGATCATCGCTATCACCGCATTTGCCATGGAGGGTGACAAGGAGAAATGCATCGATTCGGGAATGGACGGCTACATCAGCAAGCCGGTGAACCTGGAAGAGTTGAGAGCGATCTTGAGATCTGATGTCAGTGCGATTGGCAAAAACGATGGAATTGGCAGCTGGTCGAGGGGCGGAGGGCAGAACTGACTGCTAAAACTCTATATCTTTTTGCACCTTACATATATCCTGTATCCGAAAAGACTTAGCTTGGGCCATAGTGGCACAATCCGTTTCTCCAGTAATTGGGAGATGCGCTCCTGCAGATAAGCCGGATCGACGACCGGCCTGTAGCGGCTCATAAATAAGTAGCCTTGGCAGAGCTTGAAGTCGAAACCGAGATGCTCTTCGATCTGAAAGCCGGCATTCTCCAATTGATTCTGGAATTCTGAAAAGGAGAGATACTCCGGCGGAACTATCCGTTCTCCGAATAGATATTTTCTCGCCAGGGTGTAATGGGATAGGCGGTTGAAGAAATCCACCACCAGTCCTCCGCCTGGGCGGAGAACCCGATTGAACTCCTGCAGGGCCTCTGCCATCGACTGTGGAGAGGCAAGACAGGTAAGAACGCCGCTGCTCACTACCCAGTCGAATGACTGATCAACAAAGGGAAGCGAGGTTATGCTTCCCTGAAGAAATGCTGCCCTCGGATCACCGGATGTGCGGAATCTGGCCCGACCAAGCATGTTGGCAGAGAAGTCCATGCCGATGAACCTGGGCCCATTTTCCTTTGCCATCCCCATCTCAAGGGCTGCAATTAGCAGCTCCCCATTGCCGCACCCTGCATCCAGGACCATGCCACCTGATCCGGCAAAAGAGAAGGCTGTTGCCCTCTCCTCAAACTCCCTTTGCAGGCGTAATATGAACTGGGGAGTATCATCGGGTAGATCGCGGGCCATCTTGAGATCGCAGTCGTCGCCGCATCTCCTTTGTCGCTCCCAGAAGGCCAGCTCCTCTCTCTCCAGGCATAACCTATCTTCACCATAGTTATATTTCATAAACTCAGAAGCGCTATTTGATCTGGACATCCCTTTGATCTCACAGGCAATGAACTATCGGCCTTGAATATGAGGGCTATTTATAGCTTGTCGGCCTCGTGCCGCCGGATTGGCATCACTGGTGGTAGGTGGTGAGGGAAGCATTAAAAAAATTGAAGTTCAATCCAGCCACTTGTAGCCTGGATCTTTTATTCGATTGAAGTTTCGGATGAGATCGGCAGCATCCCTGCGGTTGATGCTTGCATCCATCATCCTGGAACAGATATGTCTGATGGCAGCCTTCTGCTCCTTGATCTCATCGCTGTCCTCCGGCAGGGGATTCAGTCCAAAGCTCTCGAATAAATGCTCCTTTTCATCCAGATGAGCGGTCTTCCCCCACTTTCCGAACATCTCTGCTGCACGATCGAGAAGGTCCTGATTGAACATTTCAGGGAATGCATATCCTTCAATCTGTTTTAGGAATTCCTCTTTCTTCATTATGACCACCCTTTAAGCCATATGCTATTAGTTATTCATGATATAAGTAACTTAGATAGGAATTTAGGACTATCGCCAAATTGGATTGGATGATAGAAATTCCAATGACTGATGCTAACCTGGACGGTGCGGTTGACGATCTGGATCAGGAGGCGATGGCGAAAAAAAGGAAGATGAGGCACCCATAATCGATTGGATCCTTCATCCTTCGGACAGGCATGCCTACCAGAACTCCCTCTTCCTGCGCATGAAGAGGTAGACGAAGAATGGCACCCCTAAAAAGGCGGTCATTATTCCCACGGGCAGAATCACTGGAGCGAGAATGGTCCTGGCCAGGGTATCAGCTCCTAAGAGAAGCAGCGCCCCCACCAGAGCAGAGGCGGGAAGCAGGAACCTGTGATCCCCACCAATTGCCATCCGGGTTATATGAGGAGCGACCAGACCGATGAAGCCTATGGTGCCAGTAAAGCATATCACCGAGGCGGTTATGAACGAGACCAGCATCATGCTGATCACCCGGGTCCTCTCCACATTCACCCCCAGGCTCTTGGCGGTCTCGTCACCTGCCCCCATGGCATTTATGTCCCAGGATTTGATGATAAGATAGGGAAGGCAGATGGCTATGACCGCGGTGACTATCCAGACCTTATCCCAAGAGGAGCGGCCCAGCGAGCCCATCGACCAGAAGACCACCTCCTGAACCTGCTCTGCATGGCCGATATACTGCAGAAATGAGGTCATGGCACTGAAAAGGTATGAGATGGCGATTCCCGCCAGGATCATGGTCTCTGGTGTGACTCCTTTATATTTTGCCAGTCCATAGACCGCCCCCGCAGCGAGAAGAGTGAAAACAAAGGCATTGCCGATGATCAGCCATTCTCCGCCCATGAACCCCGCCCCCATGATTATGGCCATGGCCGCACCAAAGGAAGCAGCTGATGAGATGCCCAGGGTGAAGGGGCTGGCCAGGGGATTTTTAAGGATGCCCTGCATGACCGCTCCGGCGATGGCCAGGCCGATTCCTCCCACTATCCCCATAAGGATTCTATGCAGCCTCAGTCCCCAGACGATGGTATCTGAGAACCAGGTGGTCTGGAAATACTGGGGAAAAAACTTTGCCAGGATAGTGGAGTAGACATCCATCACGCTGATATCCGCCGATCCCCGGGTGGCAGCATAGCCCGCCAGCAATACAATGCCTAAGACAAGAGCAGCGAGAAAGAGCATCTTCCTTCCGATGAACTTCTGGTACTCCGCCCTCAGCTCCTGAGCAGCAGTCGTCCTGGGCTGAGTCTTCTGGCCCGCGCCCAGCTTCTCTTTCATTTGTGATTCGGACATCAGCCTCATGCCTCAGAATAAGAGATGAAGGCTCTATTTATAGCATCAACCCTGGATTCCGGGAGCAAACCATAGCCGTTCAGATGTGATTGGCCAAAATCATTGCCCTTGATGATCGTTGCCGGCGGAAAATCTCTATCGGGCTCATTCTTTCTGCTGGGCAGCCCCACAGCAGGGCTGATCTCATCGTGGTTTGCGCCTTCAGGGGCAGCCTTACTCTCTCCTGATTCGATCATCGATATCATCTTGCTGGTTTATACCAATATTAATAAGTCTTTTGGTAATTGTATTACTATATCACAATTGTTCTCCCAGTTCATCCGCTGAAGGCATCAAATATCACTGCAAATTATTAGTATGCTAGAAATTCTCTAAATAGCAGAAAGCTCTTTTCTATATGTGCATTCATCGATATCATCTCATCAGACTGGAATTTGAGCCGAAAATCCTTGGTCCCTGACAAGCGCATTGCATATCACATAGAAGAATTCATATAAGAAATCAGATCTAATTCGAGATTCGCGCATAGTATAAGACTAAATTTAGATCTATATGTAACAATTAATTAAAAAATTATTTGAAATTTCTTACTTTTTAATATGACATAAGCCTTATATACGTCAGAGATACGCTAAATAAAAAAGGCGATTACATGCACCATTTGAAGAGAAGGACCATACCATTTACATCCATAGTAGGGCAGGACGACATGAGATTTGCCCTGATTCTGAATGCCATCAATCCCCGCATCGGCGGCGTCCTGATCCGGGGTGACAAGGGAACTGCCAAATCCACAGCAGTAAGGTCCTTGGCAGATCTGTTGGAGACCATTCAGGTGGCATCTGACTGCCCATTCAACTGCAATCCGGAGAATCCAGAGGATATGTGCGACCTGTGCTACCAGAAGAGCCAATCAAATCAGATCACAGCAGTAGAGAAAAAGACCCCTGTAGTCGATCTGCCGCTGGGAGCAACCGAAGATCGGGTGGTAGGATCGCTGAACGTGGAACGGGCCATAAAAGAAGGAATAAAAGCGCTGGAGCCCGGCATTCTCGCAGCCGCTAATCGCGGCATCCTCTACATTGACGAGGTTAATCTTCTGGACGATCATGTGGCTGATGTGCTGCTGGATGCTGCTGCCATGGGCGTCAACATTGTGGAACGGGAGGGCGTATCCGTTGCTCATCCATCCAAATTCATCCTGGTGGGGACGATGAATCCTGAGGAGGGAGAGATCCGGCCCCAGCTTCTGGACCGATTCGGCTTACAGGTGAGCGTTGCTGGAATTGAGGACGTGGAGCAGAGAATGCAGATCGCCAAGATCGCAGAAGCTTTTGACCTTGATCCAGAGGGATTTGCCAAAGAATGGCAACAAGAACAGGTGGATATGAAACAGAAGATCTCCAGGGCTCGCCAGCTTCTCAGTCAGGTGAGCATGAGCGATGACCTCCTCCGTTTAATCGCTTCCACCTGCATCGATCTTGGAGTCAAGACGCACCGAGCGGAGATAGTCATTACCAGAACCGCCAAGACCATCGCCGCCTTCGATGGCAGGACCGAAGTCAACCAGGAGGATGTCAAGAAAGCCATGGAGCTGGCCCTGGCCCATAGGATGAGGAGCAGGCCATTTGAGCCGCCCACGCTGAACAAGGAACGTCTGGAGAAGTCCATGTCTCAGAAGCAGCATGAACACCAGCATCAGGATCAAAAGCCCGAGCAGCAGAAGAAGAATGAGCAACAACCACAGGAGCCGTCGGAACAAAAGGACACAGATCAAAAACAGGCCGCTAAGCCCCAAGAGAGGATATTCGAGATCGGCACGCCTATCGATGTGCGTGCCATAACGATGCCCCGCAAGAGGGACCGAATCGCCCGCCGCAAGACCAGCGGCAGGAGGATGAATACACTGGCTCTGCGCAACCGCGGCCGGTATCTGCGCCAGAAAATGCCCCAGGAAGGAAAGGATATTGCCATTGATGCCACCATTCGTGCCGCTGCCCCCTATCAATGGGTCAGATCCGGCCCCAACGCCATCATCGTAAAGGACGAGGATATCCGGGAGAAGGAGAGAGTGGGCAAGACCTCCGCCGTAGTCCTCTTCGTGGTGGATGCCAGCGGATCCATGGGGGCCAATCAGAGGATGGAGAGCGCCAAGGGAGCAGTTCTCTCCCTCTTAATGGACTCCTACCAGAAGAGAGACAAGATCGGCATGATAGCCTTCAAAGGAAAGGAAGCCGAGATCATACTTCCCCCCTGCACCAGCGTGGATCTGGCCCTTGGCCGCTTGCGAGAGCTTCCCACCGGGGGCAAGACACCCCTATCCGCCGGCCTCTCCCGCGGATTGCAGCTCTTGCAGGGAGAACTGAGAAAGGATGAGGAGAGCAAATTGATGATGGTTCTCATATCCGATGGCAGGGCTAATGAGGGAATGGGTGGAAAGATCAAAGACGAGCTGATGGCGATCTCAGAACGGATAAAGCACCTGGGAATCCATACCATCGTCATCGACAGTGAGGTCGTAGACAGCTCCTTCCTGGATATGCGTTTAGGCTATTGCCATCAGATCGCGGATCAGTGTCAGGGAAAGTACTATCCCCTATCCAGCTTAACCCCGGAGTCCCTGCTCAGGATTGTAGATGAAGAGCAGAAGCTTCTGTTCGATGATGCGGCCATAAATGAATATGCTGCAACATAATGCTATTATTGATATGATAATAGAAATAAAGAATTAATAAATATAATTAACATATATAATTAATATATGCGGTCAATATAATTGAGATAGATATGAGCAGTATGATCGAGATATCGGGCCTGAAGAAGGAGTACTCGAGGAAGAAGGTAGTAGATAACTTGAATCTTGAGGTCGGACGGGGAGAGCTCTTCGGCTTCTTGGGGCCAAATGGAGCTGGAAAGACCACCACCATTCGCATCCTTACCACCCTCACCAAGCCCTCGTCCGGACGGATTCGGATCAACGGCATCGATGTGGCAAAGGACCCGTCCAGGGTGAAGTCGGAGTTTGGCGTGGTTCAGCAGCACTTGAGCCTGAACCGGGATCTGACCATCGGCGAGAACCTGGAGCTTCATGCCCGGCTGCACCACCTCCAATCCAGGGAACGAAAGGAGAGGATCGCGGAACTGCTCGATTATGTGGGGCTGTCCGATCACTCCGATCAGCTCATCGATAGCGTCTCCGGGGGAATGAAGAGGAGGGCCATGATAGCCCGGGCGCTCATCCACAGGCCCAAGCTCCTCTTCCTGGATGAGCCGACGGTGGGATTGGACGCTCAAACCAGACGCCGGGTCTGGGATCTCATCCGCAGGATGAACCTAGAAGGCTCGACGGTCTTCTTGACCACCCACTATATCGAAGAGGCCGAGGCCTTGTGTCAGCGGGTTGGAATTCTTCATCACGGCAGGCTCATAGCTCTGGGAAGCCCTCTGGAGCTGCGGCAAAGGTTAGGAATGGTGGCCGTAGAGATGCAGGGGGAGGCGTGCGGCACAACTTACCGCTACTTTCCGGATCGATCAAGTGCCTCCCTGTTTATTCAGGATCTTCCAGGCTCGGAGAGGGTGGTCATGCGAGAGTCCAACCTGGAGGATGTGTTCATCGAGCTGACCGGTGAGAAGGTGATGGGAGACTAGCATGATCGATGCCTTCAGTATACTCTGGTCGGACCTGACAGCGCTCAAGCGGCGCTGGCCTCGCTATCTTCTCACCACCCTGATGAGCCCGCTTCTCTATCTGGTGGCCTTTGGCTGGGGCCTGGGACGCGGGATAGATATGAACGGAACCAGCTATCTTGATTTCGTGATACCGGGAATCATCGCTCTGACCGCCATGACCACCAGCTTCAATGGAGCCGGCACCAGGCTCAATGTCGATCGACTCTATTTCAAGAGCTTTGATGAATGCCTCATGGCCCCGGTGGAACTGCCCTCCATTCTCTTGGGAAAAGCGCTGATTGGGGTGGTGAGGGGTATACTGAGCTCGGTAGCATTCTTGCTCGTAGCCTTTATCATCGCCAGGCATATCCATATCACTCTGCCCTTTGTATTAGGATTGCTGCTTAGCTGCCTGACCTTTGCCTTTCTGGGTGTTCTGGCTGCCCTGCTGGCCCGATCTCATGAGGATATGGCCACCTTTGGCAGCCTGATTCTCATGCCGATGACCTTTCTGGGCGGAACCTTCTTCTCCGTCTCCCAGGTTCCCTTCGGGCTGAAGATGGCGCTGTACGCCCTTCCTCTCACCCACTCCAGCCTGTTTCTGAGGGCGGCTGCATTGGACCAGCCTCTTCCCTGGTCATCTTTTCTGGTTCTTTTCCTCTTCTTTCTGTTATTCTTGGGCGGAGGGATGATGGCCCTCAGGAGGATGAGCGTTTAGCAGAGCTATGGAAAGATTTATATCTACAATAGTTCAGGCAAATTATTGTGATGAGTTATGAATATTTTTAGAATAGGTAACAATAATAGACCTCTTGAACAGTCAATATTATGGCACAGCTGCTTCACCCTGATCGCCCTTTCTCTTCTCTGCCCAGCAGCGTCTGCCGATGAGGGCGGACAGGATCTGTTGAGCGTATTCGGCAATGCCGATATGAACGACAGGATCGACGAGGCAGATGCCACCTATCTCCAGGGGGTAATCGACGGGGTGAGCAAGTCAACGAAACTTTCCGATGCCAACAATGACGGCAGAATCGATTCCCAGGACATCGAGCGGATAAATGAGATCATCAGAGGAGAGGAAACGGAGCTTACGGTCTCCGACTCCATCGGCAGGAATGTCACCGTATCCCTGCCGGTGAAATCCATAATCGCTCTGGGCACCTATAGGAATGAGGCCGCCAAGATCCTCAAGGCACAGGATATGATGGTAGGGGTATCCTCAGACATCAAAGAAGGGTACTACTATCAGGATCTGGCAGATAAGCCGGCAGTAGGAACATGGTCTGCCCCCGATAGCGAGGCCATTGTCAAATTGAAACCGGATATAGTGATCACCTCCGCCAACCTGGATCGGGCCAGCTTGCTGGAGGAGAGTCTCAGGCCCGCTGGCATAGCAGTTATCGGTCTTGATCTCTACCGGGAGGATATCATGCGCTCGGAGATGAGGACTCTGGGATTCATCCTGGATAAGAACGAGGAGGCAGACGAATACCTGCAGTGGCGTGGCAGCTATGATCAGGCGATCCATGATTATGTGGCAGGCCTCAATGAAAAGGATAAGCCCCGTCTGTTCATGGAATGGGGAACAAGAAACAGCATCGCTGAGATCTCCAGTTACGGCAGAGGCTCAAGCGGCGATGCAATGTGCTGCTCCACTGGAGGACGGAACATTGCAGGCGATCTCGATGAGTACCCCAAGCTGGACAGCGAATGGATCCTCAAGGAGAACCCGGATGTCATAATCAAGCTTCTGGCACCGGGAGGCGGAAAAGCGGGCTGGAACAGCACAAAAGAAGCTGATCAGATCCTGAATGGCTATTTAGAGGAACGTCCGGGATGGAGCAATCTGGATGCGGCGAAGAACAACAGGGTCCATCTGCTGAGCACTGAGATCGCCTGGGGACCTGACGGCATCGTGGGCCTCGCCTATTGCGCAGCGTGGCTGCACCCCGAGATGAATATAGATCCCGAGAAGATCTATCGGGAATACCTGGAGCAATTCCTGGAAGTGGAATATCCCGAGGGAGCGGTGCTGGGGTATCCTGCAGCAGCATGAGAGGCTCCTCAAAGCTTCTCCAGTAATCCAGCTAGCTCACTTGGTTCATCCTGATGTTGCCCCCAGTGCGAAAAAGAAGGCGGTGATGTAAAGCAGAGGAGCGGCCACCTTCGCCAGCAGATAATTGGGAAGGCTCCTATGCAAGGCTGCCAGATCGGCCCATAGGATAGCATAAGCCCCCTCTGCCCCCTTGCAGGAATCAAGCTCACCAGAAGTCCGTTCATCGTTATGCTTGGCCCCGGTTCAATCTCCCAGAACCTTGCTCATCCTCTTCTTCCAGGCAAGAACCTCATCGGCATTGAAGACATCGATCGATCCACCCTGGATCTCGCCCTCCACGTCTCCCATTCTCTCCTCTATCCAGCCCTCGATCTCCAGGTAAAGGTTCTTGAGGGCATCTAAAACCTCAGGATCTGCCTTCCACAGGCCTCTCTGCTCGGCCTCCAACAGCCTCCTGCTCATCTCTTCCATCGCCCAGGGATTGTTCTCCTGGAAGAACTTGCGGTTCTCCTCGTCCATGACGAAGGTCCGGGCAATGTCGTCGAATATCCAGTCATCCACCTCTTGTGTCGTCGCCTCCCAGCCGTAGACCCGGCCTACGCGTTTGGAGATGTCCCCTGCTCCCTTATAGCCGTGCCTTTTCATCCCCGCGATCCACTTGGGATTGAGCAGTTTGGTGCGAACGACCCGCCTGACCTCATCGCTCAGGGTGCGAACCTCCACCCGATCGGCATCTCTGGTATCACCATAGTAGGCCTCAACATGGTGCCCCGAGACCTCCCGGGCGGCCGCAGTCATACCTCCCTGGTTTCCAAAGTAACAGCAGCAGCCGAACAGATCCTTCTCATCCGTGGTGGTCTTGTTGAAGGTGACGTCCACGCTCTTCAGCTGCTTGATCAAACCATCCTGGGATTCCTCGCCGAAGACGCCCTTGCCGTAAGCGTAACCATTCCAGTAGATGAACACGTCCGAAAGATCCTTATCCGCTTTCCAGGCGCTGGCATAGACTGCCAGGTTCACTCCATTGCCATAGGTTCCTGGGCGGCTGGCGAAGATGCGATGATGAGATCCGTTCTCCAGGTCATGCTTATGCAGAAAGTTCATATCTTGTGGCTCGTCCAGTGCTGCGACCTCACAGATGGCCTGGTCCATGATCTCAATGCAGTTGTAAAAGCAGTCTCGGGTGATGCCTGAGACCCTCACGGTCAGGTCTATCCTGGGCCGGCCCAGTTCCTCGAGAGGTATCACTTCATAGCCCTTCAGCTTCCCCCCCTTCCAGACCGGCATGACGCCGATGAGATGGAACATCTGGGCCATCTGCTCCCCATCGGCATACATCACATCTCCTGCCATCCAGAACATCCCCACGTTCTCAGGAAGCCGTCCCTGCTCTTTTTCGTACTTTTCCAGCAGGCTGTCGGCCAGTCTTCGTCCTACCATCCAGGCGGCCTCGGTGGGAACTGCCGAGGGGTCCAGGGAGAAGAAGTTCCTTCCCGTGGGCAAGATCTCGATCTTTCCCTTGCTCATCAGCCCCGATGGTCCTGGCTCGATGAATCCTGCGGAAAAGCCCCTCAATAGGCTTTCCATCTCCCTGGACTCCTCGATCCTCCAGCTGAGCTCTTCTATTCGATCTCGCAAGAGGTCTAAGGCCGGGCTTTCCTTTCCAATAGAGCGCTCCTCCAGCAGTCTCGATATACTGCTCTTTTCCTGGCCTTCGATCTTGCCTGTCCTGTCGGCTATGATTGCCCGGACCAGGTCCCCACCCAGTCCGTCCAACTCTCTAAGATCCTCGATATTGGCCGTGACCTCCCGTCCCAGCAGGAGGGCAGCAGCTCCTCTCACCTCAGCCCGGAGAATGGCCCGGATCATCTCCTCTCTTCTCTTGCCCGCGGGAAGCTCTCCAAATATATGCATACCGTCGGGGATCTGGGTATTGTAGAGCTGGGAGATCTTATCGTGTGCTCTCTCCAGGATCTCTTCGAAGCTCGCGCCGGTGGCGATGAGCCTCTTCAGGTTGATCTCGCCTGCCAGGTTGCTCTTCTCCAGCAGATTTAGGATGATATGCTCGAGGGCATGGGCTCTTCCGCCCTCCGAGAGGACCGCCCGTCTGTACTCGGAGATCCTGTCCTCCAGCTCTTTAAGCTCTCCATAGAGTTCGGAGTCAGTCATCACCACCTGCATGTGGTCGACTAAAGTGGCATAGCTCCTTCTCTTGGCTATGGTCCCTTCCGGGGGGTTGTCCGAGTTGTAGATGTAAAGGTGCGGCATATCGCCGATCGCGATATCGGGATAGCAGTCGGCGGAGAGGCCCACCGACTTTCCGGGCAGAAACTCCAGGTTGCCATGGGTTCCTACATGCACAATCAGGTCTGCGCCAAAGCAGCTCTCGATATAGCGGTAGGTGGCCAGATACTGATGAGTGGGCGGCACCTGGGGATCGTGCAATATCTTGCAGACCTGGCCATCGCAGCGAGACCCGGCGCACCCCCTCTTGGGCTGGGTGCAGACCAGGGCATTTCCGTATTCCACCCCAGTGATAACGATCTTCCCCTGATAGAGCATGGCAGCGGGAATTCCGTCCTTCTCCTCCCCTGGCGGCCTTCCCCAGGCCTCGATCATCTGATCCCGGACGACGGGGGATAGCAGGTCGAACCATTGCCGGTATTCCTCTTCGCTCAAGAGGGCGAGGGCTCCTCCTCGCTTGATGATCTCCTCGATCGAGGTCCAGCGAAACTCCGATATCGCCTTTCTGGCCATGATGGTCTCAATCAGCTCCTTTCCCGTCTTGGGTGGGCTCTGCAGCGAGTATCCGGCCTGGACCATCCGGTCCATGATGCGAGCAACGCTCTCCAGGGTATCGATATGCGCTCCGCCACCAACTGAAGCCTCCACTGAAGCACAGGGATTGTTGTGCAGGATGAAAGCCACCCGGCGCTCGGATACCGGCTTGTTCTTCAGGGCGACCCATTTTTTGACCCTTCTCGCGAGCTTTGAAACCCTCTCCGGGATGGGCACATGCTTCTCTATCTGTGCCCCGTCCATCTCAGAGCGGCTCGTCGCTCCTATCATCAGAGGCTCTATCACTCCTTCAAACTCCGGCATGGCCACAGACCAGCCCACCTCGCTGCTGGACAGGCCGTGCACATCATCCTTCCATTCCTCCTCTGTCTTATGATAGACGACCGCAGGATGGAATATGGGCACATTCAGGGCTTTCATGGTCTGGAGTGCCTCATCGCTGTTTCTGGAGCGGAAGATGGGCTGGAGGTTGACTATAGCCTCCACTCTTCCTGAGAAGAACCTCTTGGCCACCTCTACGCTGGACCAGGCGCCCAGATCGGAATCTCCCATGCCGAAACAGAATGCAGGGAGGACGTCGAACTCCTTTTCCAGCTCCAGTATGGCGGCATCTACGACCTTCAGATCCTCGTTTGCCCAGGAGGTGCGGGAGAAGATCAGGCCCACCCACGATCGTTCCTTGCCCTGATACCATTCCAGGTACTCATCAACGGTTGCGAAGGCCGTCTCAGATCGGGGATGATAGAGCCCCTGCCAGAGGATCTCCTCTGGCGGTTCGAGCTGGAAGCTCGTCTTCAGGGCCTGGTTGCAGGCATACTTGAGCAGGTTCTTGAAGTTCTTCCGCCCGCCGAACAGGGCATAGCGGTTGACGGTCAGGGTAGTATCCATCGGGACATTGGCCACGGTCCAGAGCGATGGGTCCCGGCCAAAGGAGATCACTGGCGTGCTGGGGCTGAGGGAGGGAATGATCTCATCCCAGCAGGGGTCGTTCGATGGATGGATCAGGACCATCTGAGCGCTTTTCAGTGATTTCAGGCATTTCTCCAGTTGGACGGGATCGTCAAGCTGGGTATAGGACCAGGCCTCCAGGTTAAAGGAGAGCTCTCTGGCCCCCTGCATCAGGTGGGGCAGCTCACTGCTCCAGGTTATAGAGACTAACTTCATTCGATTACCTGCCGATTGAGGGATTGCAATTTGGTGTGATGTATTCTGTTTTTCTTGTATTCTATTAATAACTATTTCGGATCAAATAACATAAAAACCCATCTAAAAAAGAATAAGGATGCCTCACAGGCATCTTGTTGCGATCAATCCTCAATCTCCGGATAGACCATCGTCCTTCCCTCGGGATACTCAAGGCCCAGACGCTCTAAATATTCGCGGTATACCTCCTCCGGATTGAGATCCACGTCGGGGTGGAGCACCTTCGCCAGATAGGTCGCGCCCACCACCTGGTCCAGGCCGTTCATGATATCCCAATCTATGAAATAGATCCGGTCGGACTTTGCGGCTGAGGTTCCGCTTGCTCCTGATCTGTCCAGAAGCTCATTCTTCGCAGCCTGCAGTTTTGAGGCCTCCTGTGAGGGAGCAGACTCCCAGCCGATCTCGGTATGTCCTGCTGGTTGGGTCTGTCTCACGATGATTATCTCAGGATTTTCTGTTACCACCCATTCCCAGTCCACCTTTGGATAGCTCTCTTCCAGGGCGCTGGCGATGTTGTAGCCCTTTGCCACTTTCAGCACCTGGTCAAATGCAGACCCCGGGCCCAGAGTGGAAATGTCGCCGCCACTGGAGCTCCACTCCACATATGCCTCGGGCAAGTTCATCCCGTCCACTGCATCCTTGACGGAGTTGATTTTTTCATCATACCAGCGAATATAATCGGAAGCTTGCTCCTCCTTGCCCAGGATCTGGCCTAAAACCTCGATCTCGCGGGTCATGTTCTGCGGCTTGGTGAACTCCAGCGCTACCGCCTTGATGTTCTCGAAGGGCTCCAGTCCCTCCTCCAGGCCGTATATGCCGTAGCTCTTGTCTGGATAGCTATAGCCAATGACCACGATATCTGGCACAATGGCATCCTCTCCATCGCTGGCGATCGCGCCGATCATCTCATAGTCCAGAGCATTCCATTTCCCTACACTCTGCTTTCCCTTGAGATCGGGGAAGTAGTAGCCCTTATTCTTCACTGTATCTGAGATTCCTACCACCTTATCTGCCGCTCCCAGCATCACAACTGCCTCGGCAGCATCCGAGCTGGTGACGATCACCCTCTCAATAGGCTGGTTGAAGGTGACCTCTCTTCCTGCAGAGTCGGTGATGGTCAGGGGATATTCAGCTGCCCATGCCGATGCCATCAGCATAGATGCTATCAGGCAAAGGGCCATAGGCGCGGAAAACAGTCGTATTTGCATATCAATTCCTCATATGAACTGTGGTTATTAAGACTAGGCGAAGTATAAATCGTTTTTGTTAATAATTATGTGCTTGCACATCCGAAAAAAAGCATGAAGATCATGCGGCCAGCCCAACGTTTGCACTAAGCCAGTATGCTGCCTCTCAAGCACCCGCCTGAATATCTCTCCCCTCGCGGCCAAGTTGCTGGCGAGGTCCGTCCTCTCAAAAGCTGGCAGGTTTAAATTAAGCATGCAGCCGCCAGCTCGTCCGGGGCCATTGTCATACTCCAACCGGCATCATTCAGGGATCAGAGACGATGAGATCGAGGCATGGGATATTGAGGACGCCGGGTTTGGCCGGACCCTTAACCATGGTAATAATTCAATCAAAAAGTTTATTACTTAATAAGATCTATATCCCTATTAATCACAGACAAAGGATAGAGGTGGTTGTGCAATGTGGAGTGATAAAAACGATTGGTCGGTTAGCAAAGTGGTGATCTCGGATGCGGCGGTGCCTTTTGTCGCCCGGGGGGGACGCTTATTCCCCGGGCAAGTGATCGCAACGGATCCGGGAATCGAGAATGGCGAAGATGTTCTGATTGTGGACAGGAAGGAAAGGCCGGTCAGGATGCTTAAAATCTACACCGGTCAGTGAAGTGCGGAGGTGATGATAGCAGAAAGCAGCATGTGTATGCAGGAATTAATAGCCCTCTAGTTTAGATGCCATTATGGATGCCTGGCCGCAATGGGTTTAGGAAGAGTGAGGACATCTTGCGGCCAGGGTGTCCTCTTCTGGGGTATTTTCTATGGATCTTCCAGTATTGTTGCGCCCTTATCGATGATCGCGGATTTGGTTCTCTTCTCTCATTTCAGCTCTGCCGGTCCATCAGAGCCATCAAGCGGGGCGGTCCTGTACTTGAGCAGCTCTCCGCCAATCAGCATGGCCAATCCGGCGCAGAGCAGTATCATGCTTACCAGCAGAAGGTCAAAGGATAGCTGTGCCTCTATTCCCGCAATGGATGCCAACTGAGGTGCCAGGATCATGGAGAATCCGGCCAGGGTTAAGAAGAGTCCATTGATTATTCTGCGCTCAGCTCTCACATATCTGTCCTCCTTCTTCTCGATCCCCCTCTCCAGCATGAACATCTGCTTCTTGTGAATCAGATAATAGACCAGGGCCAGGAAGGGCACTCCCTCCACTACCAAAAGCATGATGGCAGTATCCATCAATTATCTCATCCTCTCGATGGCTTTATCTCAACCTCTCGTAGATAATACTTTCGTTATGAGGAATAAAATATCCGATTTAAAATCTATTCAATAGACTAATATTAACATGAATCTTAATTTTTTGCTTACCAAATGATATTTAAAGCATCATGGCGCATTTGATATACATGAGGTGCAGTCCATTGCCTGGGAGAAGAGATACAACATTTGCTTTTATTCTCACCGCCCTTTTCGGGGCTAGCATTCTGCTTTCAATCATCATTCCCACCCAGATATGCCTTGCCAGCGGGGAGGAGACGAATCTCTCAACTGATGCTGCACCATCGAACTTGACGGAAGGGAATACATCGGCAAAAGAAGGAATCCCAGTACACGTCTATATCACGAACAATGACAATGAGAAGCTTGATGTCTCCCTGTTTATAGATTCGGAATTGATAGACCGCAAGTCGATCTCCTCAGGAGCGGATCAAAAGATAGACAGCTACCCTCTGGAGAAGGGGAGTCATACTTTCAAGATAAGCTGGTGGGATGAGGACGTGAAGAGTTCCTTTGAGGTGGAGGAGACAAAGGATATCACGGCCGAGACATCGGTAAACCTTTACACCACCCTCAATGAGGAGCCTGAGGAGTTTGAAATAACAGTTAATCTGGTCAATGAGAACTCCCGGGAGCTGGAGGCATTTCTCTATGCAGACGGCAGCTTCGAGAAGAGCAAAAAGGTGGGAAAGGAGAGCAGTGCTGAGCTGGGGAAGATAAAGCTCAAAGAGGGCATTCACAATCTATCGGTCAGATGGCAGGATGATGATACCAGAATAGAGTATGAAAAGACGAAAAAGCTAATGGTAAAACGCGATGAGGTGGTCATATTCTATGCCCCCAAAGGGGTATCCTTTGAGGCTAAGAATGCCTCCTCTGGAGCAGAGTATCGCTCCTCTGAGGATAGCGATGAAAAAGCGAGCACAAAGGATGAGCAGATCGATAAAGAGGATCCCGTTGACAAGCCGGATGATGGCAGCGAGAATGCTTCAAAGACCGATCGTGCATCTGCAGAGGTCGATGATGAGAAGAAGGGAGCAAAGGGCGATGCTATTGAGATGAAAGATGATGCTTCAAGCCGGTATGGGAGTGAATCGAGTGCCAGCACAGATAACTCTCTGCAGGATAGCTCGAGGGGAAAAAGCTCCCCAGCAAAGAATGCCAACTCCATGATCGGAGGCTCATTGGAGGACGGAAATCGACTGTACATCTATGCGGCATTGATCATGCTGACGATCTATCTTCTCTTAAGGCATTGAGATGATCAGAGCCTTTTTGATCCTGATCTTGGCGGTCTCCACCGCTCAGGCAACAGTCTGGGGCCAGGGGGTCTCCGGCGAGCTTCACTGGAAAGAGCAATTGACATTGGAGGACTACACCCTGACCCTGGCCGACTTCTCCCTGGAGGAGAAGCTCATGGTCTTGGTGGAGCTGCAGGAGGATGAACGCCCCATTGCCCGCCGGGCTCTTCATGCTGGCGAGTGGTTCGTCATAAACGATTCCTTGAGGATCAGCGCCCTGAAGATCGTAGAGGGAGCGGACAAGGATGAGCCTTATGCCATTGTGAGAATGCAGCTTCCCAGCGCCCCGGAGATATCTCTGATTTTGAGCTTCGATAAAGATATCTACCGGGGCGGGGAGGACATCAAAATCCTGCTGTCCGTGGAGAATCGAGGCGCTGTTGATGCAGAAGACCTGAAGATAACCGTGGATTCCAGTCCGCCTATATTCAGCAGGAGGTTCAACATATCAAGCCTCCAAGCGGGATCGGCCTGGGATGAACAGAAAAAGACGGCCCAAACCGATCCCATCAGGATCGATCTGGTGGCTCCATATCTGCTCGAAGCGGGAGATCTGCAGGTCAGGGTCCGCGCTCAATACACCGATCCGGATGGAAATTCCCACCAGTCATGGGGCGGCGGCAAAGCGCATATATCCGGCCCTCTCCGGCTTTACAAGAGGGTTGAAGAGACCCAGGAGTTATCTGAAAGCTACTATGTGATCGATTCCCTCAGCAACTATGGAAACAGGACATTTTCCGTGGATCTGTCCGACTCCACAGGAAAGGAATTTCACAGCAATGACACCCTCCAGTGGAAGATCGTTCTCGAGCCGGGTCAGACGAAGACGGTCAGCTATTGTATCAAGCCCATAGAGCCAGCCATGGGCATCTCTCTTCCTGATGCCATAGCCTCGTTCCGCACGGGGGAGAGGATTTACACCATCCATTCCAACAGGCCGGTGATAGATGTTACCGGACCCTTGATCGATGCCAAGAGAAGCATCAGCCCCAAGAGGGTAAAGGCAGGCGAAGAGGTGATGATATCTTTGGAGCTGGAGAATCGAGGCAACAGAAAAGCGGTGCTGACGATGGCGGAGATGGTTCCCCAGGGAGCAGAGCTGATCTCGGGAGAGCTGAATGAATCCTTCATGCTCTCCCCAGGCGAGAAGGCCGCCCGGAAGATTCGGCTGCGGGTGATGGATCCGGATGGAATCAGCATTCCCTCCTCCATGGTGAGATATCGGGATGTTCGGGGGAATGATTATAGCACCAGAACTTCTGCCCTCCGGGTTACAGTGCAGGAAGAGGAGGTGAGCAGCCCGTCCGATCCTTCCCGGAATGATACCGGCGGAAGTGGAATGTCCAAAGTGAGCGATCTGGGAGATGGCCAGGCAGATTATCCATCGCCTGATCGCGAGAACCGGGATGATGAACGGCTAATTCCAGGGAGCATTGATCATCGAGTGGTTGAGAGCGGATCCGGCCTGGGGCATAGGTTATCGATTTTATTGATACTGATCATATTGTTGCTCTCAGTGGCTCTGGGTCGATACCTTTGATGCGGTCACAAATTCTCTCTCCTGTGGCATCTGATGCCCTGCTGTATCTCGTCTGCTGCACAATATCCGTTATCCTTCCCTCTTTCATAACGGCAATGCGATCGCTCATATGTCTTACCACTTCCATATCATGGGAAATGAAGAGCATTGTCAGGCAGAACTTTCTTTTCAGATCCATCATAAGCCTCAATATCTGGGCCTGAACAGAGACATCCAGCGAGGCGGTTGGCTCATCTGCGACGATGAACTCCGGATTTATCGCCAGGATTCTGGCCAGGACTACTCTCTGGTTCTGCCCGCCGCTGAGCTGATGAGGAAAGCGGTTGATATGCTCTGGATTCAGCCCCACGACATCTACAAGCTCTAAAACCCGATCTCTGATCTCAATTTTGGTCATCTTTCCATGCAGCTTTAGCCGGAAGGGCTCAGCTATGCTCTCTCCGATGCGCATCCTGGGATTGAGAGATGACTCGGGATCCTGAAAGATCATCTGCATCCTGGGGCGGAGCTTTCTCATCTCTTTTCTATTCAGCCTGGTTATGTCCGTACCATCAAAGATTATGCTGCCGGATGTGGGCTCGATGAGCCGCAGTAGCAGCCGTCCTACGGTGGTCTTGCCGCAGCCGCTCTCTCCCACCAGGCCAAGGGTCTCGCCCTGATCGATATGAAATGAAACGCTATCTACCGCTCTAGAGCATTGCTTGCTTATCAATCCAGAGGAATAATGCTTTCTCAGATCTCGAACCTCTATCAGCCGCATAAGAAACACCTCGATGAATGCCCGTTCTCCAGCCGCACCATCTGGGGATGCTCGCTCTTGCAGACCTCCATCGCATAGGGGCATCGGGGATGGAATCTGCAGCCAGAAGGAGGATCTATGAGGGATGGGCTGGATCCGGATATGGGATGCAATCCCCGGCTTGGCAGCGAGCGTATGAATCCCTGGGTATAAGGGTGCTGGGGATCGTTCAATATGGTCTCTGCCAAAGCCTCCTCCAAAATCTCACCTGCATACATGACTGCAATCCGGTCGCATATCTCACCAGCAGCAGCAAGATCGTGTGTGATCATGAGCATCGATCGCCCGGCGGTCATGTCCCTTATCAGGTTGACGATCTCCGCTTTGGTGCGGGCATCAAGCCCCTTGGTGGGCTCATCGGCGATAACAAAAGAGGGATGACTGGCCAGGCCCATGGCGATCATCACCCTCTCCTTCATCCCTCCGGAGAGCTCATGTGGATACTGGTCCGCCCTCCTCTCCGCCTCGGGAATCATGGCCGCTTCCAGCATCTGCACCGCTCTGGCTTTTGCCTCCTTTTTGCCCAGGCCTTTGTGCAGACTGATCACCTCAGCGATCTGGTCTCCCACCTTTAAGACGGGATTGAGGGAGGTGGTGGGATTCTGCAGGATCATGGCGATCTCCCTACCTCGCAACTGCCTCATCTCCTCCTCTGTCAGATGGAGGAGGTCCTGTCCATTGTAGATTATCTGGCCTTCCACCCCGGCCGAGGAGGGCAGCAGGCGGATGATGGACATGCCAAGCACAGTCTTGCCGCAGCCGGTCTCGCCGATCAGCCCCAATCTCTCGTTATCTTTTATTTGCAGGTCCACTGAATTCACCGCTTTGACCAGGCCGTCTGGGGAGGAGAAATGGGCCTTAAGATCAATTATGTCGAGCATAGCCATTAATAGACTGAGATGATTTCATCATAATAAAGATTGCTACACAATTCGCATTTATCACTCTTTATTAACAAAAATATTAAATTGGGTGATTTTTCATCACCACGGCAATTCTATTCGCTCTGTATGGGTGGATAGATGAATACAACTTGCTCTTTGATGTTTAATACTCGTACCATAAAAGGGCCGAAGGTATTATATACACATTAGAAAGTATCAATATTTAATATCATGTTTGAAATAGTAGCATTTAAAGATAATATCTATCCAGAAAATGAACTGGAAGGTGTTCAAATTGAAGAGTAATAAGCATCTAATAGCTTTGGCATTGTCGATCGGATTTTTGCTGGCGGTCAGCGTCATCAATGCCAGCTCAGAGGAGACCGAATTTCCTTTGAACATAACCGATTCTGCGGGAAGGGTGGTGAGCCTTTCCGAGCCCGTGCAGGGGATCATCGTTCTGAATACCGATGCAGCGGAAGCCGTATCAGCTCTAGGAGCCTCGGATCTGATTGTTGGATTGGCGGAGGGAATAAAAGAGGATTATGCATTTCAGGGACTGAAGGAAAGGCCATCGATTGGCACATGGAGCGATATAGACTTTGAGAAGATCGGAGAGATCGGCAGCAAGAGAAATGGCACAGGCATCATCGTCTTAGGATTTGTCTATCCTGGAAAGCCGAATGGAGTTGAGGCAGTTTCCAAGAACCTGGAGCCATTTAGCGGAATTGTCGCCCTGGGGCTGGACTTCTACAAAGAGGAGAACCTCAGCCGGGAGTTGAGGCTTTTGGGCTCGATACTTGGCCGGGAGGATCGAGCAGAAGAGCTAATCGACTGGCATGACCGGCATGTGGCAGAGGTTGAGCAGGGGGCAAAGAACCTGGACCGTCCAAGGGTCTTTATCGAGGGGAGCTCAAGGGGGCTTGGCGATATCACCACATTTGGAGGGAGTTCGGCCTCAGGAATGCTCCTGGAAAAGGCGGGAGGAACCAATGTGATGGAGGAGGATGAAGCCTATCCCAAGGTGGAATGGGAGTGGGTTGTCTCTCAGGATCCCGAGGTCATTATCAAGACTGACTATCTCAAATCTTCCGATGGCCTGCCGGGATGGAGCCTGACATCCTCTGGTGATGTAAAAGCTCTGGAGGAGATGAGAAACGATATATTAAGCCGTCCCGGAGCCCAGAACATCTCAGCGGTGAAGAACGATCGTGTCTATGTCGTATCCGCCCAAACCCTATTCGGCCTGGATAATGTTGCCGGCCTGCAGCGCCTGGCAGAGATCCTCCATCCCGGGATCGCTCTCGAGCCAGAAGAGGCCTATGGGGAGTATCTTGATTTCATGAGACTGGAGGAGCAGAAGAACAGGACATTCGTCTATGCGGCTGTTGATTAGGAATTGAGGTCTGATAGAAATGAGAAGATCATCTGAAGTTGGGATGCTCCTGATTGCGTTATGTGCCATATCATGCGCAACATCCTCATCTTCGCTGGCTTTCAGCTATACCCTGAATATATTTGGCAACGCCAATATGGATGATGCCATCAATGAGTCTGATATCGCTTATCTGGAGGATGTGATAGCCGGCAGGAGCCCAGCAACGGAGCTATCTGATGCCAATCTCGATGGTATTGTGGATGGGAAGGATATCGAGCAGGTAGAGAGGCTGATTGATGGGACTGGAGAGCAGCTCACCCTCAAGGCCTACACCATATACGAAGAATTGATGAATGTCACCATTCCCATGCCGGTGGAGAGGATTGTGGTCCTCAACCTGGCCTGTGCAGAGTCGGTCCGAGGCATAAAGGCGCAGGATATGGTCGTAGGCGTCGGCTCATCCCTGGTGGAGGGAGCGAACAGGGATTTCTTCCCGGAGATGATCGACCTTCCGACGGTGGGAAAATGGAGCGAGCCGGATATCGAGGCCATCATCAGCCTCAATCCCGATATCGTGATTGCTGATTTGAGGACACCGGATCCAGAGAAGCTGGAAGACAAATTAGAAGGCACAGGCATTACAGTGGTTCGCATGGGCTTTACCTATCCCGACTACTCTTCGTCGGAGATCATGGCCCTGGGCTATATCCTGGACCGGAAAGATGATGCCCGAGAGCTGAACAGTTTCGCGGGAAAATACTCAGACCTCATCGAGGAACGGGTATCATCAATCGCTGAGAGTGAAAGGCCCCGGGTCTATCCCATATACTATACTTCGGCCGATCTGTGGAAGACGGGATCCAACGGCTCCATCGTGGATATGCTCTGCGGCCTTGCCGGGGGCGAGAATATCGCCCATGATCTGACCGGAGGAACGGGCGGGATGTATCCCACTGTGGACCCGGAATGGGTGGTAGGAGAGAATCCCCAGATAATCTTCACCTGGAGCTCTCCTGGAGGCTACAGCCTGGCCAATGACACTGCCATGAGAGAGCTATGGACGAAGATCGTCCAGGCTCCGGAGCTATCACGGGTGGATGCAGCAAAGGACGAGCGGGTGCATCTCATGACCACAGAGATCACCAGCCGGCCAAGGTGGTTTGTGGGCCTTTCATATCTGGCCAAGTGGTTTTATCCGGAGAAGTTCCTGGATTTGGATCCAGAGGCCATACACAAAGAATATCTGGAGAGGTTCCAGGGGCTAGAATATCAGGGGATCTTTGTATATCCATAGCCCCATGGGCGAATGATATCCCGAGAGAGATGGATGCATTCTCCTGGGAATCGCCCCCATGCCGCCTTTTTCAACTTCAATCCGGGAGCTTAATGCTCGACAGCTTTAAAGGATATTCGATTATTATTAGAGAATGGAAATGCTCCATCTATTAGCTGAATCACTGGTCGCCACCGCCAGCACCATGTCAATAGTATTCATAATGCTATTCCTAACTGGCCTGATGAATGAGCTGGGCTTATTCTACAAGATCTCTTATCTGGCAAAACCTTTGATATCGTTCTCCCATCTTCCTGCTGTCTCTGCATCCACATTTGTGGTGAGCCTGGGGTCGGCCCTGGCCGCGAACACAATGATCGCCCGGATGAAAGATGAGGGCAGTCTGACTGAGCGTCAGGCATTTTTTTGTGCCATCATGAACAGCGTTCCCGTCTACTTTCGAGAGCTGTTCACATATCATCTGGCCTTTGTTGTCCCGGTGCTGGGGCTGTTCGCAGGAGGGATTTATGCCATTGTTGCTCTATCCACAGGGATCATCAAGCTCTTTATAGTGGTGATCCTGGGGAGGGCCTATCTCCCTGAAGGCTCTGATGCTTCGAAAGATGCGGATATTCCCGAAAATAAAACGACCATCTTCCAGGCTGTTTTGAGATCCCTGAATGGACAGGGACGGCTGTTTTTGCGTATATCATCCCTGTTTTTCATAATGACCTTTCTCGTTTTATACCTGAGCGAGAAGGGAATCCTCCAGTCGATCAATGCCCTTCCCATCGCCCAGATCTTCAGAGTGCCGCCGGAGACCATAGTCCCTCTGACCATCTATGTGGCCAGCCCCAAGGCGGGCATCACCCTTTTGGGGCCGATGATCAGCAACGGCAGCATAAGCGAGGTAAAGGCACTGATAGTCCTGATGCTGGGCAGCATGTTCATGCTTCCCTTCTACTCCATCCGCTCGCTCATGCCCAATTATACCTCCGTCTTTGGAGTGAGGTTGGGGCTGTCATTGGTGGTGATATCCACGGGGATCAGCGTGCTGGTCAGGCTATTGGTCTTGATCGTATTGATGGTACTGGCTGGATAAAGAAGCATTCTCTGGGAAATTCCTCACGTTCGGTCTTCGCGATTCTGTTGAGAGATCGGCATCCTTGCTCTACAGGGCCGCTTTTATGAATGGCTGAGCTGATGGCTGCAATGATCATCCCGCCCTCTCCAGGGATTCTATCAGGGGGGTGATGGCACTCGGCAAATCTTTCTCAGAAGCTCAAAAGGGCCTTTGCTTATTGCTCTAAGTAAAATCTTGATATATATTAATCTTAATAAATCATACTTTTATCGACATACTTATAAGCAGATGGGTCAATTTCAGTTCAGACTTGGCAATTGAGGTGACGGGACTGTGAATAAAGCAATCTATGCATTGATCTCATTAGGATTATTGCTGATCCTCTCCGCAACCGCCCAAGAGTTCACCCTGGATATCTTCGGCAATGCGAATGGCGATGATCTGATCGATGAAGAGGATATAAGCTATCTACAGGGCATCCTGGATGGCGAGAATGAAAAGACTGACCTCTCTGATGCCAATAATGATGGCAAGGTCGATGAAAATGACATTGATCAGATTGAGCAGATCATCCAGGGGACTGAATCCGAGATCTATTATATCGATGCCTTTGGCAATGCCAGCCGGGTCAAGCATCCCTTAGAGAGGATTGTTCTGGTGTACGACAATACAGCAGAGATCATTCGCATCCTGGGTGCAGAAGAGCAGGTGGTGGGGGTGGATTCAGAGGGAAGCTCCGGTGCCATTGGAAAGTATCCCAACTACTTCCCCCAGTTCATCCAGACCGCTTCCATCGGCAACAGAAACGATTGCGATGTGGAGGCAATCCTGAAGCTCCAACCGGATGCAATAATCATCGGCACAAAGACCGGCTGCCCTTATCTTGAGGAGAAACTCATGGGGTCGGACATAGATGTGGTCTATCTGGAGACCTGGAACAAAGGGACGCCATCTCTTTTCAACCTCGCCTATTTGCTGGATGAGGTGGATAGAGCATTGGAGTATCAGGAATGGAAGGATGGATATCTGGATATGGTTGCGGAGAGGGTAGCTACTATTCCAGAGAGCGAGAGGGTGAGGGTCTTCGTTGACCGGCCGGGCAATACCACAGTCGTCCGGGGAAGCGGCTACTCTGAGGCGATAGAGCTTGCTGGGGGAATAAACATTGCTGCGGACCTGGCCGATAGCCTCCGGGTGGATGCGGGCATCTCCTCAAAGAACACCCTGCCCCCAGTGGAGACCGAATGGGTGCTGGAACAGAATCCGGATGCGATCATTGGACTGTCCTGGAATGGTGGCTATGAGGTCGATGATGAATCCGTTCTGAAGGAGCGCTATGATGAGATCATGGGAACAGCTGGATTCGGCGAGACCAATGCAGGAAAGAATGGCAGAATCTATGTGACCTATTTCATAAACACCCTGGGAGCAGGAGATCATATTGGCGTCCTGTACTTTGCCAAGTGGCTTTATCCCGACCTATTCGGGGACCTCGATCCGGAACAGGTGCATCAGGAATATATCGATCGGTTCCAGAATGTGGACTACGATCTAAAGGAGCATGGGGCATTCGTTTATCCTCCGATGAGTTAGATGCTACAAGAAGGCTCTTCCTGATTTAATGAGCGGAAAATGCAATAATTGAGTCCTCCCTGAACTCTGAGGCTTTGCATCTGCGGATCTGATCTTCCGCCTTCCATGTTCTCTGATTGGAGGACCAATCCAAAGCTCGGGGGGGGTAACATCATTTTTACTTTTCAATTTAATATATTATTACTAAATACTATTGATAAAGGAAAACTTATTAATAAACAAACCCTATAAACCCAATCAATCACATTAGTATGAGGAATGGAGCATATGCAAGAGAGAAATTTGTCATTGATGATTCAGGGCCATGAGATCTGGCTGGAGAGATCGAAGATCGAGAATGATGATGTTGAGCTGTCCCTTGTCTACGGCCACAATATGCGCCAGGATGGCGTGGCTGATATCAGCAGGTTTTTGCCATTTGTCTTTCTTCCCGATGGAATCCGGGGAGAGGCGGTTCTATCTGCGGGCGATGATCGCCATTCAATGAAGTTCAAGGCAGAGAATGCCGGCCATTACATCGCTTTCGTCGACATGGGCACGACCGTCTGGTCGCAGACCAAGGATGGCTACAACCAGGGTCCAAAATTCCAGTTCAAGGATGTGATCTATGCTGGAGCTTACAACCAGATGGCTAAGACCATAATCTCTGTGGGAAATGGCAGCGACTACATTGGCCGCCCATTGCACGGGATTCTGGAGATAGTGCCAAAAGAGCCTTTCTGCCGCTCTGGGCAGGAGATCGAGCTCTCCGTCCTGTACGAAGAGAAGCCTCTAGCATTTGCGGATATCAAAGCCGTCTCCAAGAAAGAGGGACGAGAGATTGGATCCGCCAGAACAGACGAGAATGGTGTGGCAAGGATTCCCATCGACGTGGACGGCGAATGCATGTTTTTAGTCAGGCATGCGGACGGGACGAAGAGAGTGAACGAGGAGTTCGACGAAACCGTATTTGTCAATACGCTGGTTCTGGAGTCCCGATGAAACGGATAATTTTCTCAGGAAAGGGTGGTGTGGGCAAGACCACCATCCTTTCCAATCTGGCCAGGCTGCTGGCTCGGGATGGCTACAGGGTGCTGGTCATAGACTGCGATCCGAGCATGAATCTGGCCATGTCCCTGGGCATTCCTCTCAGCGATGTCGTCTCTCTGGCAAAGGATAGCAGCCATCTTTGGGAAAGGCTCGGGCCGCAGGCAGAGGAGCAGGAGCATGGTGAGCACGGATTGGAGTGCACAGAGGAGGACCTCGATGAGTTCATTATCCCGGCAGCAGATGGTGTGAAGCTGATTGTGATGGGGACGATACCCTTCGGCGGCGCAGGCTGTCTGTGCGCACCCATATCTCTGGTCCGGCTGCTGGTGAACTACCTGGCATCCGGTCCGGAAGAGCACGACTTCATCTTCGTGGACTCTCAGGCCGGGGTAGAGATCTTCGGCCGAGGACTGGCCTCGGAGTTCGACCTCTCCTTCGTCATCACTGAGCCCACCCCGAAGTCCCTGGAGGTGGCAAAGCACGGCCTGAAGCTGGCTGGGGATCTGGGGGTCAAGAGGCAGATAGTGGTGGTGAACAAGGTAGAGGTCGATGAAGACCTTCTGATGGCAAAAAGAGAGCTGGATGGAAATGCTCAGCAGATAATGTCTGTGAGCTATGATCGGGAGGTGGTGGAAGCGGACAAAAAAGGAGCATTGCTCCTCGATTATGCCCCGCATTCCAGCTCCTTGAGGGATATTGTCAGGGTAGAGCAGTTCATGCTTTCGGAGGCATAAATGTGTGAATTCACGGTATATCTGTTGGGCGATAACCAAAAGGATCGTCAGATGATGGCGAAAGACATTCTCGTCGCCAGGAGAAAGGAAGGAAAAGTGCTCTTGATGGATGCTTTCGGCAGCATTACACCGGTGGAGAATGCCACTATCGAGGAGGTGAATACCCTTTCTCAGGAGATGATACTGAAGAGGATGAATTAGAAATGATTAATATCCGGCATGGGGTGATGGCAATGGCGATCGAGATGAGCTTGTACGCCTCACTCATTTTACCTGGATTGCTTATGGATTGCTAAGTATTGCAAATATAGCCATAAATATTATTTGATTGCAATCGGTTGGAGTGTTTATTATGATTGATAAAGGATGTATGATGATCTCATTGTGTATCTTATTCTTCGCCGTGTCCCCGGCGGATGCCCTTGATGTGCGGCTGGATGTCTTTGGCAATGCCAATCTGGATGACATCATCGATGAAGAGGACATTGCATATGTGAAGGATATAATGAAGGGATCGGCAGAGACAACAGAGCTTGCAGATGCTAATTATGATCAGGAGGTCGATGAAGAGGATATCGCTCAGATCGAGAGGATAATCAATGGCACAGAGAGCAACCTCACCTTCATCGATATATTCGGAGATGCGGAGACGGTCAATAAGCCCATAAACCACGTGGCTGCACTGGGCTATATTGGTCCCCAGCTATTGCGTCTCATCGGCGCAGAGGATAGGATGTTGCCTGTGGTTGGACCTGATTATTCCAATTATCCAGTATTTTGGGGAGAGATAAGCCAATGGCATTCGGTAGGGAATACTCCGCCCGATGTTGACTTTGAGCATGTTCTCTCCCTTTCGCCAGATGCCGTTCAGACGAATCTGGAATTTTTGAACTATGCAAATGATGCAGGCAGAAAGATGAAAGAGGAGTTCCACAGGAATCTTCCTGGAATTCCATTGATCTGTCTTAATGCGCGCGAGCCGGAGCATACATCTGCAACTGTCCTGATCTATGGATATATCTTTGATGAAGAAGAGAAGGCAAGAGATTTTGCCGCCTGGCATCAAGAGACTTACAATAGGATAAAGAGGATATCCGATCAGATCCCTGAAGAGGATAAGCCTGAGGTCCTCTTCAACTCCCATGAGTTGGGCACAAAATACACTGCAGGAGGCAGCAGATATGATCAATCGCTCAAGCTGGCCGGGGCAAGAAACCTGATAGACAAAATAGTGAAGGAAGATAGTCCCTTTTACGGGAAGACCAGCGTCGATGTGGAGCCTGAATGGGTGATGGAGCAGAATCCAGAGTATATATTCACATCTTATTTGAATCCAAATAGCAATGCAGGCTTTGAGACCGAGGACGTATCCGGCGCAGCAGAATCCGTCCAGGCCATATCGAATCAGACGGAGTTCTCCGAGCTGGATGCCATCAAGAATGGCAACGTGTATTATATCGACAACTTTCTGGTGGGAGGTGGAGGATTGAATCCAATAGGTGCAGCGTACCTGGGAAAGCTGCTTCATCCGGAGGAGTTCGAAGAGATAAAACCGGATGAGCTACTGAGAGAGTACCTGGCCTTTTATAGCACAGAGACAGAGCCTAAAGGGGTATTTTTATACCCTTTTCTGGAGGAACAGGTTTAGAACCATTCTCAGATATCCAGGCGGCTACGTTCAGTATAGATCTCCGGATCAGTTCGAATTAGTGATTGCTTTAAATGCCGTTGCTTAACTACCTGTCTACTATCAAGGGTTCACTCCGCTGCGTCTCTACTATGCTATTTTATCTGCATCTCATCCGTCTCTATAGCTCCTCATCGATGCTGATCCTTCCCCTAGCCAGCACAATGCATGGCTCAAGCGGTGACTTCTTCTTTGGTTTCTGCAAGGAAAAATGGTTTGCATCCCAGCCTATTGGCTGAGATACATTATTCATTTATTCAACTTCTGCGGGCGAATAGATGTTATCTGGAGTATTATTAGTTGCCAGGCCCGTATTACCCACCTGATTACCAAGCGGTTCTATGAAAATACCACCACCTTCTTTTGCACAGTTATTTGAGATTATAGCGTTTCTCAGGTCGAGCGTGCCTCGGTTATAAATTGCTCCACCCTTTTCTTTTGCCTGGTTATCGATGATGGTTACTTTGCCATCCAGCCTTATTTGGCTTCCTTCATCTATGTAGATCGCACCTCCTTTTCTGGCAGCGTAATTCCTTTCAATTGTAACATCGTTCAATGTGGCGTTACCGATGATAAAAATGCCGCCGCCATCTCCGCCAATAGTATCAGGAATGCTGTCGGTTAGATCAACTCGTTCACAGTCCGTTTCGGTGCATTTAGATAAGCTTACAGAAGTTAATGTTATTCTTTCAGGCAATTTAATACTTTTAGCTACGTTATCTGAGATTATTCCGCCATTTACGATTAAATTGCCTTTAAATACATTTATGCCTCCTCCGTAAAATGCCTTGTTGCGTCGTATATCACAGTTATCCACAGTCACATTCGATTCTGAAGCATAAATACCGCCGCCAGTCCCACATGTTTCATGCAAATTCTCAACCATGGCTTCGTTATCGAGAAGGGAACAATTCTCAATAAGCGCATTTTGTCCGAAGATGAAAACGCTGGCTCCAATACCGGCGTTAAAACAGTTATCCGCCATCTTACTGTTCAGAATTTTGCAGCCCGTGGCTATTAATGGGCAATTAAAGGCGTAAATCGCGCCCCCAGATCCTCTATTGGATTCGAAGGATGTCGAATCTATTATAAGACTGCCGCCTTCATTACTGATGGCACCTCCTGTATCTCCACGGTTGTATGAAATGGTGCAATTTCTCACGATCACCTGCATGCCACTCCCGAAATCATTCCTGTATTCTTCACGGATCTTCTGCAGGTCATAGCTATCTTTTCGCAGCACGGCTCCCTTACTGGAGATGCCACTTCCCATAGATGCTATATTTTGGGAAAATGTGCTGTTTTCCACGATCAATTTTCCTCCCTCGTTAACCACTGTACCATCATGCATAGCGAAGTTATTCGTTACTAAGCTGTCATTTATCCACACTTCACCGTATTTATTGTAAATACTTGAACCATTGTATGCTATATTGTTACCTAATAGGCAATCATCCAAGATCAGCATTTTGCCATGGTTGAGTATAGCCGCGCCAGTCTCACCTTTGCAGTTTATCAATTTGATATTAGATAGTTTTACTTTTACTTGTGGATTGCTTTTACCTATGGCCAATGCACTGCGCAATCTTCGACCGTCTATGATTACCATCCCTTGTCCTTTCAGGGTCAGGTTCTTATCAATCTCTACAAGAAATCCCGAAGAATTCTGGTCAGATATATACCAGCCTGGCTGTAATTCGATGGTATCACCATCTACAGCATTGTCTATCAACTGCTGTAAAGTATCACTATATGAAGGCAGAGATACCAGTTCAACGCCGTAAATGCTAGTCCAAACCCGCCCGTAGCCTGATCGCAGATCCACATCCCCCATAACTGCGTGTTCAAGCTCATCCGCCTGTCCATATACTTCCCCTAATGTGATTAAGAATATTGCTAATGCCAGCAATTTTACGTTCATAACTGATTTCCTCCTAGCAGGTAACTAAGCATAACAATGCAAACCTGAGCTATCCCAATGTCCATACAAACAGCATACATGCGAGCTTGAATAGCTAAAACAATTGGGACAATGCCCATCAACATAACAGTTATTGGAATATTGGCATGTACCTGAATATATAGTGGCACAGGATATTATGTGCCAACTAACTTCATCATCAAGGGCTCCTTTTTCTCGATCACTGCAGTTTGTCCTTTGCTCACATTTTGTATCATTTTCAATAAGACTACTGTTATTCCTTGCAGTCCTTTCCAAACCAATCGGTGTCGATGTTGACTGATTCAAAGCGACGCTATTATTTGGCAAAGGAACAACCTCAGTGTTAGACTGACTCTCTTGTAGTTCGAGTTCTGTTTCTGCACCTTGATTCTCATTACCTTGAACAGACATTACGACATGCATACAAGAAAGTAGTATGCATACCATTAATACATTCCATTTCAGTAGCATACCTCCTGATCATCAATACGAAACACAATTATATTCTAAATATTTAAAGATATTGGAATGCACGGAGTGCACACCTGATTGTCCTTTACCACATCGACATTGGCCAGTTCGCTTCGATCGAGGACTTGATCTCTTGATGCGATCATCTTGGAGAGATCGTCCCGCCTGAGGAGAGGCCGATAATCAACAGCCTTACCTGGACGGCATGCTACCTGTTTGTGGGGGCAGGGACATATGCCGGAGTAATTATGATGGCCGGGGGGCATAACCAGATGCCGTTCCTGATAACCGGCGCACTCTATGCCCTGACAGCATTCCTATTTTATGCATTCCTTGGCCGCAATTCGCTGCTAGGATAGATTGAATGGATTGCCTTTTCTTGGGTCCAGCTGATCACGCAGGCCATCACCGATCAGAGTAAAACCGGTCACGCAGACGATTATCAATGCAGAGGGTACAAGAACCAGATGGGGGTGGCCTGGGAAGACGCCAAATCCGTTCTTGATCATCATCCCCAGCTCGGGGGTTCCCGCCTCCACCCCCAGACCGATGAAGCTCAATCCGCTCACGCTGAGAAGAAGGCCACCAAGCCCTAAGGTGATCATCGGTATCAGGGGAGCGATGGTGTTGGGCAGTATATGTCTTCCCATGATGTAGCTCTCGCTTGCACCCAGTGCTCGGGCGCTCTCGACGAATCCCTTCTCCTTGACTGAGATCACAGTGCTGCGTATGACTCTGGCGTACTTCGACCAGCCAACTATGGACAACGCCAATATCAGGTTTGGCACTCCCGGCCCCAGGGTTCCGACCAGCACCAGGGCGAGGACGATGTCCGGGAAGACGAGCTCGAAGTCGATGATCCTGCAGATCAGCCGGTCGGCAGTGCCTCCGAAGTATCCGGCCATCATCCCCAGAGCAGTGCCCAATGCCACTCTTATCAAGAGGACCACAGCAGCGATGAAGAGAGAGAGCCTCAGCCCATACACTAGCATGCTCAAGAGACATCGGCCCATGTAATCGGTTCCGAGAGGATGCTCAAGCGTCCAGGGAGCGATCCTGTTTCTCAGATCTATCGCTTCGGGATCATGAGGGGCGATCAGTGGTGCAAAAAGAGCTATGATCAGTACCGTCCCAATGATCGCAGAGCCTATGAGTATCTTCTTGTTTCCAGGGATACCCTCTTTCAGGAGATCTCGCTGGGCCATGCCTATAAAACGCCCTCCGGATCTATTCTGGGGTCGATATAGGTATAGAGCAGATCGACGATGATATTTATGAGGATGAATATCACCCCGATTAAGAGGACGCTGGCCTGAACCAATGGGACGTCTCCTGACTGGACCGAGTCCACCAGGAGCCGGCCGATTCCCGGCCAGGCAAAAATGTTCTCCACAATCACCGCCCCGCCGAATAGGCCTCCCAACTCCAGCCCGAGGTAAGTGACCAACGGGGGGAGGGAATTCCTGAATATATGCCCGAAAAACACCCGTGCTTCGCCCAGGCCTTTCGCTTTCGCTGCCAGGACGTAGTCTTGCCTTGACTCTTCCAGGATATCGTATCGGGTCATGCGCATCAGCATCGCTACTCCGCCAAAGGAGAGCGATGCTGCAGGCATGAGCATGGAATCGAGCCCGCTTCGTCCCGCCACGGGAAGCAGATGCAGGCCTATGGCAAATATGAGGATTAAGACGAAGGCTGTGACATATCCGGGCACGGAGATGCCCAGAATGGCAAGATAGCTGAGCATATCATCGATCCACGAATCCTCCTTCCAGGCGGCTAGAAAGCCCAGAGCAAGCCCAAAGAACATGACTATCAGCATGGAGATCATCACCAGCTCGCCGGTCGCCCGGAGGGACTCACTGAGAATGGTTATGACCGGCCTTCTGGTGACGTAAGAGTAGCCCAGATCGCCATGCAACACCCCGCGGGCCCAGTTCAGGTACAGCTGATATGGAGGTGCATCCAGCCCCATCTCCTTTTTCAGGACCTCCACTGTATCACGGGAAGTGGGAAGCTCACCGTTCATCCTGGTCTGCAGTATTCGCTCCGCAGGATCTCCAGGGAATAGATAGAGGAGGGCGAAGACAAATACGGTGAGAACAGATATGGTCAGAATGGCAGCGGCAATCCGCCTCAGGATGAGCCCGTACATGTCCTGCTCCCGTCCCTCGCTCTTGTTCCTCTCGCTCTCCTTCTTTTCATTCAGGCTTTGTAGGCATTCTCCAGGTGATGCCTGCCGATCAGGCTCAGCTCATAGTCCTGTATATCGGAGCTTGAGGCGGAAATGCCCGTGTAGTAGGTCAGATATACCACAGGAACATCCTTCAGTATCCTCTCTTGAAGCTGGTCGTAGATCTCCTTCCTCGCCTCCTGGTCCATGGTCTCCCTTCCTTTTTCGATGAGGTCGGCCACATCATCAGGGGAATAGTTCATGCAGTCGTAGTAATACGATTCCGTAGTAAAATAGCTGGCCCATGTGTCCGGGTCTCTATTGAGGAGAGTATTGACGGAGACCAGATAGATATCCACCTTCCCTCCTTTGGCCTGTTCTCTCACTGCAGAGTCATCGAGAATGGTGATCTCTATATCGATTCCCACCTGGCCCAGCTGATCTTTCAACGCCTCTGCAATGCTTGGAAGCTCCGGCCTGCTCGGATAGGTGAACAGAGATAATTTGAGATCCTCCCCATCCTTATCCATGATGCCATCGTTATCGCTGTCCGACCAGCCGGCCTCTTCCAGGAGTGCAATTGCCTCCTCTGGGTCATATGATGGGGTTTCGAGGTTATCGTTTGACCAGTAGAGATTGGATGAGAAAGGAGCTGATGCCGTCTGATCCATGCCCTCCAGGAGGGAATCGCAGATCAGATCGCGGTCTATTGCCATGCTTATCGCTTGACGCACCAGAACATCATCCAGGGGCGGATTAGCTACATTCAGCAGTAGATGGCGTACTCTGCCCATCTCCTCTTGCTCGTAGACTTTGAAGCTGGAGTCCTCGGCCAGCTTCTTGGCCAGAGCAGGAGAGATAGTGCCAATTATGTCCACCTCGCCTGCTCTCAGCATGCTCTCCCTGGTCTTCTCTTCAGGGACGTTTGAAAATACCACCTTCTCCACCTTTGCTTTGGAGCCCCAATAGTCTTCAAATCGAACACCTGTCATGCTCTCCTTTGGCACCCAGGAGTCGAACTTGAAGGGGCCGGTGCCTATGGGCTCTACGACCTCATCATTGCTGTCGAAAGATGATGCCGCCAGTATCTCAGTTGCATCCTTGCTCAGGTATCCTGCCAGGGGAGCAAATGGCCTGCTGGTGGTTATCACCAGGGTGTACTCATCAGGCGCTGTGACTGACTCCACTGGAAATGCCTTGATGGAAGAATATTCTGCCGATCTTCTGAAGGTCCTCTCCAAGCTCAGCTTCGCAGCTTCTGCATTAAAAGGCGTTCCATCATGGAAGCTGACTCCTTCTCTTAAGTGAAATGTCCATGTTCTGCCGTCCTCGGATACATCCCATGACTGGGCAAGCATTGGCGATAGTTTTCCCTCTGAGTCCACACTCAGAAGCGGCTCAGAAACGTCCACGCTCAATTGATATACAATGGGATCAAGCGATTTTGGCTCCCAGGGCGATGCCACCTTCAGCGTTTCATCATCTGCTGCAGAGATGCCCACGAAGAGGCTGACCAGGAATAGGGCAACTTCAACGATTGCTGCCCTCTGGATTATTCTCTTCGAGAATTGAGGCCCTCTGCTCATAGAATGCCCATAATTCATCATTTCTAATTCCAACCATATTCTTCAATTGGTGCTCTTTTTTTTAGTGCTGCAATACCTCTGTAAGCCACTCATGTGAATATCGAATATGCTGATCAATGAGCCGCTTTTCTGGCCACCTCACAGCATTCATGTGATTAAGCTTTCTGGATGGGTGTATATATTAAATAAGGATTTCGGTATTATAGCATTAAATAAGATCAATTCTAATATAAGTAATATTTATGTCCAACTCTTTTGCGATGGGATGCGTCATGTCTTTATAATTTCTTCCAGCTTATTAAAGCATATATAATAAAATACAGCTGTTGCCGCATAGAACAAGCCAGTGACCATAAAAGGCATGCGGCTATCGCCTTTAGCCATCATAAGGCCGCCGACATAGTTTCCAATTCCTACAAAGGTGTAGCAGGCCATCCACATTATGCTGTTTATCATCGACCTCTCCTCAGGCTGAACGATCTCCAGCTTGAAGCTATTCAGGATGGGATTTGCCATATTCATGATCATATATCTCATCACAAATCCAACCACGGCAATGAGCAGGTTATTGGTGAGGACAAACATCAGCAAAAATGGTATCGATAAGATCTGCACAATGGCGACCAGCCGGACCTTCCCCGTCCTTTCGGTGAGAACGGGGACTAGAAAATATCCGAGAATCATGAAGACCTGCGAGACGGAGAAGATGATGCCGATCTGGTTGGCACTGGCACCGAGAACCGTATCAAAGTATACATTGAAATAGGGAAGGGATGTGCCCCATCCTATCCCATAAAGGCAATAAAATAGGGTCATTTGTCTGATGACCTTGGACTTGAATATGGATCGATAGATGTGAAGCTGGCCTCTGATGTCATTATTCTCTTCCGAATTCTTCTCCGCGACATATGCCAGGGGCAGCAGCGATGCCACAGTGGCAACCAATGACACATAGAGAGTTAGCCGATAGGATATGGCGCTGCCAGACTGGGCAGAGATGAGATCTGCCAGGATATCGGGCAGAAATCCGCCCAACATGTTTCCTGATAGGAGGGAAAAGGTGTAGATGAGCGAGGACATGGAGAAGAGATACATCCTCTCTTCTTTGGTCGAGTTTTCCAGGAGGAAGGTCGATCCGGTCACCAGGCCCAGGGCGGATGCCATCCCGGATGCCAGGCTGAATAGCACCAATAGCTCCGGTGTTGTGGTATTATAGAGAAAGAAGAGCGATATAGCGCTGAGAACTGAAGAGAGAAGCAACGTCCTCTTTCTGCCCAGGCGATCACAGACAAAGGCTGCAGGTATGGAAAAGAGTCCCATGGAGGTGGCGGAGATAGATAGGATCAGCCCCAGAAAATCCTCTCCGAAGCCCAGTCGCAGGATGTAGAGATTGAATATGACCCCATATATCCCCGCATTTAGAGTGGTCAGGAAGACGAAGAGCAGATACTTTCTCGCATTGGGGCTGAAGCGCCTTAGCTTGGAGGCATAGCCATTGCCTGCCAGGAGCAAATTCATCAGAAGAAGATCAAATGACATGATAGCTTATTCTGGCAAAAAAAGCTGAGGCTTCACTTAACCCCGGTGACCAGGAACTGCCTGCCGCCGTATCCATGCTTCAGATGGTTGAGGGTTAATAGCAGCTTTCGGTTGAGGTTATCTCTAAGCTGAACATCCCTGAAACCGAGTCTGGTGAGCATCTCTATATCATGGTCAGGCCGCTTCATATTGCAGGACCACAGGTCCCTTTTTATCGTTTTATCCATCTCCTGGTAGCATGGCATCCTCCTCTCGGTGAGCATGATCAGGATCAGAGAGAGACTGCGCCACAGCTGCCTGCATGCCGTCCTATCTCTTTCATCAAACCAGGTGCCATCTACGATCACCAGCCTCCCGCCCGGCCGCAGAACCCTCTGCCATTCAGCAATTGCCTTTTCCGGCTGGGGAAGGGTCCAGAGAACATACCTGTTGACCACAGCATCGAAGGAGCTATCATCAAAGGGCAGAACTTCGCCATCTCCCTGGATTAGATGCATTGGATTGCGCAGAGCTTCCGAGTTCGACTGGGCCTTCTTCAGCATTCCCTCCGAGGCATCAATGCCTGTGACATCATGACCCAGCTCGGAGAGAAGATTGGACACAATTCCCGGTCCCGTGCCCACGTCAAGAATCCGGAGGGGGGCGCTGCCTATAGCTACGCTGAAGATCTTCTGCCATATGCGCCTCTCCCTGGAGGAGTATATGACCTGCCTGACGTTCTCATCGTAGGCCTTTGCCCTCCCGTCCCAGTGTCTGGTTATCCTCTCTTTCATCCCCGGCTCCTGGAAAGGTAGATCGAAAGCGGCAAGACTATCATATCCTCAGGCCTCCACCGGCCAGCGATCATACGGAGGATAGAGGAATGCACCCTTTTCTTCGACATTGAAGTCTATGCGGCAGAAACGGTCCACATATTCCTGATGTATGGCCACGGGATCTATATCCTCGAATAGATCGGGGTAAAAGAGCTTGGCCAGGTATGCAGTGCCTATGATGTTGTTCCCCGCGCCGATGAGCAGGAAGTAGTCCAGACAGTATACCTGATTCTCCTTTACCGCATCGACATTAACCAGCTCACTTCGATTTAGGACTTGATCTCTTGAGGCGGTCATCTTGGAGAGATCATCTGTCTCATATCCGCCATCGCCCCAGCTTGCCACTGCCTCAAAAATATATTTGGGGTTTTCTTTGACGATGAACTCTGGATCCGCAGCGATCATGCCTTTGTACTGAGGATCATCTGGACCCACTGCCCCATCGATGATGTTTTTCCCCCCGGCTAAGACCAGAACCTGGCCCAGATTGCTGCCTGAAGCATAACAATTATAGGGCTCGGATGCGTACTCGAAGAACGCCGTTGGCCTCTCTTCCTCAGGAATGTCTTTGGTCCGGCTTTCAAACAGGTTGTAGTATTCAGTATACCATTTTATGAACTGCTCTGCCTCTTTCTCATGATCTATAAGGTAACCGTAGGTGCGGACGTTCTTCACCAGAACATCAAGCTCACGCATATTGAGAGAGATCAGAGGTACATCGGGGAGGTTTTTCTTGAATATATCCTTCTGTGCCCGGCCCGCGGTTGAAGAAGATCCTCTCTCTATATTGGTCTGGAGAGCATCGGTCTTCAGCATAATTATCCTCTCAAAGTCAGCATTTTCGGCTTGGGCTCCTTCGTCTGGAGAGACTGAAGGAAGGTCGGATAGTTCTGGAAGATATGTCTTATGCGCCGATCTATCTGCACCATAGGCTACAAGGAGGTCTTCTGCACCCAGGATTCTGGTCATCTCCACCCCATTGTAACCCATATTCACCAGGCGCTTTATGGGCTTATTCAACGTCTCTGCCTCACCCAGGATGTCTATATAGGTGATCCGAGTCTCTCTGCCATCCAGTATGGCTTGGACCTGCTCTATATCCTCTTCATCAACATCGCCGTCATAGTTTGCATCGGCAAGCTTGGTGGGCTCGGTTTTGCCCGCTGCGATATCCCTGATATAGTCCAGGTCGGCCTGGTCCAGATGCTCATCCATATTGGCATTGCCATAGATCTCCAGGACGAAATCAGCAGCATTAGTAGGAGATAATATCACGAGAGCATAGATCAAAATCCAAATTAAGCGGTTCGGCTCCATTATTTTATACCTCGCACGGGATAATACATGAATTCAGCAGTCACTTTTTCATACGATAATACATCGAGTTAATAAATACTGTGATGAATTTTTAGGGCTTTAAGAGCCATCCTTTCCCATTGGATCCCCTTTTTTGAGTCGAAAGGCATTGATTCTCTACTCTGGTTGCAGATAGGGATAAAAGGAAATGGTGAGGCAAGGACAATGAAGCGCATCATCGGACTCTCTTGGCCACATCGCCCACCACCACAAATGTGGGCTCATGATACTCCAATCTGCTCAAGACAGAGCCCCTTTTATTCTGGAGCTTCTGCACCTCTTCCAGATGCCTGAATGAGACATTGAAAAGGCCCGCCTCTTCGAAGACATTGCAGATCCTCTCCGGTTTGGATTGGCTGAAGAGTGGGAGCTCCTTTTTTATCGATTGGTAGTGGTCTAGGAATTTGGATTTAAGAGATGGGGCCTTCCTCGAGCAGATTTTAGCAGCAGCACTGGATATGCCCCTGCGGATCTGGGCATTTAGAGAGGGATCAAACCAGGCCCCGTCGATGGCCAGGATGCGGCCCCCGTCCTTCAGAACCCGAGACCATTCTCTCACCGCCGCCAGGGGATGGGGAAGGGTCCAGAGCAGGTGCCTGTTCACCAGGAGGTCGAAGCTCTCACTATCGAAAGAAAGCTGCTCGCCATCTGCATGGCGAAAGTCCACCTGCAAGCCCATCGATTGGGCGTTCTGCCTCGCTTTTTCTATCATCCCGGAGGAGATGTCGACACCGGTCACATCAAGCCCCATCTCCGCCAGTATCAAGGCCATAAATCCGGGACCGGTCCCCACATCCAGGACTCTCTTGTATCTCCCCCCCTGGAGGAATGGCTCTAACTCCATCTTCCAGACGGCCTTCTCCTCCTCTTCAAATCCATGACTGCCGTTGGTATAGCTCCGGCTTCTCCAATCCCAGTATTGCGAAATGCTCTCCTTTGCATCCATAATCGTCTCTTAACCTCCTTTACCCCGATCGGAAACCATCTCAATCACTGACTAGCAGGTCTGATGCCATTAGATGACACTTTATAATATTAAATAGCTCAGTTTTATTGATAGATCATACATACATCTATGCTATTGGGATTCGGTTAATAAATCCTTTGCCCAATTCACATTAGGTCTGAAAATGATAAGTTGGCTAATGAGATTGAAAGATATTATGAAAAATTAGCTTTTTTATTAATAATTGCATTTTGGATCAGAAGCTCCCCCTGCAGGGCTAGTCGATGAATCCCTGCGCTTCGAAGAGGAGGTTTCCTTTATCATCCACCTCTCGGAAGACTGCCCAGGTGGCTTTATCCCTGGAGACAGGATTGAGTTCGTCGTCGAAGTACCTTATCTCTGAGCGGACTGATCTGCTTGATCCGATATTTTCATTACTTTTTAGCATGATATAATATTATACCTTACTAGTATAAGATATTTTCTAAAGTAATGATAGATTTGGTAGAATTATAGAGGAGTGTGGTTGCTATTTGCATGCTGATGGATTTGCTCAGATTTTGAATTTTCAGAGAATTATCAGAAAATGTACTTTTCAACAACATCAAGAACAATTAATAATACATTTATATCTAATGGAGCCATTAAGTATCACAAACACAGGATGGATATTATGGAAGCAAAAAAGCATTCGATCTCAAATCTATCGCTCATCTTTTGCCTATTGCTATCGGGATTGCCCATGGTTCAGGGCGAGGAGCGATCGGACAACTACGCCATAGAGAAGCTTGTCATTGGCACCACCAATCAGGTGGAGGATATCAACGTAAATGTTCGTCTACCGCCGGGGCTCATGATCTGCGCCAGCGTGCTTGGATTTGTAATGATATCGATGGAGCCGGAGAGATCTCAAAAGGCGTTGGAGCTGTAGATGAGATCGAAGACGTTGCTCGAGGATGTTGCTCGAATACCCTGAAAATGTTGAACGAGGTTAGGAGATCAACATGCCTTATCATCAATCGCCTCCTGCAGTTGGTGCAAGCTTATCGGCTTAGAGATAAAGCCATCTCCTCCCTCGCTGATGCATTCATCTCTGCGGCTGGTGCAGCCAGTGACAAAGATGATCCTGGGGCCCTCTGGCCAGCGTTTCCGGATGATTCTAGCCGCCTGCAATCCATCCATCTCTGGCATCTGAATGTCCATGAGCACCAGATTGTAAGAGCGGCTTTCCATGGCAATCAAAGCTTCGAGGCCATTGTCTACTGTATCGGCATTATACCCCAGCGTCTTTAGCATCCGCAAGGCGACCAGCTGATTTGCCGGGTCATCCTCGGCAATGAGAATGCTTAAAGCTCTATTGGGGTGCTTTTCAAAGGCCAAATCAGATCCTTTTTCAAATGTCATCCCACTCACCATTTTCCCAAGAAAGCAATTCTCTCTATGGTTGGAGAATTAATAGTAATTTGTATTATTAAGTAATAAGCATTTCGATTGTAGTAATATCAAAGCTTTTGTCGTCTTGTACTCCAATAAAATCCAGAAAAAAGAAAAATGAGCCTGCCGGCCTAGAGCACGATCTGCTTATTGTGGTTTAGAACCTCTGCCATCGTGTCTGCACCCTCAACCGATCCAGGGAAGTTGGTGAAGATCACTCGCTCTGCATCGATTCCCTTATCCTTCAAGGACTCTTCAATTCCCTTGGCCAGCTCCCCGGACTGCATATTCTCTATGATATATTTCACATTCTGGTATTTCTCAGGATTGGCATTGATGTCGTCCACCACTCTGGCCGCGGTCTTGGTTCCATTCAGAGCGAACTCGGGCGCAAAGAAGTTGACCACATTCATGCCCAGCCAGTTTTGCACGGGATCTTTTTGCCAGAGCATGACTATGACCTGCGTCTGGTTTAGCTGCTTCTTCTCCGACTCTGTAGGCTCGATGGCGTCAAAGCTTTTTGCATAATCATTGTAGCGCTGCTCGTAGTAGGTTTTGTTGGCCGGGTCTTTATTTGCGAGCCACCCTTCTACCTCGGCAGCCAGCAGCTTGGAGTTGGTCGGGGTGTTCCATCCGCGGGAAGGGTTGGATATCGTCATCCATTCAGCTGTCCCATAGTTATTGGCCGTCATGAAATCGTTGATTGCCGGCATGTTATACCTTTGGTCGTTGCTGTCGTTGTACGCCATAAACATGTTAGCATCTTTGATGAAATCCATGTTGAGCTGAATGCGATTTGGAATGATGTCTGTTTGCAGGTGAGGGCACAGGGTAGGGTCAGCGATGGAAATGGCCTCCACCCTATCTCCGCCGATATAGGTTGCCGGATCCATCAATACACTGGTGGTGCAGACGATCTTGAGAGTTGACGGTGCCGTTTCTGCACCAGCAGGAACGATCAAAAAGATCGCCAGCATCAGTATGGCTAAGTTGGATGATTGAATTCTCATAATTGGAATTAGTAATACTAAATATTTAAGTTTTACTACTATTGACTTGATTATCTTTGTAAGTTCGTATTAAATATAACGAATCAAGAGACATTATCTATTTTAGCCAAAAACGACCTCACTACATCATTGGCCATCTTCCGGGCGATCTCTGCCGGGATTCCCATGGCCAGGCAGTTTTCGGGCAGCCAACCCCTGGCGGAAGGATCGTTGGACCGATGGATATCTGAGACAGAGAAGCATTTTCCGCCATGCCCGCAGGATAGGTAACCAGGGTAGCGCAAGCCGGGCCCCAGGGAACCGATATTAAATTAAAAACGTTATGGCTGCCGAAATGAGCCAGTGCACATAAATCCCTGATCTGCTCGCCGCTGGCAAAACATACTATGCATTTTACGCCAGGGTCCTCCTGGAAATCATCGCAGCGCCTCATCACCACATACCTGCCCAGGGTTTTGATCTCACCTACTGCCTTGTAGGTCTCGCATGCGATATTTTCGTTCTCTTTCAGATGCTTTCCATCCTGTTTTGCAGGCAAGGCAATCGCTGAACGAAGAGGACCGGACAGCATTTTCCGGTACCTGATCCGAGCCGTACACGCATACCGGACTGGTCTTCATATTCACGGCATTTGCCAGGAGGGATCCTATTTGCCTGATTGACAATCTTTCCTTGACTATTACCACCGCCGAGAGCTTTAATCATCAATGTATTTTGGTATTTATCCTTCTCTTAAAAGACAGCATTACGGATATTGCAAATACGCCTGTGAGCAGCAGGGCCACCAGAGGAGCGACGGGCAGCGTAAACTCAAAACCCGCCCAGACGCCAAAGGCGCTCACCAAGAGAGCTACCAGCGGCGCAACTATGAACATGCTCTTTACATTAAAGCAGAACTGGCCAGCTATGGATGCAGGCGTCACCAGCAATACGAATATCAAGAGGCCGCCCACAATGTTGAGGCTGAGCGCCACGGATAGGGCAATAATGAATAATAGTACGTAATATATGAGCTTAACCCGGACCCCGGCTGACTCGGCTATCTTCATGTTGAACATGATGGCCGAGATCTCTTTGTAGAACGCTAAAACGAATAGGATGGAAAGGCAGCAGATGGCAGCCAGGGCATAAATCTCCTCCCGGTATAAAGATATGACATCCCCAAATAGAAGGCTGCTCGCGGAGAGCCCTTTGCCCATATATTCCATGTAAGAGATCAAGAAGATGGCCACAGCCATGGACAGGGAGAATAGGACGCCTAATGTGGCATCAGCCGCCATCTTGGCCTTCTCGCTAACCGGACCGATGAGAGCTGCCACCCCCATGCTGAAGGCGATGGCCATCACCTGAGCATTCGCTCCCAGGAACATGCCCAGAGCCGCACCGGCAAAGGCAGCATGGGACATGGTAAAGCCAATTGAGGAGAGGCTCATCCTGGAGATGATCACCCCCAGGATGCTGCAGGCGACGGAGGCAAAGATCATCGCCTCCAGGGCATGGCAGACCACATTGTTCTCTATCAGCCACTCGAGCATCTTTCCTTGACCTCGCACTCCTTTCTGATTATCTCCTCCACCTCCCCCGCCTGGCAGCTCAGGTCGCCGGTGATCCTGCCCCGGTTCATGACCACTAGATGAATGGGAATGTCGGGGAGTCCATCGAATGCATGAGCCACCATGAGGATGGGGACCCCCTGCTGCACCATCCCCTTGAACACATCCTGCAGGAACTCTCTGGCCCGAAAATCGAGATTGCTGAATGGCTCATCCAGCATGAAGAGATCCGGCTCCTTGGCAATGTTATGGGCGATCATCACCTTCTGCTGCTGGCCACCGCTGAGGGTGCCTATGGTTTTGTGTGCCAGGTCCTCGATACCTACTGTTTTTATCGCCCTCTGCACGGCATCATAGTCGGACTCCTTCGGGCGGCTCAACAGTCCCTGACGGCCAAAGCGTCCCATCATCACCACCTCCTGGGCGGTGAAAGGGGTGAATGGATCGAAATAGAAGTTCTGAATGACATAGCCCACCCTCCTTCTCACCTCAAAGCCACGTCGGCGAACATCCAGGCCGCAGACACAGGCCCTACCATGGGTGATCTTGACCAGGCCGTTGATCGACTCCAGCAGGGTGGTCTTTCCCGCGCTGTTCGGGCCGCCGATGACCACATACTCCCCCCGATCAACCTCCAGGGAAAGATCCTTGATAACCGGCTCTGAGCCGCCCTCATATGCGGTGTAGATGCTCTCAAGAACTATAGCTCTCAAAAGACGCTCACCCATGGTCCCAATCCGGACGCAGATCCGCAGTGAAGAGATCAGTATCGGCCATGCGGTACATCTTCTCAGCCAGCTGCTCGATGAGCAGGTCATGCTCTTTTCCGCTCTCTGAGGTAAAGGCAATCGGCCTGGGAATGATGACCAGCTCCCTCTCCCCGGCAGCGAAATGACAGCGGATCTCGTTGCTGGGGACGATCCGGATGTTTCGCTTGCCCAGGGTGCAGCCACTGCCGATCTGCACTCCGTCGGCGAGGCAGGATTGAGGAGGCTTATCCTGGCAGAAGACCTCTGCCTTCATCTGGAAGGGATCGGAGCAGAGGTTCTTGCGGGCATATCTGCCGATCATATAGCCCAGGACGATGTAAGGCCCGAGATGGCCATGAAATGCCGCCAAGTCCTCGATGGTATACTCTTTATCCATGCCAGTGTATCTGCATTTGCCCTCTTGGTGGTCCATAATCAGACTGCCTCCACATGATATGCCTTTATTCTGAATTTAAGTGCTACATATTAAAATTTTGTGCATAATAGTTAATACTACAATCCTCTGTCATCCTCTTTTGGATCTGCTCCATCTCTTCTTGCATTCGTTCCTCTCGATGAGGCTAATAGATCCCTCCTCGATAAAGGCAATCCTGTCCGAGACCGCCCGCAAGACATCCAGATCATGAGAGATGAATAGATATGCCAGACCAGTATCCTCTTGCAGCCCCATCATCAGCCTGAGGATCTGTGCCTGAACAGATGCATCCAGCATAGAGGTCGGTTCATCCGCCACGACGAATTTGGGCTTAAGAGAGATGATCCTGGCCAGCACAGCCCTCTAAATCTCTCCCCCGCTGATCTGTTGGGGATATCTCTCCAGATGCTCCGGCCGCAGACCCACCTGACGGATAAGTTGCTTTAGCTCTTCATCGATCTCGGATCGGCCCAATCTCCTGTGTATCAGCAGAGGCTCAGCTATGCTCTCTTTCACCCTCATCTTGGGATTCAATGAGGTTTCAGGATGCTGAAAGATCATCTGAAGTCGAGGTCTGACCCCAAACACCTCCCTTCTATTCATCTTGAGCAGATCTCTTCCCTTGAAGAGGATCTTTCCGCAGTCCGGCTTCTCCAGGAGCATAATACATCTGCCGATAGTGGTCTTTCCCGATCCGCTTATCCCAAACAGCCCCAAGGTCTCTCCTTCTTCTACAGAGAAGCTAACCTCATCGATCACCTTCTGCCTCCCGTATTGCTTGGAGAGGCTCTGCACATCAATCAGGGTAGAACGCATCTTTTCATCCAACCATTATTCGGGCTCAGTTGGGGGTGCCATTTCCTGCAGTCTATTGTCTGGCAATTGCATCGCTCCCGGAAAAAGCACCCATCAGGCAGTCCCAGCAGGCTGGGACTGCTTCCCTCTAACGGTTCAAGACCGTTCTTCGGAAGCGATTTGATAAGGCCCCTGGTGTAGGGATGCTCCGGGGAATCCATCAGCTTTCTTGCTGGTCCCATCTCCACAATCTCTCCCGCATACAGAACTGCCAATCGATCGCAGATCTCATAAGCCAGATCAAGATCATGAGTTATGAGCAGCATGGAGCGGCGCTCTTTACCCTCAAGCTGCTGAAAGAACTCTATGGCCCTCTTCCTAGAGATGGAGTCCAGTCCCTTGGTGGGCTCGTCTGCTATCACCAGCTCCGGCTCCAGCGAGAGGGAAATCCCAGCTACAAGCCTCTGCTTCATCCCTCCAGAGAGCTGATGAGGATATCTTTTGGCCGAGACTTCCGGCTCTCTGATCAGCAAGCTCTGCATAACTCCCAGAGCCCTATCCCAAGCCTCTTGCCGGGAGTAGCCCTTTTGCTCAAAGATTTCTGATGCCTGCAGCCCATTCTTCATCAGAGGGTTCAGGGATGCAGTGGGGTTCTGGGGGATGAAGGCGATCTTCTCCCCCCGGAACTTTTGCATTTTCTCTTCACCTAGAGCCAGGAGATCCGATCCCTCGAATATGGCTCTCCCTCGCACACGGGCATTCCTGGGCAGAAGGTGGAGCAGAGACATGCCTATCACCGACTTTCCCGATCCGCTCTCCCCAATGAGCCCAAAGACCTCACCCTTATCGATCTCAAACGATACGTTGTTCACCGCTCGTACGGTGCCCAATCTTGTCTGAAAACCCACATTAAGATCATTGACATCAAGCAGCGACAAGGCCGCTCACCTCGCTCTCAGGATCAAGAATCTCCTGGAATCCGTCTCCCAGAAGGCTGAATAGAATCACAGTCAGAGTTATGGCCATTCCCGGAAACAGGGTCAGATAAGGAGCCGTCCTCATGAACTCCTTTCCGGCATTGAGCATAGAGCCCCACTCAGGAACGGATGGCGGAATGCCCAGCCCAAGAAAGCTCAAAGCTGCGGCCGAGAGTATGACATGCCCCATATCCAGGGTGGCGAGAACAATCACAGGAGCTAATGCATTAGGAAGTATGTGCTTGACCAGAATCCTTCTGTCACTGGCTCCAATCACCCGGGCAGAAGAGACATAATCATTGCTCTTAGCGGATAGCACCTGACCTCTCATCAGTCGGGCATAGCTTGCCCAGTGGACCAATGCCAGCGCCATGATGAGGTTAAGCACGCTGCTTCCCAGGGCGCCCACTATGGCCAGGGCAAAAATCATGCTCGGAAATGACAGGAAGAGGTCGATTACCCTGGAGATGATGTCGTCAGACAGTCCTCCAAAGTATCCTGCGATGCCACCAAGAGCGATGCCCCAGATCAGGGCGAATGCCACCACGGAGATGGCTATGGCAAATGAGGTGGTAGCACCGTATAAGAGCCGACTAAAGATGTCTCTGCCCAGATGGTCTGTTCCCAGCCAGTGCTCTTTTGAGGGTGACTGCAGGCTTTCCTTCAGATTGATATCATTGGGCTCGTATGGGGCAATCCAGGGGGCAAGAATGGCGATGATGACCATGGCCGCCAGAAGGACGAGGCAGACTGCGACCGTCCGGTTAGCCATTATCCTATGGCAAGGAGTCCATTTGATCCTTCCCTGGATGGCAGGATTTGATTTTGAGATGCTAATGCACTTCATGATTAGCCGTACCTGATTCTTGGATCAAGATAGGTATAGGTCAGGTCGACGAGAAGATTTATGGTTACGAATACGCCGACTATGGTCAGAACGCAACCCTGCACCAGAGGAATATCCCTTCCTGAGATGGCATCTACCAGGAGGCTTCCCACCCCAGGCCAGGCGAAGATGCTCTCGATGACCACCGCTCCCCCCAGCATATGCCCCAGACTCAGGGCGAGGACGGTAATGGCCGGAAGGAGAGCATTTTTCAGAGCATGCCTGGCAATTACATGTCGGGGAGAAAGGCCCTTGGAGATGGCAAAAGCGATATAGGGCTGGCTCATCACCTCCAGCATTCCCGTCCGGACCATGCGCAGGGTGAGTGCTAGGGAATGAGCAGAGAGGGCTACTGCAGGAAGAACTAGGTACCTCAGCTCACCATAGCCGGCTACGGGAAAGAGCTTCAGATTGACGGAGAAGAAGAGGATCAAAATCAGCGCCAGCCAGAACCCAGGCATGGACACGCCCATGAGGGTGACTATTCTCAAAATATAATCGGTGAACTTGTTCTCTCTGATGGCACAGAATATCCCCAAAGGAACGCCTATGAGAACGGCAATGGACATAGCGGCAAAAGCCAGCTGAATGGTGGCAGGCAGTCGGAGAAGGAGTAGGTAGGAGACCGGCTTCTTCTGGATGTAGGAGCTTCCCAAGTCGCCTTGCAGGGCACCGGCCAACCAGTTTCCAAACTGAATATAAAGAGGATCGTGCAGGTTATACCGGCTGGATATCTCCGCTATTTGCTCGTCTGTGGGGATCTCCTCCAGCTCCAGGACTGTATGCTTGAGGATCAGCTCAGCGGTACCACCCGGAATTATGTTCATAAGGAAGAAGGTGAGGGCGCAGACGGCCAGCACCGTCACCCCCATGAAAGCCAGCCTCTTGAGCAGATAGCCCATCATCTGGTTCAATCCTCTATGTACATATCCGGGCTTAGCCTGTAGTCATGTGCCGTTGGATCGAAGACATAGCCTTTGACATAGTCCTTCTTAGCGATTGCCACCCCATAATTAGCCATAATGATTACAGGGAGATCCTCCTGCACAATCTCCTCCAGCTCATCGAGCATCTTTATCCTCTCCTCCTGATCCTCTGTCTCGTATGCCTGGCGGATTATCGAATCAACTCTGGAATTGGAGTAGTCAGCTTTGTTTGAGGATCCATCTGTACCATATGTCAGGCCGAGATAGTACAGTGGATCTGGGACCATGCCGGTATTGGTCGCGGATAGATAGAGGTCCCAATCTCCTTTCTTTTGCCGGTCGGAGGATACGCCATTCTCAACTGCCTCTGCATGGATCTTGATGCCCACATCCTCCAGCTGACCGGCTAAGGCCTCGGCCATGGGCTGGAGCCCTGGCCTCTCAATATAGGTGAGAAGAGACAGCTCCAATGGCTTTCCATCCTTGTCCCTTATTCCGTCCCCATCGCTATCCTTCCAGCCGGCCTCATCCAGGAGCTCTCTGGCGAGATCGATATCGTAGTCATAAGACTTGATGTTCTCATTGGCCCAGAACATATCTGCCATGAACGGCCCGGTGGCAGGCGATCCGACGTTGAATAAGACGTACTCCGCTATCTCATCTCTATCTATGGCAGAGGAGATGGCCTGTCTTACTCTAGCATCATCCAAAGGAGCATGCTTGAGGTTTATCTCAATCCTGTAGATGCGGGGTGTGGAATACTTCTCAACATTAACTCCATCTATCTCGTCGATTCGTTCTGCTTCGCTATAGGGAACGTCAACGGTGAAATCCACGTCGCCGCTCTCCAAAGCCAGCGCCCTGGTATTGGGATCGGTGATGGGCTTGAGAATGATCCTATTCAGTTTGACCTCGCCGCCCCACCAGTTATCGTTCTTGGTCACCGTCAGAATGTGGGTTTGGGGATCAAAGCTCTCCAGCTTGAAGGGGCCGGTTCCAATAAGCTTTCCGAACTCTCCATCATCGCCGATGGACTTGGGGCTGATAATAGCGATGCTGGCATAATGAAGTATTGCAGGCATTATCGAGTTGGGAGATGTGGTGCGGATCCGTATGGTATATGGATCTAGGACCTCGATGGAATCAAGCTTCAGAAGCGACCTGACGGTGAGATCCAGCTCATTGGCCCTCTCGATAGAGAACTTAACATCATCAGCAGTCAGTTCGCTTCCATCATGAAATTTTACCCCGTCCCTTATATTGACCTCCCAGGTTTTGTCATCGATGCTCTTCCAGGAGGTGGCCAATAAGGGCTTTAGGTTAAAGCTCTCGTCTACCCCAATCAGCGTCTCGACGATCAGGGCTTTATCATTTACAGTAACGCTGTGGCCGCTCGCTGGATCAAGTCCCTCTATATCCCAGATCTCGCCGACAGTTAGAGTCTGGTCGCCACTTCCATCAGCTGCATTTGCCAGGGCAATGAATGCCAGTAAAATTGCCAGGCGTCCAAGCAGATTACGTTGTCTGTTCATCAACAACCTCCTCGAGTCATACTAACCTCAACACATTTCTTCTATAAGTAATATTGTGCTTATAGTAGTACTAAATAATAAATGCTTTGCATCTAATGACACTGAAAATCCCATGAAATCAAACGCATGCAAATGCCCAGCAGATCCATAAGGTTCGAAAAAGTGAGGAACACCGCCCGAGTCGTCCCCGGGCCGGAAAGACACACCAGTATCTATCTTTCCAGATACATCTCCGGATTGAGCTTGTAGTCGTGAGCCGTGGGATCGAACTGGTAGCCTTTCACATAGTCTTTCTTGGCCACTGCCACGCCGTAGTAAGCAACATCAATGATAGGCACCTCATCATGCACGATGCTCTGCACCTCATTTAGCATTGAAAGCCTCTCTTCCGGATCCTGAGTCACTGATGCCTCTTCTAGGAGCTCGTCCACTCTCGAATTGGAATAGCCAGCATTATTGAAGGCTCCCCCTGTTTGGTAGCTGAACGATAGATAGTAAGATGGATCGGCGACCATTGCGGTGCTCATAGCAGCGAGTGATAGATCCCAGTCGCCGCTCTTGCGTCTGTCCGATATGGCTCCACTCTCCAGTACCTCAGCTTGGACCTTTATGCCAATTTCATTGAGCTGTCCAGCTATAGCCTCGGCCATGGGCGGCAGCCCTGGTCGGTTGGGATAGGTGAGCAGAGATAGCTCCAGCGATTTTCCATCCTTGTCCACTATGCCGTCACCATCGCTGTCTGTCCATCCGGCATCTGCCAGAAGATCTCTGGCCTTCTGGGCATCGTATTTGTACTCCTCAAGGCTCTTGTTGGTCCAGTAGAAATCAGGCATGAAAGGTCCGACTGCCGGTTTGCCTACATCGAAGAGCACATACTCTGCTATGGAGGACCTATCGATGCCGTAGGAGATGGCCTTTCTGACTAGGATATCATCTAATGGTGCGTGTTTTAAGTTTATGTCCATGAGATAGATCCTGGGTATGCTGTACTTCTCCACATCTAGACCTTCTATGGAGTCGATTCTCTCTGTCTCGCTGTATGGCACATCCACGGTGAAATCCACCTCGCCATTCTCCAGGGCAAGAGCGCGGGTATTGGGATCAGTAATCGGCCTGAGTATGATCTTCTTCAGCTTGACCTCACCGCCCCACCATTTATCGTTGCGCGCAACGACCAAGACATGAGTCTTGGGGTCGAAGCTCTCTACCATAAAGGCGCCGGTTCCTATGGGAGAGACGAACTCGCCTTTATCGTCTAGAGACCTGGGGCTTATTATTGCCGTGCTGGGATAGTGCAGCGCTGCCGGCAGGATCGCATTGGGCTCGGTGGTATGGATCCTTATTGTGAGGGGGTCCACAACCTCAATGGACTTTAGCATCAGAAGAGATGCCGCCTTTGAATCCAGTTCCACTGCCCTCTCAAGGGAGAACTTCACCTCGTCTGCAGTCATCTTCGAGCCGTCATGGAAGAAGACATCATCTCTGAGCTCAACCTCCCAGGTCAGGTCATCAACCTGGCTCCATGATAAGGCGAGCACCGGTTTGAGCGATAGATCAGGATTGGCACCTACCAGCGTCTCAGTGACGAGCGCCTTATCATTCAAAGCCACATGTCCATCATCATTGGAGGTATCGATACTCGGTATGTCCCACAGCTCTCCTACGACGAGAGCATTATCGGAGTCCGATTCTCCTGCAACCGGCCCTGCGATGAAGAGGGACAATATGATCAGAAGCAACGGTTTGCATAACCTCATTAAAAATCACCCTATCTACTTTTTGTGCCCTTTACCATGTAGTATGTCCAGTTGAAGGAGATCCGGCGATAAAATGGCATTCCGATCTTTTGGATCTCTCGAATATCATGCAGATCGCGGAGGGTCACATCCTTCAAGCCGGATCTCTCAAAGTACCTCTTCGCCTCCTGGGAGGTCAATCCGTAGCGATGGGGGAGAGCAGAGTTGAGATCCTTCGGGTACCAGCCTTTCCAGGGGTTCTGCCTCTCCAAGAAGATCATTCCCACTTCCGAGGCCAGCCTTCTCGACCGGCTGGAGATCGAGTCATCTCGCCATCGCGCGTCGATGACCAGCACCTGGCCTCCCACCTTCACCACTCGCGTCCACTCTTCCATTGCCCTGTCAGGATGGGGCAGGGTCCAGAGCACATGTCGGCTGATCAGGGCATCGAATCTGCCAGGATCGAATTTCAGTCTCTCTGCGTCTCCTAAAGAGAACTTGACCTTCAGGCGAGAGGCCTTGGCCTTCTCCCTCGCTCTGGAGAGCATTTTTTCGGATAGATCGACTCCCTGAACATTGTGGCCCATCTCAGCCAAAACCAGGCTCATCTCCCCTGTGCCACAACCCACATCCAGGATATCAAGGCCGCTTCTAGCGAGAGCTTCCCCCAATACTCTCTTCCAGGCATCCCTCTCCTCTGCGCTCTTTATGCCGTGACCATCATGCGTATCATACTTCTGGGACGAGACATCCCATCGAGAGCGTATGGCGCTCTTCACCTCTGAGTCGGTTAAGGGCATGAGATATGAAAGCATATTCTCTCATGTTAAATCTTTCCATGATTGTAACATAAAATCTTATATAAATTATAAAAAATTTGAAGGTCGGGCGCTTGCCTGGGCCTATTGGACATTCTCTGGACATTCATTTTTCAATATACATCTCCGGGCTGAGCTTGCTAAGAATGAAATGGCCAGGAACCTGAGGCAGATGCAGCTATATGGTGGTAACAGGATAAGATAGAGCGGCAGCTGTCAAACGGCGGCGGCGCACCCCGATGCAAGCATCGGTGTAATGCTATAAAAATAAAAATATCATTAATATCATCAAGATATTAGCCACTTCTACCAGTGAATACTCTATGGCGGTTACCCTCAGACCGAGAGAGCCCCGGAAATAGGATACATTTGCAGGAATGCCGATCCGGAAGCACCCAATGCCAAGATGCAGAAACCTTGCCATGAAAAGCAAGATAAGGCAACTAACAGTATTGAGAGAGCCCTCCTTGAGCAATGTGCCAGAGGCCACCAGTGCGGCACTCTGGCTGACCACGCTGGCCATGAGAACTATCAGACTGGACGATGAAAATCCAAGAGGTTCGATTGCGGAATTGTACCGCTCCACAATGGGCAACACCAGAACATACTCGATGGCCAATTGAGCCAGAAAGATGGTGGGGACCAGCACTCTGGTGATCTTGATGGATGAGGATATGCACTCATGCAGACCTTCTCTTAGTATGACCTTCCAATCTCCTGCAGATGTGGTCTCGTCTCCTTTCGTCGTCATTGATTCCCTGGGTGCAAGCATCATTCTGGCGGCAAGAATCCCAATGCCTGCCACGAAGAAGTTGGCCAGTAGATCGAAACACACATAAAGTCCGCCTGTGTGAGGGCCCAGAACGGAGAGGCCGACAGGCAGAGAGAAAAAAAGAGTCCCATGAAGTCCCTTGGGAATAAATCCAACCAAAATGGCCACTATCAGCTCACGATCGTTTATCTGCCCATTCTTGTGTGCCTCGGAGAGAAGGGCCAGAGCGGCCCAGCTATTGACCAGGAACAGTGTGAGAGCGGCCGAGCATTCGGCAGGGAGACGAGCAATAGCTGCCAGCCAGGCGGTAGGCATGGTTAGATACCGGAAATAGGGTGACCGGCGAATTACGCTGGCCACAAAAAATCCGATGATGATGGGGGGGACCATGACCTTCGAGATCTCAATAGTAGCATAGATTGCCGGGAATAAGGTCATTTTGATCGCTCTTTTAAAATTCAAAGTATAAAAAATTTAAATATTGGGATACACTATGATTTGCGACAGGAATAGCAGTACTGCATGCTCTTTTGAGAGGATATTCTATTATACCAGGGCATTTTCTCGCTCTTCATCTGTCCTATTTCTATCATGGGATCTGATCTGACCTCAGCATATCCTGCCTTCTTCAGGAGATCTATCACCACGGAGGAGTCAACTCCCCCACCCATAGGAAGATCTACTGAATCATAGAGCGACTTCCATGGATTTCTCCTCTCTCTGGAAAGGATTATCAGATTGGTGAACTGCTTTGTCAATCGATGGGACAATCCATGGGAATGCGGCCCATGCAGGAAGAAACAGAGGGTCCCTCCGGGCTTCAGCACACGTTTCCATTCAGCAAGTGCTTTTTTGGGGTTAGGAAGCGTCCAGAGCACAGCTCTGTTTACAACGCCATCAAAAGACGCATCTTCAAAGGGAAGGGCTTCTGCATCGCCCACTTCCAGCCTGACCTTCAGCCCTCGTGCATCCATCTTCTTCCGGGCATTTTTTATCATCTCTTCGGATAAATCGACGCCGACGACCGAATATCCGATCTCAGCAAGCATTATGGAGAGGAATCCGGTTCCAACTCCTACATCCAAGATTCGTTTTTCGCCTGGACCGATTTTATCAAGGAAGAGGGCCTTCCATGCATCTTCCTCTCTTTTGCTTGAAAGCGTATGCCCTGGAGACAGGTCAAATGTGGAGGATCTCCTATCCCAATACGATTTGATGGTAGATTTTGTATCATTCATGCGATCACCTTCGCATGTTCTTTTTGAGATATCTTCGAAGGGAAATTGCCTAATTCGGGGGATTTTTGATGTCTTAAGGACTTCACTGGAATAACATGCGGGCTTCCACCATTATTATTGATCACCTCAGCCACAACTCCATAGACGGATCTGATATTTTCTTGAGTCAGAACTTCACTTGGAACTCCTTGATCCACAATCCGTCCCTCTTTCATCATTATGATGCGATCTGTGTACTTGGAAGCAAGATTAAGGTCGTGCACTGCCATTATGGCGGATATGCCCCTTTCTACCACCATCTCTCGAATTATCTCCACTACCTCCAGTTGATGCTTGATATCCAAGTTTGAAGTAGGTTCATCAAGCAGCAGAATAGAACTTTCCTGAGCCAGAGCCCGGGCTATGAGCACCTTTTGTTGCTGACCGCCGCTGAGCTGATTTATATCGTTCATTGCCAGATTCTCAATACCCATCAGCCTCAGAACCTTGATCGCTTTCTTGACATCCCCTCCGCTGCTTCTCCATCCCAGGTGCGGCCGCCTTCCCATGAGAACTGCATCAAGTACCGTGGAGGGAAAGAATGAACGGCTTGAGGTCTGAGGCACATAGCCTATCTTTTTTGCCATCTCTTTTCGGGAGATACCTTTAATATCGGTTCCGTCTAATAGGATGCTGCCATTCATTGGTTTCAGCAGCCCGTCAATGCATTGAATGAGGGTTGATTTACCCGATCCGTTCGGCCCTATTACTCCGAGCATCTCTGATGGCCGGAGCTCCATTGATATCTTCTTGAGAATTAGCTGGCTGGAGTAGCCAAATTCCAAATCTTTCAGTATCAGTTTCAAAAGTATCCCATCCTTCTTTTCATTATGAGGTAGAGAAACAGTGGACCACCCATGAAGGCAGTGATGACTCCGACAGGAATAATGATCGGCGGTATCACATTTCTGGATATCACATCCGATCCGACTACAAGTATAGCACCTACTATTCCCGAGGCTGGTATGAGATATCTGTAGTCAGTTCCAATAATAATTCTCGTTATATGGGGCGCAACAAGCCCTATAAATCCGATAGTTCCAGTAAAACAGACTATGCTTGAGACCATCAGACTAATGATGGCCATCGTAAATATTCTAATTCTGTTGACATTTACACCCAAGCTTCTTGCAGAATCGTCTCCTGATGTGAGCAGATTCATATCCCATGATTTCATCATCAGCAATGGAATGGATAGAGCAACCACTGATCCAGCGATCAATACCTTGCTCCATGAGGCTCTATCCAGGCTGCCGACAGACCAAAAAACGGCTTGAACCACTGCGGTCTCCTCACCGAAATACTGCAACAATGTCGTGGCTGCTGAGAAGATGTACAAAATAGCAATACCTACGAGAACCATCGTCTCTGGTGTGGCACCTCTTCGTGCGGCAAAGCCTATGATGATAAGTGAAACCAGGAGAGAAAATGCGAATGCATTTCCGATTATCAGATAGTCGCCTCCCACAAGGCCAGCGCCTCCAATGATTGCAAGAGAAGCTCCAAAGGAGGCACCCGCGGAAATTCCCAATGTGTAGGGGCTCGCCAGTGGATTTTTCAATATCCCCTGCATGATACACCCTGCAATACCAAGGCCAATGCCGGCTATGATCCCCAGTGCAATTCTTGGAAGCCGCAGATTCCAGATCGTGGTCTCAGCCAGCCAGCTTGATGAAAAATAGTTGGGGAAGAATTTGGCAAAAAAGGCTGCATACCCGTCCCATATCGTAATCTTGGCCTGGCCCATGGAGCCTGCCAGGCCTGCAGCTAAGACCAGAACCAATATAGAGGATACGATAAAGATCGCCTTTCTCCCCATATATTTTTGGTAGCTGTTTAAGATCTCTTCATCGGAGATCTCCAACTCTGATAAATTCATGGATACTCCTTTTCGGGGACTATCTACCATCCATCATCCTCATTCAGGCAATGGATATACGGATATGCATTTATTTACATCCAGGTCAAGATGCTGGAATTTGCTCACGAATTCCTGATGCACTTCCTGAACATCGATATCTTTGAAGAGATCGGGATAGAGCCACTTTGCATAATAAAGACTACCAATAAGGCCTGAAGCACCACCACAGAGAATATACGGGTGGGAGATCATATAGACCTGCTTATTCTTGACAGCCTCCACATCGGCAAACTCGGGCCTCTTCAGGAATTCATCAATGGCCTCGGTTGCATTCTTTGGACTGTAGATATCATATCCCAATACAGAATTTCCTGCAGAGAAAAATATCACATCGGGATTTCTGGCGATCACCCATTCGGCGTCGACAGACTGTGATCCTGTGCCCTTAATTTCATCGCCCATGTACCTACCGCCGGCATTTTTAATCATCACCGCACGGTAGCTATCCGTGCCCGGCACCGAGAACTTTGTTCTATCCAAATCATAGCCGCTAAAATATGCCAACGGTCTCTCGGACTCCGGGATATCTTTTATCTTTTCTGAGATCATGTTCTCAATCTCAGTCGACCAGTCCACATACTC
>ERZ795032.311-NODE-311-length-62472-cov-207.479581_pt1 | contig 62472 bp, 50 predicted proteins | sample MGYA00375124_ERZ795032 | MGnify/ENA primary metagenome ERZ795032 (study PRJEB30167, sample SAMN05720154) | activated sludge metagenome | isolation source: Anaerobic digester | place: China | collected 2015-12-16 ...
GGGGGTGCGGGGGAATCATTCCCCCGCTCTTTTGTGCTTGAAAGATCCATCTTGCGCGCAACTTCGTATCAGACCCACGGCCGGCCGGGGCAACCGCGAATCGGATGACGGCCGGCCGTTGCCTATTCCAATATCTCGCAGGTCACGGGAGTCGCATTCCGAATATTGTCAATCGATGCCCCGCATTCAAACACCGTCTTGATGAAATCCTCTTTTTCCCTGGAGGCCATTCCGGAATCGAACCGTATTCCAACCTTCAAGGCGCCGAAGCCGGCCCGCTCCCTGTCGCTTACGCCCATCGCCCTCGAGAAGTCTATGCTGCCTTCGACGCTCACTTCGATATTCCCGACATCGAGGTTCTTTTGCGCTGCAATGAACTGAATCGTGGAAACAACGCAGCTGCCGAGAGAAATCGCCAGCATCTCCGGAGGGGTCGGCGCCGTGTCGTCCGCCCCGAACTCCTTTGGCTGATCGACACGGACCACATGATTTCGAACCTTGCATTCGACGATGCGATTTCCGATCTCCTTCACGTCGACCTTGACCGTATAGATCATGTTCCTCTCCCTTCTCATTCCGACGCTCACGGGGAGCCGCCTCAAAGATGCGCCGACCCGGCTTCCGGCGATTTGCGACGCGCATCGCGAAGACCGGATGTCGCGCAAGAAGACCTCGCGTGACCCGCCGGAGGCCTGTCGAAGCATTGGATATTCCTGTGAAAAACGAAAGTGAAAGCTCATCGGAGCCGATGTCGCCGGTTTCGTGTCGCGGACGGTGGGAATGCAGAGGAGAATCGCCCGTTCCGGGAGCCGGTGGTGCGCTCCCGCAATGCCGTTCCACCTCCGGGGATTCAGGCGACCCGGCCGGGCCGGAACCGTGAAGGAGTTCCCTCACCTCCCCGGGATTCGGGCTGCGCGCGGCAGGTTCCCGCAACGCACGTCATCGCCGCCCGCGCCGCCCGGGCGGCGGAATCCGCCCCATCGCCCGCCGCGGGCGCTTATCCCCCGATGGCGAACATCGGGCGACTGATGCACTTGCGGAAAGCCCGGCTGTCCAGTTCGTGCCGTTCGGGCTTGTCGGCGATGGCCGTGCGGATCAGCAGCATCATTTCTTCGTCCGAGGCCCCCAGGCGCAACGCACGCTTCAGGTCGGTTTCCTCCCGGGCGAAAAGGCAGGTGCGGAGCCGGCCGTCGGCGGTCACCCGCAAGCGGTTGCAGGTCGGGCAGAAATGATTCGAAATGGGACTGATGATCCCGATCTTGCCCATCGCCCCCGCAAACCGGTAGTGGCGGGCAGGACCGTTGGAATCGGTGCTTTCGACGGGGACCAGCTCCCCGACGTTCCTCAACCGGTCGAGGATGTCTTCGGACGAGAGGAACCGGTCGTCGTAATCGGCTTCCTTGAAGGGCATGAACTCGATGAACCGCATGTGAAAGGGGTATTCGAACGTCAACCGCGCGAGGTCCGCGATTTCGTCGTCGTTGACCCCCCGCATGACCACCGCATTCAGCTTGATGGGCGCAAACCCGGCTTCATGAGCCGCCATGATCCCCTTCCAGACTTCCTCGAAACAGTCCTGCCGCGTTATGGACGCGAATTTCCCGGGCTTGAGCGTATCCAGGCTGACGTTGATGCGCTTGATGCCCGCCTGGAACAACCCTCCCGCCAGGCGGCCCAGCAACACCCCGTTGGTGGTGATGCTCAAGCTCCTGAGCTGCGGGATGCCGGCGATTGAACCGCACAGGAAAAGCACGTCCCTTCTCACCAGAGGTTCGCCCCCGGTGATCCGGATCTTCGAGATCCCCATGGCCGTCACGATCCGGGCCAGCCTCAGGATTTCCTCGTAGCGCAGAATGTCGCCGTGGGCCAGCTTGGGAACGCCCCCCTCGGGCATGCAATAGGTGCAGCGAAGGTTGCAGCGGTCGGTAATGGAGAGCCGCAGATAGTCGATGCGGCGTTGATAGGGATCGGTGGGAGGAGAAGTCATGGCCGTTCCTTGAGCGTGAGTTCGAAGCGTGTCAATAGCATCCATGGTCTCGACGCGGCCACCCCGTCCGGCGGCGACTCGCGGCACAGGCCGCCATAGCGTGCCGGGACATACCCCCGTGCATCCGTTCGAAAACCGCGCCCGGTCCCTTTTCCGTGCAGGATGTGCCTCCGAGGCGTTATCCTCCTGAACCGGCCGATCCTTTCGAACGACTGCTATTCTATCCCCCCCGCGGGCAAAAAGCCAGCCCATCCGTGAGCGCTTTTCGCGACGTCGCGGCCGAGGGGGCGATGAAAAGCGGTTTCGCGGCGGGCACGCGCGACGCGGCGAGTCTTTGCGCCCCGGCTCCGCATCGCGCACGGCCGACCGGCCGACATTCGATATCGTTCCATTGCGGTTTTTCCCGCACACTAACACTTCCTGTACGCCGGAGTTGTGCTATACTGTCTGGTATCGTAAATCTTCAGAGGACAACTCTGCCATGAGCCGGCTTTCATGAACGATACAAAAACGACGCACAACGACTTTGCAGACACCATCCGGGAAGAGCAGGTTCGCCTGGCGATGCGGCAGCTTGCAACGATGCAGGCCGCTTCCTTCATCGTCGCCCTGGTCCTGTGTTTCATCGTCCGCAATCAGGTCCCCTTGCCGAAAATCCTCGCGTGGCTGTCGCTCATCCTGGCGGTTGTCGTCGGCCGGGTACACCTTCATCGTCGATTCGTCAAGATACGGGACGGTTCTTTTCCCGGAAAGCAGTGGACGAACGTTTACCTTGCCCTGGCCCTTTTTTCGGGAATCGTCTGGGGGCTGTCCGCCTTTCTGCTTTATCCGTCCGACAACATGACGCTGATGCCCTTTTTCGTGCTCGTCATGGCCAGCCTCGCCGCCGCCACCACGGTGTCTCATTCCTCCATCAAGCTCGCCCCCGCCGCATGGGCGGTGCCGGCCATGCTGTTCTACGCCGCGCGGTGCGTCATGGAAGGGGGACAGATCGGAGTGACGATCGCTTTTCTGATCGTCGTCTACCTGTTCACCATCGTCCGCTATTCGTTCACCCACAACAGCGCCATCACTTCGGCCATCGCGCTGAAATTCGAAAACCTCAAGCTTCTCGAGGAGGTGCAGACGGTCAACGAGAAGCTGCGCCGGGACATTACCGACCGCAAACGGGCGGAGGTCGAGCGGCTCGAAATGGAACGACGGCTGCTCCACGCGCAGAAACTCGAGAGCCTCGGCGTCATGGCCGGCGGCATCGCCCACGACTTCAACAATCTCCTCATGGCCATCATGGGAAACCTGGACCTGACCCTCCTGGACCTCCCCAACGATTGCCGCGCCCGCACCTGCGTCGAGCAGGCCTACAAGGCAAGCCGCCGCGCGGGGGAGCTGACGAGCCAGATGCTGGCCTATTCCGGGAAAGGGCACCTGCGGCCCTCTCCCATGGACCTCAGCGACGAGGTGCGCAAGAACGCGCAGCTCTTCCGCGCCGCCATTGAGCGGACCATCACCCTGGAGGTTGCGCTGAGCTCCCGGCCGGCCACCGTCGAGGCCGATCCGGGCCAGATTCAGCAGGTCGTCATGAACCTCATCACCAACGCCTCCGAAGCCATCGGCCAGAACCCCGGCGGGATCGCCATCACCACGGGGACGATGGATTGCGACGAAGAGTGTCTGAGTCGAAGCTGCCTGGACGAAAAGCCTCCCCCGGGACGCTTCGCCTACATCGAGGTGTCGGATACGGGCTGCGGAATGGACGAGAAGACCCGGCAGCGCCTGTTCGACCCCTTCTTCACCACCAAGTTCACGGGCCGAGGCCTCGGGATGTCCGCGGTGATGGGGATCGTGCGGGGTCACAGGGGGGCCATCCTGGTGGAGAGCGAGGTGGGCTGGGGAACCACTGTCCGGGCGCTGTTTCCCGCCTGCGAACCACTCGTTTCCACGGCCCCCGAGCTCCCGGCCGCGGCGGCAAGCGAACCGCCCATGATGGGGTCGGTCCTGGTGGTCGACGACGAACACGGGATTCGCGAGCCGTGCATGGCTCACGTGGAGCGGCTCGGGTTCCATGCCGTGGGAGCCGCGGACGGCGAGGAGGCTTTGCGGCTCTTCCGGGACAACGCAAAGGAATTCGTCTGCGTGCTTCTCGATTTGACCATGCCCCGCATGAGCGGCCTGGCCGCATACCAGGAGTTGAAGCGGATACGGCCGGATGTCCCGGTGATCCTCTGCAGCGGCTACGGCGAAGAGGATGCCACCAATCGCTTCGCCGGGCAGAAACTGGCCGGCTTCCTCCACAAGCCCTATACCCTCGAGGAGCTCAAGCAAAGCCTGACCCGGGCGCTCAACGCGGCCGCCTGACATCCCCCGCAAAGAAGAAATCCCGTTCCACCGTTCCACCCCGGAACGGACCGGCACGCGCCGCCCCCGCCCGACGCTCCCGTTGGCCCCGTAACCCTCCGCGAGGGGGCGTCTCCGGAATGAAACGATACGTTCGCCCGGACCGCCGATGCTCCTGGTCGTGCCGCCCCGCCCGGCGCCTGTCCCCGCGCGTTCAACCGCCCGTCCGAACCCCGTCTTTGCGGTTGCAAACCGGACAATATCGTCATATTAGGATATAAAAAGAGCTTATCTCGTATCCGATGATTTAAAATGAACGCATCGATCGACTGAATCGATAGGAGAGGGTCATGGAGTTGCGGCAGCTCAAGACATTCAGGGTCGTGGCGAACCTTTTGAGCTTCAACAAGGCGGCCGGGCAGCTTCATTACGCGCAGTCGAGCATTTCGGCCCAGATTCAAATCCTGGAAGAGGAGCTGGGGGTGCAGCTCTTCGACCGCCTGGGCAAGCGGGTGCAGCTGACGGAGGCCGGCGTGCGGCTGCTCCAGTATGCAAACAAGATACTGGACCTGGTGGACGAGACGAACTCGATGGTCAACCGGGTCAACGAGCCCACCGGGTCATTGACGATCCGAATCCCGGAAACGTTGGGCGTGCGCCGGCTGCCGGCGGTGCTCAGGGAATTCCACTCCCGGTTCCCCAGGGTGCGGCTGAACTTCATCACGTGCGCGCTCGAAGGGCTGGACAAGGACCTGCGCAAGGGCATAACCGATCTGGCGTTCCTGCTTGCCGAATCGATCAACGCGGCGGATCTCGACATGGCGACCCTCGGGTTCGAGCCGGTGGTGCTCGTGGCCGCCCCGGATCATCCCCTGGCCGCGAAAAGGAAAGTGCACACGAGGGATTTGACCGGTTCGACCATCCTGCTTTCGAGGGTGGACTGCAGTTACCGGAAGGTCCTGGAACAGATCCTGGAGCAGGAAGAGGTCACGCGGTTCAACCGGTTCGAATTCAGCAGCGTGGAAGTGATCAAGCACTGCGTCATGGCGGGGGTGGGGATATCGGTCCTGCCGTCGATCGCCGTGGCCGAGGATGTGGCCCGCAAGCGGATGGTCGTTCTCCCCTGGTCCGAGGGCGGGATCCAGGTGGCCGTGCTCATGGTCTGGTACCGCGAACGATGGATTTCACCCACCCTGCAGGCGTTCATGGACGTCACGAAAAAGGTGTTCGCGCAGGCGGCCGAAAAACCGTCCCGGGCGGTCAGTACTCGCACTTGACGTCCAGGAGCGGCGTGCCGTCGAAGGCGTCCAGGCCCCGGACGGCGATGTTCGTTCCTTCGACGGCCAGGATTTCGACGTTTTCGATGGCGATCGGGTTGGGCCGATGCGGGCTGCGGGTGGAAAAAACTCCCCGGAGCGGCCGGGAGCGGTCGCCCCGGGGGTGAACCTGGAGCCGGTCGCGTTCGGCCAGGTGCATCCAGTAGAGGATCACGATGCTCTGCCCGGGCTCCAGCCCCAGGCAGGCGTCACGGTATCGTTCCTCGATTTCCAGGACCCCTTCGATCCGGGCTTCCCGACCCTGCCGGGGTGCTTCGTCCACACTCCGGAGGGGGCTTCGAATCACTCCGATGGGCTCGATCGTCAGTGCATGCGTCATGTGTCACTCCGGGCTCGTGAAAACGACCCCTTCCAGGCGTTCGCGCAGCAGCGTGAACCTCCGGTCGGTGTCGTTGTTCCGAACGGCGATGGCGAGGGCCTTCCTGCTCCCCACGACAACCACGAGCTTGCGGGCGCGGGTGATGGCGGTGTAGAGCAGATTGCGCCGAAGCATCATGAAATGCTGGGTGAGCAGCGGGAAGACAACGGCCGGGTATTCGCTGCCCTGGGCCTTGTGGATGCTGACCGCATAGGCGAGAACCAGTTCGTCGAGCTCCGAAAAGTCATATGGGACCAGCCGGCCGTCGATATCCACCTCCACTAGCTGCTCTTCGAAGTCGATCTTCGCGATGCGCCCCAGGTCCCCGTTGAAGACGTCCTTGTCGTAGTTGTTGCGGACCTGCATGACCTTGTCGCGCAGCCGAAAGGTCCGGTCTCCCCGCTGCACGAAGCGGGTTTCGGGGTTGAGCGCCTCCTGGAGCGCGGTGTTGAGCCGCTGGGCGCCGACGGCCCCCCGGTGCATGGGGCTGAGCACCTGGATGTCCTCCACCGGGTCGAGACCGAACCGCTGCGGTATGCGTTCCGTGCACAGTTTGAGGATCACGCGGCACACTTCCTCGGGGTCTTCCTTTGCAATGAAGTAAAAGTCCTGCAGGCCCTCCCGCTCGTTCTTCATTTGCGGAAACTTCCCCTGCCGCACCAGGTGCGCGTTGACCACGATGCGGCTCTGCCTGGCCTGGCGGAAGACTTCGTCGAGTCTCACCACGGGAAATCGCCCCGAATCGATGATGTCCTTGAGCACGTTTCCCGGCCCCACCGAAGGCAACTGGTCCGCGTCGCCCACCAGCACCAGGGTCGCCTGGGGCGGCACCGCCTTGAGCAGGTAATGCATGAGCAGAAGGTCGAGCATGGAGGTCTCGTCGACGATGACGAGATCCGCCGATAGGGGTTTGAGCTCGTTGCGGACGAAACCGCCGGCCTGAGGGCTGTATTCGAGCAGCCGGTGAATCGTCCCGGCGGAGTACCGGGTGGTTTCGCTCAAACGCTTGGCCGCCCTCCCCGTCGGCGCGGCCAGGCATACCCGCGCGTGCATTTCCCTGAAAACGGCGAGAATCGCCCGGACCAGGGTCGTCTTCCCGGTGCCGGGGCCGCCCGTGATCACCACGACCTTGTCGGTCAAGGCGCGCTTCACCGCCTCTTCCTGCAGCGGAGCCGGCTTGAAGGGCAGTTTGTTCTTCAGCCATTTGACCGCCGCCTCCGGGTCCACCCCGCGCCGGAACGGCCGGTACGCTTGCAGCTGAGTGAGCCGCCGGGCCACTTCGGTTTCCGCCACGTGGTAGCCCCGCAGGGTGACGGCCCGGTCCTCACCGAAACGGGATGCGGCTTGTGGCGGCAGGGACTCCTGGACCAGCCTCCGGTCGGCCGTCAGCCGGGACACGGCGTCCCGGAGCACCTCGGACGGAATCTGGAGCAACTCCCGGCATTGTTCGACCAGCCATTCGTGCGGAACGCACACGTGCCCTTCCTCCGAGCTGCGGTGGAGCACGAACAGGACGCCCGCCTCGGCCCGCAGCGGGGAGTCCGCCGTAAAACCCAGGCTCTGCGCGATCCGGTCCGCGGTGAGGAAGCCGATCCCCGATACGTCCATGGCCAGCCGGTAGGGATTCTCCTTGACCGCTTCCAGGGAGCTCTTGCCATAGTGCTTGAAAATGCGGGCCGCATACGCCGCGCTGACGCCGTGAGTCCGAAGAAAAACCATCACGTCGCGGATGTCCCTCTGTTCCTCCCACGCCTTGCGGATCCGGTCCAGCCGGTACGCCCCGATCCCCTCGACCTCCCGCAGCCGTTCGGGTTCGTTTTCGATCACTTCCAGGGTATCCACTCCGAAACGGTCCACGATGCGGTCCGCCATCTTGGCCCCGATACCCCGGATCAGTCCGGAGCCCAGGTACTTGCGAATGCCCACCTCGGTGGACGGCATCGTCGTTTCGTAGCGCTCCACCTGGAACTGCTCCCCGAAACGGGAATGCACCGTCCAGGAACCTTCCATGAGGAGCACCTCGCCGGGGGTCACCGACACGAAATTCCCCACCACCGTCACGAGTTCCCGCCTGCCGGGGATTTTGACCTTGAGGACGCTGTACCCGTTCTCCTCGGCGCTGTAAGTGAGGCGTTCGACCAAGCCTCTGATTTGTTCCGCCATATCCGCGTTCCCCGGCAAGTCCGCAAGTTATTCCCGTACAATGATGATTTTGCAAAGTCTATCATTGTTGACGGGAGAGCAATATCTTTTTGACAATCCAAAGCCGCATGTTAATATACCACTATCCCGCGGCGGGGGGCGTAAACGGTTTACTTCATGCAAGAAATTTGCTATTGAAACAGGCGCGCCCCGGTTCATCCCCGTGGGAGCGGCGGACCCTTAAGTGCCCAGGCTTGAAGGACCGGACTATTTTATTACTCGGGGGGATTTGCCTGATGTCTCTTTACATCAAAACGGACGATTATCGCAAACATGGTATCAGCAAGTATTCGGATCCTGACACCATTCGAGCGGTCGTTCAAAAGGAACTCAACATCGAACGGGTTTTTGTGTCTTTCGTCAACAAGCATGAGTACATCCGCGTGGACTTCCTGCGCCCGCGCCCGCCGCGGCGGTCCAGGCGGCGCCAGTACCTGAAGAAGGCATCGGAAAGTACCCAGCAGGCATGACGACGACGGGCACCCTCCTCGGGTGCCCTTTTCATTTGCGCGGCGCGCGGCCCGCCGCTCCCGGACGGGACAACCGGAGCGATCCCCGGCCCCTTTCCCGCAAGCGCCCCCGGACCGTTCCGGCGGGGTCCCGGACATCCCCCCGACATCGCACCGCACCGCGGCCCGCAAAACAGCCTCCAAACACCATCCGGCCCGGCTATCGCCTATCCGCATCGCCCCATCCTCCAGTCTGCAATCTCGCCGAGACCCCTTCGGCCGCCGTCCCTCCCCGGCGAGGCCTCGTCTTATCGACTGCCCCATAGGGCATATTGAATGTTGTGATGCATCTTCCCGTGAACAGAAATCTGCAAATCCCGATTCTTGCGATTTTCACTTTACAAACACCATTCCCATTCATATTATACTATACGGATGTATAGTCTTATGAAGAAACTGACGCCGAGGCAAACACAAATTTTCGAATTTATCCGAGAATATCACCGAGTGGAGAAGAATGCGCCCACTTACAGGGAAATTTCCGACCATTTCGGCTTCAAGAGCCCAAAGGCCGCGGCGGACCATGTAACAGCCTTGGAGAAGAAGGGGTGTTTGCGGCGGCGAGGCGGGCGATCCCGCGGCATCGAAATTATCTCCTCGGACAGAAAGCCGGACAGTGATACAATTTTTGTTCCGCTCCTGGGAGACATTCCGGCGGGACATCCCGAGGTCCGGATGGAGCTTCAACAAGGCTTGCTTGCCGTGGACAAGGCTCTATTGGGTCGTTCTGCCGGACATCGCCTGTTTTCGCTCCAGGTGCACGGCTCTTCGATGACCGGGCGCGGCATCCACGAGGGCGACTGGGCTGTTGCGGATGCGGACGCCGTTCCTGGTGAAGGTAACGTTGTAGTCGCTCTTGTCGATGGCGAGAATACCTTGAAAACTCTTGCCGGGGAAAAAGGCGCCTGTTTTCTGAAGGCGGAAAACCCCGCTTTCCCCGACGTGATACCTTGCGAGGAAATGACGGTACAAGGAGTTGTTAAAGTCATTCTCAGACGGATGAGTTGACGACATGGCTACCGTAATGGAACCGACTGAACTGGTGAAATCGCACAGGTCGCCCCCCGGCGGAATGGGATTCTACGAGACCCTTGAATCCGTCCGAAGCGATGCAAGCCTCCCGGGATACGTGGCGGTCATGGAGCGCGCATGGCAGGTGATGGAGCTCTCGGGTATTGTCTGCCTGGATGGCAGGCCCGTGCTTTACCTGAAGGAATACGCCCAGCCTCCTTCCCCCTCGGAACGTATAGCCCTGCAACGGCTCTTTTGGAATCAGGGTGTCGCCAATATCCTCGTTCTGGCCGACCCCACGTCCGTGTTCATTTATTCCGGTTTGGCAAAGCCGCCGGATGACCCGCTGGACGAAAAAAAGCACGAGTCTGTTCTCGTCGAGGCGCTTAAGCTCGCAGACTACGTCCAGGACATCCGAACCAAGTCCCTGTATCACGCTTTGGCCACCGGCCATTATTACGAACTGCACCGGGAGAAGTTCGACCCAAACCAATCCGTGGATTGGAGCCTGCTCACGAATCTGCGCGATTTGCGCAACGCGCTGGTCCGCGGAGACGAACCTCTGGAGATCAAACATGCCCACGCCATCATCGGGCGTGTGCTCTTTCTCTGCTATCTCCTTGATCGGGGTATCGTATCCGTCGGCCAAGCGGAGCGCGGGCGGACCGGAACCATGCAGTTGGCCGAAATACTTGAGAGGAAGTCGCACGACTCACCAATTGCATACCTGTACGAGCTTTTCAATGACCTGAAAGATCAATTCAACGGCAACATGTTCGACCAGGACCTCGAGGCCGAAAGACTGCTCATCCGGGCTGCCCATATCCAAAATCTGACGTTTTTTCTGGGCGGTCATGATGTCGGCAGGAGACAACGCGCCCTCGGTTTGTGGCCATACGACTTCAAGATGATCCCCGTTGAGACAATCAGCGCGATCTACCAGGACTTCCTTGCCGCTGAAGACCCGAAAAGCCAGGAAAAAAGCGGAGCTTACTATACGCCCAGGTTTTTGGCGGAAATGGTGGTGGACGTGGCGATAGAGGATAACCCGGACGCCCTCGACTGGACCTTTCTCGATCCGGCCTGCGGATCGGGTGTATTTCTGGTCATTTTGTTCAATCGGCTGGCGAACCATTGGCTCCGCTCCCAGTCCGGTCCGGTGGGCTATGTCGCCAAGGCCGAAGCCCTGCAGGAAATCCTGGGGCGCCGGATCCGCGGCATAGACGCAAGTGAAACAGCCTGCCGAATTGCCTGTTTCAGCCTCTATCTTGCATATCTGGATTTCTTCGAGCCACCCGATATCCGGAACTATGTCAGGAAGACCGGCAAGCCGCTGCCGAAACTCCTGGACTATGGCGATTCCCCGGACAGCCCTCGGGCAGACATCCCCGTGGTCTACAGGGGCGATGCCCTGCACGAAGCAACACTGGCCGGCAAGACATTCGACTGTGTGATCGGAAACCCTCCCTGGGAAGGCCGGCAGAACAAGCAACTCGCTCAGCAATTCATGTACAAGGCCCCGGTTTTCCTGCGCAGCGGAGGAACCGGATGCCTGCTTCTGCCGTCGAAGATGCTTCAGAACAGGACAGATGCGTTCCAGGCGAAGTGGCTCGGACATGTAACGCTCGGGAAGGTGCTGCAACTGGCCGACTACAGGCACCTGCTTTTTCAGGACGCAAAGTGCCCCGCATTTATTGCGCTTTTTTCAAATACTCCACCGCAACCAAACCGGCACAAAGTTGAATTTGTCGCTCCGAAGTTCAACCGCGAAGGACTCCGACAAGGAATCATCACCGTCAGCGCCTCAGACCGCACGTGGATACCGCTGAGCGAAATACTGGCGGCTACAAAGACAGGAATTGCACCCGTGGTGTGGAAGCGCCGCCTCTGGGGAACCAGCCGCGACCAGAAATTTCTCGATTACCTTCTGTCAATGCCGCCTCTTTCGGAACTGGCGGGTTCCCCCAGGGAAGGCAAACGCTGGACAAAGGGCCAAGGATTCCAGCCGAACACATCGGGAAAGAGCAAGACACCGAAATCACCATGGTGGAGTGCAGTTGATCCGTACATCAGCGCAAAAGCACCTTGCTGGGATCTGAAGTGCATCCAACTCGATTACCATGATTGTGAAATAATCGGTGACCGTTTTGAAAGCTTGCATCGCCCGCGCGACAGGCGCATATATCGCAGTCCTATGGTCCTGATCAGCCAAGGATTCGGAAAAGTCGCTTTCTGTGATTTCGACTTGCTTTTTCAGGATTCTCTCCAATCGATTTCCGGTCCCGGAGAGGACACCGGGTTGTTGATGTTCCTCGCCGGGTACTTGAGATCCAACCTGGCAAAATACTTTCTTTTTCACACGTCCGCGAACTGGGGATCAGAGAGAGACAAGGTCCATCTCGTCGAGCTCTTGCGCGTTCCTTTTCCCTTGCCGCAAGACGAATCCGCCCCACCGGACGCGGCGGAAATCGTTTCGGAAGTTGCGGGGAAAATGAGAGAGTTCCAGCGAAAGCGACAAGCCGCGTTGAATCGTTCCAACCAAGTCGGCAGTCGAGCTTCACTTGGACGACACGGGCCGGAAGTCAGCCAACAGTGGAAAGAAAGACGAAGGCGGGAGGCCGATGAATTCCAGCAGAAAATTGAACCATTGTTCCATCGCTATTTCGGCCTGACGGAACAGGAGGTCACCCTGGTGGAAGACACGGCAAGGGTTTTCGAACCGAGTGCCACTCCATCAACCCGGTGGTCTGGAACGACCGTGACGCTGATGCCCGTGGAGCGGTCCACGGCAGCCCCGTACAGGGATCAGGGGCTACGGGCGTACGCAGACACGTTGACGAAGACGCTGAATGCATGGGCACGAGAAGAGGGGTCGGCATGCCGGGTCTCCGCCATAGGAGACTCCGACGAGAAGACCGGGTTGGCAATGGTTACTCTGCGACTCTCCTCGATCGAAGAGGCCTATCGGCGTGAAACCCATGCCGATGGGCTCACCACGATGCTGGAAAGACTGTATCGTCTCGCATCGAAGATGAGCCGGACGTTGCGCTATGAGCGTGATTTGTTCCTTTTCCACCATGATTTGATATACATAGTCCGGCCGAACGTCCTATTGAACTGGACGCGCACCGCAGCACTCAACGACGCGGCAAGGATCTACGGTGATATCGCTCTGGCTGCGGAGGCGCAACGATGAGCGGAGAGATTGGAGACTACAAACAGCTTTTTCCGGAAACGAGCATCCCTGTGATACTTTCTTCCATTGCTCAGGCTGGTGCGGTGCTTCGCAAGAAAACGGACACGGACAGGGAGGACTGGCTCACCAGGCGGCTTCGAGCACAAATAATCAAGGTCCCGGAGTTCCGCGAAAGTCCCTTGGGCATTTGGGTGCAACCGGAAATTCCAGCTCCCGACCCGGATGCGAATGCACCAGGCGGCAGGATTGATCTGCTTGTTTCCTGCGACGGTGGCCCTGAAGTCTACTTTGCCATTGAGGCAAAGCGGTTGAGTTTCCGCTCACCCAATGGCCGCAAGATTTCTGGAAGCTCTGAATATGTCAAAGACGGTATGATGCGTTTCGTCACCGGTCAATACGCTCCTCATATGCGGGCGGGAGCGATGCTAGGTTATGTATTTGACGGCAATGTGGAGAGCGCCCGTTCAAACATCGACAAATCCATCCGGAAAAAGGCACCTCAACTGAAGTTGGCAGATCCGAAATGCCTTGTTCCATCCTCGATACTGTCTAAGACACCAATTGATGAAACCCGTCATGATCTAACAAGACGTCCCTTCACGATCTACCATGTTTTTGTCGATGTCGGTACCGGCAGGAGTATCGGCGACCGGAAACCGCCGGGACAAGCATGTGGGTGATCATGCGTTCCCGCAGCGCCCCCGACATCGCACCCAGGAGTCAATTCTCTGTCCCCCGGCTTGAAAACGATCGGACCCCTGATGGAACCGAAAAGCAAATCGCAGGCCAAACGGGAAATGCTGGCCCTGCAGTCTCTCGGAGAACAGCTGGTCAAGCTGGGACCGGACCGGCTCAACCGGATGGACCTCGACCCGGACCTTCGCGAAGCCGTGATCCATGCCGGGACGCTCGGCAAAGGCGAGGCCCTCCGCCGCCAGTTGCAGTACATCGGCGTGCTCATGCGCGACATCGATCCGGAACCGATTCGGGAGGCCCTCGAGGCCATGGCGCACGGCCGCGGACAGGATGCGCGGCTCTTTCAGAAGCTCGAGCGGTGGCGGGATGAGCTGATCGAGGGCAACGAGGAGACACTGGCGCAGATCCTGGCCGAGCATCCCCGAGCGGACGGGAAAACGTTGCGCCGGTTCGCGCTCAACGCCCGCAGGGAAAGGGAAGCCAAAGCTCCCCCCAAGTCTTCCCGGGCCTTGTTTCGCACCCTGAGAGCGCTTTCGCTTGAAAGCTCTTGAACGCGAACCGGAACGATACAACCGCGGGCACGGCCGCTTCACGGCCGAACCGCCCCGGGCGGCTCCGGGCGCGGAAGCGGGATCATCCCTACCCGAAAGACGCGGCTCCGGGCGCGGGAGCAAGCTCATCCCCGTCCGCCGGGCGCCCACGGTTTGCCGCTGTCCATGCGGAGCACCTTCGACGGCTTATCCCCGCCCGAAAAGCGCACACCTTCAGGCATAGGCCGGGTTTATCCCCACCCGCCGGGCGCGGCTCCCGACGGGCACTGAAGAATCGACCATTCCCCCCGGGCTTTACCCCGGGATCGATCCGTGCTTATATGGAGCTTACATGGAGCCGTGTAAGAGCGGACGACGGGTTCTTTCCGCATTCCATCACACAAACGGCTCGACAGGAGTGGAATCGTGATTTTGCAGGGATTGCTGGAGACGGAGAGTTTTGTCGGGGGTATCCTCAATGCGATGCCTCTGCCGGTGTTCGTCGTTGACGACGACATGGGAATCATCGCCTTCAATCAGAGCGCCTCGCAACTGCTGGGCAGCGACCCGGAAACGGTCATCCGCAGACGCACGGGCGAGCTTCTTCACTGCGTCCATTCGTATGAAACGCAAGAAGGATGCGGCAGGACCCCGCTGTGCAGGGACTGCATCTTGAGGAACGCGGTCGGAGAGTGTCTGCGGGAGGGCAAAGCGATCCGCAGGAAAGCCCTGATGGAGGTGGCGCCGAAAAGCGCCCCCGCCCGGACGATCGATCTCTTCGTCACCGCGGCGCCGTTCAAATACCAGGCGGGCGGATACGCGCTCCTGGTGCTCCAGGACGTCACCGAGCTGGTGGAACTGAGAAGTATCGTTCCCATCTGTTCCTACTGCAAGAGAATCCGCAACGACGCGCAGTACTGGGACAGCGTGGAGCTGTACATCAAGACGCACATCGACGTGCAGTTCTCGCACGGCATTTGCCCGGAGTGTTTCGAGAAGGTCCGTTTGGACCGTCCAGGAAAGGACCTTTGACGGGAGACGGAACCGCGGATTCCAAACGAACCCAAATCCGGACGGCAAATCCGCGGCGAATCGGTTCGGAGCTCACCCCAACGGCGTCCGCTCGATGCCGGGCTCAGGCTCCACGCCCGAGCTGCCGCCAGGCGGCCAGGGCCGCGCCGAGCGGTGCCGCCTCATCTCCCAGGACACCCCGCCGGACGACCGCGTCCGCGGCTTCGAACATCGTGGCGTGTTCGGCAAGACTCTCCACGAGCGCCCCTTCGAACTGGTCCCAACCCGCGCTCACTCCCCCGCCGATGACGGCGTGCCGCACGCCCAGCACGGTGAAGCAATTGCTCAACGCCAGCCCGATGGCCCATCCCATGCGCCGGAACACCTCACGCGCAAGGGGATCCCCCTGCAGCGCCAGCCGGTGAACGTCCCTCGCGGCGACCTTTGCGGGCTCCAGCGTCCCCCGTTCCGTTTGCGCTACAGGTGCGCCCGTCGCGGCCGCTTCCAGGAACCCTTCGACCAGGACCCGACCCGACGCGTAGGCCTCCAGGCACCCGCGCGCGCCGCATGCGCAGGGGCGTCCGCCGGGGACGACGATCATGTGCCCGATTTCGCCCGCAAACCCCAGGTTGTCCCCGGTCCACAAATGATTGTCGAGAACCAGGCACCCTCCCACCCCAGTTCCGAGGGTCAGACCAACCCAGTTGGGAATGGATCGGCCCGCGCCCAACCGGCTTTCACCGATGCCGAAACAATCGGCGTCGTTGAGCATGACCACGGGAAGGTCCAGCGCCGTTCCAAGCTCCGCGGCAAGAGGGTAGCCGTTCATACGGGGGAGATTGGGAGAGAAAACGACGCGTCCTTCACGAGGATCGATCCTGCCCGCCACTCCAAGGCCCGCGGCCCGCACGGCCGCGCCGAAACCGGACGCGGCGAGCCGCAGGGAACGGCATTCCTCGACCAGGCGGCGGGCCGTCTCCCGGGCCTCGAGCCACGCCCCGGTCGCCGTCCGGCTCTGCAGAACGATTTTTCCCCGGGGATCGACGAGGGCCGATCGCATGTTGGTCCCGCCGACATCAATTCCGATTACCAGGTCCTCGGTCATGGGACTCCAGGGTGCGGGCGCCGCCAGGGGGAATCGAACGCCGCCGCGGGGATCCCGCGGCGGTTCCGCCTGCGTTCAGCCAACGAAGCTCTCCGGCAGGTAGAACACGTAGTGAAGCGAGAGCACGTCGAACTGGGCGTCGCTCTCCTCCCGGATCACGTCGTAGAGGGCCTTGAGAGAACCGGCCCCCGCCACGCGCCGCCCGAACCGCTGCAGATCGTACCAGACGGGGTGAACGGGCAGCAGGAAATCCTGGACGCTGCCGCGCCAAATCACGCGCAACGCGTCTCTTTCCTCCGTGATCGTCTTGTAGAAGCGCCGCAGCAGGTCGGTGCGCAGGATCGGCGAGGGTTCCTTGGTCACGCATTCCATCATCGCCGCCAGCCGATAGACGCGGCGCATGGACGCTTCGTCGTCCCGGTGCCGGTAGAGGCCCATCACCGTGAAGTGAAGGCCCCCGTCCAGGGTGATGTGATCCGGGACGAAGGCGACGTGCCGGTGGCCCTCGGCGCGGAGCGCATCCTCGCGATGCGCTTCGAACCGGCCCGATTCCTCCCGCGTGCACATCATGACGAAGCCGCTCCGCCACTCGCCCCGCCGGAATTCCAGGGGCCGGCGGACAATCACGTTGTCCCCCCGACCACCGCCTCTGTCCTTGAATTGGATGATGTCAGCCACGGCACCGTTCCGCACGATCCCGGGCAAGCCGCTCCGGAAAACGCGCAAAGACTGCCGGACGCCAGGCCCGCATCGACCCGGCCGTCCCTTCCCCTCCCGGACCGCCGGACGCCGCAGTCCCGGGTCAGCGCGGCAGGTAGGCAGTGAGATCCTCGACGTACTGGGTGATCACCTTGTACCCGGCCTCGGTGAGGATGGACACGGCCTTATCGTAAACTTCCGTGTTCACCCGCAGGATGACCTGCCAGACATCGGGATGGGCGACGAGGGGGACGAACAGCACGCTGCTGATGTTGATTCCCGCCTGCGCCATGTAGTTGCAGACCTCGGCCAGGAGCCCGATGCGATCGACCGCCAGCAACGAAAGCCGCTTGGTGTTGTCGCTCAACCCGAGAGCGGTCAGCACCACCTGCATCAGGTCCGTGACCGTGATGATCCCCACCAGCCTGTCGTCCTTGACCACCGGGAGCGCTCCGAATTTCTTGTCGTGGATGATGAGCGCGGCCCGCTCGATGTGCATGTCGGGGGTGGCGGTGACGACATTGCGCGTCATGACGTTGGCCACGGTCAGTTTCTGCAGCACGTAGGTGAGCTCGTGCACGCTCAGCGTGGTGGCCGGAGAAGCCCAGACCTGCCGGAGATCCCGGTCCGTCACCAGGCCCACCAGGTGCGCCTTGCCGTCGGTGACCGGCAGATGCGAGATACGGTGGTTGTCCATCATTTCCCGGGCCTTGAACACGGAGGTTTCCGGGGTTATGGTGAGCAGCTTGGTTTTCATATACCAGCCGACGTACATGATGCCCCTCCTTATTATTTTGTTCCATTCCCCCTGTCGACTGAATAGAATAGAAATTCACCGGCGCGGGTGTCAACATCAAAGTCGTTTCGGACAGCGGGAGGAAGGATCGGGTGAGAGGCGACGGGAACATCAGGGACCAGGAACTGCTGAAAAAGCTCTCCGAGGCTATCGAGGAATGGGAGATCTCCCCGTATTTCCTTCCCGCCGACGAACTGTTCGACCTGGAGCGATTTCTGGCGGACCACGATGCCGATCAGACCCGGGGCGAACTCGAAGCCATCTACGGAACTCCCCTCAACTATAACTTCTGGTCGTCCTTTCTCGCCTTCCATCGCCTCAAGCGGGCCCGCGAGGAAACTCGGGTGCAGGACGCTCTCCGGGAAGAAAAACGCAGGCAGTACCTCATGGTGGTGGAGGAAGAAAAAAAGGCCGGAAAGAAATGGCTCAAGGAATGGTTCCACAACCAGCGCCGCCGGCAGATCAGAGTCCTCCCCGGCGGCCGCGGCGGCAAACCTAGTTGATGAACACGGACCGGTGAAAATCCAGGTGTTCGATGACCGTGCCGGCACCGCGCGCGACCGCGGTGAGGGGGTCTTCGGCGATGTTCACCTTGAGCGTGGTGTACTGGCTGAGCAGCCGGTCGAGGCCCCGGAGCAGCGCTCCGCCTCCGGCCAGCCAGAATCCCTTGTCGTGGATGTCCGCCGCCAGGTCGGGCGGCGTTTTTTCCAGGGCACGCTTCACCGCTTCCACGATGGCATAGACCGGTTCCTTGATGGCTTCCCGGATTTCCTCATCGGTGACGGTGAAGGTGCGGGGAATGCCGGTGAGGATTTCCTTGCCGGTGACTTCCAGCGTCTCGGGCTGATCCAGGGGCGCCGCCGTGCCGATTTTCATCTTGATGTTCTCGGCCAGGACTTCACTGATGATCATCTGCCGCTCCCGCTGCATATAACGAAGGATGGCCTCGTTGGCTTCGTCCCCCGCCACCCGCACGGATTCGCTGTAAGCCACCGCGAACATCGAAATGACGGCCACCTCGGTGGTGCCGCCGCCGATGTCCACGATCATGTTGCCGAACGGCTGGTCCACGGGCAGGCCGGTCCCGATCGCCGCGGCCATGGGTTCCTCGACCAGGTGGATGTGCCGCGCCCCGGCCTGTTCGGCCGCTTCGATGACCGCCCGTTTCTCCACCGACGTGATGCCCGTGGGAACGGCCACCACCAGCCGGGGCCGGACGAACTGACGGCGTTTGAGCACCTTGCTCAGAAAATACTTGATCATCACCGCGGTGACTTCGAAATCGGCGATGACACCGTCCTTGAGCGGCCGGATGGTGACCACGCGCTGGCCGTGGCGCCCGATGATGTTGCGGGCTTCCTGCCCCACGGCGATCACCTGGTGGGTGTCCTGGTTGATGGCGACCACCGACGGTTCGTTCAGGACGACGCCCCTGCCCCTGAGATAGATCAGCGTGTTGGCGGTCCCCAGATCCATGGCCAGGTCTTTGGAAAAATATGATAAAAGCCGTTCAAACATAGGCGACCCTTTGTGTTTGTCGGGATGCGTTCCATTCGATCCAGTGGCCGTAAAGTCTATAGAGAATGCCCCGGCCGGTCAATCACTTTATGTTCCGGCAGGCTCGGTCCGGGCGTGGAAGCCGGCAAAGAGGCGCTGATGCGCGAGGGACCACAGTTCATCCCCGTGCGTGCCGTCCTGGGGAAAGCCGACGGTGGCGACATAAGCGTGCAGCTTCGCTCCCTTGCCTCGCGTGCGGATGATCTGACGGCCTATGTCCTCCATGCGGGCGAGGTGCAGTTCGGCCTCCTGAACGGTCGTTTCCGGGAAAATGATGCCGTAACGGTTTTCCGCCATCTGCCCCACGGAGACTCCCGCGGGAAGGATGCCGCAGACGGCTCCCGCCAGGTCCCTTTGCCACTGGCGAATCAGTTTGGGGGCGGCCTTGGTGTAAAGCACCTGCCACGGCTCATACTGGACGACCGCCAGAGTGAACGGCGTACTCCCCTGCATCGCCGCTCCCAGCATTTCATCGAGCCGCGCTTCGAAGCTGAAGGGATTGTGGAGCGCGGTGGCCAGATCGTAAGCCCGCAGGTGATCGCATTCCTCCTTGTAGCAGAGCTGTTCGAGCAGCAACTGGAAGAAGTGCAGGGCGTGCGACACCGCCTGCTCGAACTCCTGGTTCAGCTCCATCGCCTGCCGGGACAGAAACGCCATGGCCAGCACGTGCCCGAGCGAGGTCTCCGCGGGCAGCCCCCAGAGGGTGCCGTGATGCGGCAGGCTCTCAGCCGGAGTGAACAGAAAGTGTTCGGAGGTCTGGGGATTGAGCCGCGTGATGAGGAGCGGCTTGCCGGTCTGGAATATCCGCCCGATCAGCCCCTGCTTGACCACGTAGTGCGTGCTGATGAGGCTGCGGGGCACGTTGGGGGTGCACGAGTAGAGGCGGTAGTTGGCGCTCGCCGGGTCGCGCAGCGAGAGGAAACCGTATTCCGCGCCCACCAGCCGGCCGCATTCTTCGACCACCAGCCGGCTGTAATCTTCGAGGGCATGCCCCTTGAACGCCACATCATCCAGGCGCGTCCAAAGCTCGAAAATGCGCGAGTAATTGTGCCGTTGAACGGCTTGTTGCTGGCGCAGCAAGAGTTCGTGCAGGACGTCCGCGATTTCGCGGATCCATTTCTGCTGCTTGTCGTTGAACCCCCAGCCGTACTTGGTGTCCACGTACAGCACGCCGGCGCCGTCGCCCACCGGAACTGCAAAAAGCCCCTTGATGTGCGACTCCCCCTCACGATAAAAAGGTACGGTGGACGCAAGAGACGCCGATATATCCGGGAGCTTGTCCAGGTGAATGGTCTGACCGACCTTCTGAACCTGCGAGAGGATGCCGCTTTGCTCCAGCGGCAACGTCACCCGTTCGGGAAGGAACTTGCTCAACGACTGCGAAGCCGCCATACTGAGCTGTCGGAGTTTCGGGTCGATGACGAAGAAAGCCGTCGTGTAGGCTTCCAGGATGTTGCTGAGGAGGCTTACAAGCGATTGGTAGGGATTGGGGTGCATACGCTACATTCGCCTTCCGCTCTTGAATCCTTCCGGCAACGGCTTTCCCCCGGAGGCGCCCGGCCCGGTGGAGCGTCGGATTACATCTCTTTCGGGGGCGTCGCCCGGGATGTTCGGACCCGGCGGGGAAAAGGACTTGCGGGTCCCGGGGACTCCTTTTTTCCCATCCCTGCAGGCTTGGCGTCGCTTCCGCGTTATAATGCCTCCGGTGTCCGGGGACGGGGGCACTCACCGTGTTTTTCGGAGATGGTGAATACCACTCCATTAGAGTATTAAAGGGAAAAAGTAAAGCGAGAATCACATGGCGAGAATCACGATTTTGCCCGATATCCTGTGCAACCAGATCGCCGCCGGCGAAGTGGTGGAGCGGCCGGCCGCCGTCGCCAAGGAGCTCCTCGAGAACAGCATCGACGCCGGCGCCCGAAGGATCTCCCTGTCCATCGCGGACGGAGGCCGAAAAGAGATCCGGGTGGTGGACAACGGCTCGGGCATGCACCCGGACGATGCGCTCCTGGCCCTGGAACGCCACGCCACCAGCAAGATCCGGTCCGTCGAGGACCTGCAGGCGATCGGTTCCCTGGGGTTTCGCGGCGAAGCCCTTCCCAGTATCGCCGCCGTGAGCCGCTTCGAACTGGTAACGCGCGAACCCGATGCCGTCGCGGGGACATTCATCCGGGTCGAAGGCGGCGTGGTGCGCGAGGTCCGCGAAACCGGGTCCCCCGCGGGAACCAGGATCACCGTTCGCGACCTTTTTTACAACGTGCCCGCTCGACGCAAATTCCTGCGCGCCGCGGATACCGAAACCGCATACATCAGCGACCAGTTCCAGCGGCTGGCCATGGCTCACCACGCCATCCATTTTCAGCTCATCAACCGGGAACGCACCCAATACGACTTCCCCGGCGCCGCCTCGCCCGAAGAGCGGGCCGGGCAGGTTCTCGGCGCCGAGACCCTCAAGCGCGCCATCCCCTTTTGCGTGGAAAACGCGTCCGCAAGGATCCGAGGCATGGTCGGCACACCCGACCTGCAGCGGGCCAACAGTCATTCCCTCTTCGTTTTCGTGAACGGCCGGCCGGTCTGGGACCGCGCCGTCAACCGGGCGATCCTCGCGGCCTTCGAGAGCCTCATCCCGCGGGGCAAGTTCCCCGTCGCGGTGCTCTTCCTCGAGATCGATCCCCTCCATGTGGACGTCAACGTTCACCCCACCAAGCGCGAAGTCCGGTTCAAACACCCCGGAGGCGTCATCGACACCGTGCGCGGGGCCATCCGCGACGCTCTGCGCCACCTCAGGCCGCTCCACGGCTCCGCCGCGCCCGCACCCCGCCCCTTCTCCGAGACGGCTGACCAGCGGGCTTTCCGCGATTCCCTGGTGAGGGAAGGCCAATTGTCCTTCGACCGCGGCCGTCCGCTCTCGCGCCCGCCAGGCTTTCCGTCCGAGCGTTGGCGCGAAAGGCACCGGCCCGACGCCGAACCGCCGTACCCGCTCTTGCGCGAGCCGGCGCCGACGGAAAATCCCCGCCGCGAGTCCGGAGCTTCGCCCGCACCCCCCGCCGATTCACTCTTCGACGAAGGCGCCGCGCCGCAGCCCGGCAATCCCGACACCGACTTTTTTGCCGAACCGGAGCGGCCAGCCGGCGGGCCGGCCTCGACCCATGCGCCCGTCACGGCCGATACGGCGGCCTTCGCGGACGCCTTCCAGGCCTTCGGAGCCGCGACACCCCTCCATGCCGGCGATGTCCCGGCACTTGCCGAGCTTCCCGTCATCGGCCAACTCGCCAACACCTACATCCTGCTCGAAGCCCCCGACGGGCTGATCCTCATCGACCAGCACGCGGCTCACGAACGCATCATCTTCGACGCCCTCTCCTTACCGGCCGGCGGTCCGGCCCGGCAGCGGCTGATACGCCCGGCCGTCATCGACCTCCCCCCGCGCGATGCGGCCATGCTCCGCCGCTGGCTGCCGCTGCTCGAGGAGATCGGCGTCGAAATCGAATCCTTCGGCGGCGACTCCTTCGTCGTGCACGCCGTCCCGGCGCCCCTGGGCGAATGCCCGCCCGAGGGGCTGGTCCGCGAGTTGCTCGCTTCGGCCATCGAAGGCGATGACGCCCCGCGCTGGAACGTCCTCGGCCGCCTGGCCAAGACCGCCGCCTGCCACCGCGCCGTGAGGGCGGGTCAGCGGCTGAGACCCGAGGAAATCCGGCTCCTCCTGGAAGGGCTCGACCGTACCCGGTTCGCTTCCACCTGCCCGCACGGCCGCCCGGTCTGGTACAAGATGTCCCTCTCCGACGTCGCCAGGCTCTTCCAGCGCACATGACCGGGACAACAGCCGGATTTCGACATCCCTGATGTAATACAGTGTTAAATTCTGAGAGGATGTAACTTTACGCCACTTCTTCCTTGACCCTCAACATGGAGGAGGTTATCTTGGCGGAGAAGGCCCCGGACCCGCAATCAGTCGTTCAATCCATCCGTGATGCCGTAAGGTTTGGGGAAATCGATTTTTCGCAACATGCGCTCGATCGGATGCATGAAAGGGGCCTGGACTTCAGCGACATCCTTCTCCTCCTGTCCAATGGGGAAGCGGCCGGCAAAGCCGAATATGACGCGAAGCATTGCGGCTTCAAGTACCGCATCGCCGGACCCACACTGGACGGAGATTGGGCAACAGCCATAGTGTGTGTGCCCGATCGTCTCGTTGTCTACGTGATCACCGTTCTTGGAAGCGGAGAAGCACCATGACTCCAACGCCCAAATGCCCCGCGTGCGGGTCGGATGAAGTGAAAACGGAAAGCGGCAGGCATCGCTTTACTGCCAGCGGTCTCGACAATGTGTGGCTCACCAGTGTTCCATTCGCGGTTTGTGAAACATGCGGTGAAAGGACGATGCGATTGCCCGACCCGGTCGGGATCATGAAATGTATCGGGGAGGAGGTCATTACGACCCCCGGGCCTCTCTCGGGAAAGGAGATCCGGTTCCTGCGCAAGAGCCTCTTCCTCAAGAGCGGCGAATTTGCAGACCTGATCGGAGTGACACGGGCAACGGTGTCCCGGTGGGAAAACGGGGAGACGTCGCCGGATACCCCGAACGACAGGCTGATAAGGCTCGCTTACGCCAACAAGGTCAACCTCGGGGAGGCCACGATCGCAAGACTCCTGGAGAATTTTCAGAAAAAAGAAGCTGTAAGGAAGTCCGGAAAATCCCTGGACTACTTCATTCGGATCCAGGAGCCTGGAACCGCCCGTCAATGCGACCCCGCTCATTGAGCCACCGGCCCCGTGGGAACCGGATGGCCAAGACCGCCGCCTGCCACCGCGCCGTGAGGGCGGGCCGGCGGCTGAGGCCCGAGGAAATCCGGCTCCTCCTGGAAGGGCTCGACCGTACCCGGTTTGCTTCCACCTGCCCGCACGGCCGCCCGGTCTGGTACAAGATGTCCCTCTCCGACGTCGCCAGGCTCTTCCAGCGCACATGACCGGGACAACAGCCGGATTTCGATTCCCCCCTTCTTCCGGAAAGGGTACGGAGAAAAGAGGCGAATCCTTGAGCGAACTACCGCCAAAGACCGTGGACGCCCGCCCCCCGGATTGTGGGGTCATACGGACAGGACAGGTGAATCCTTGAGCGATCTACCGGAAAAGACTCTCAACCTCTCCCCGGCCCCCCGCGACGGCTTCCCGGAGACGCGCGGCGACTCCGGGCGCACGCGCGTCGACCTTCCCGTCGTCCTCGTGGCGGGCCCCACCGGAGTGGGCAAGACCGCGTTCGCCGTCGCGCTCGCCCGCGCCCTGGGCTTCGAGATCGTCAACGCCGATTCCATGCAGGTCTACCGGTACATGGACATCGGCACCGCCAAGCCCACCCCGGGGGAGCGCTCGGCCGTTCCACACCACCTGATCGACATCGTCGACCCCGATGAACCCTTCGATGCGGGCGACTACCTGGCCCGGGCAAGACCCGTCATCGCGACCCTGCACGAGGCGGGCAAGGTCCCCATCGTCGTCGGCGGCACGGGGCTCTACCTCAAGGTCCTCACGCGCGGCATCTGCGCGGGCGCTCCCGGCGATCCCGATGTGCGCCGGCGGCTGATCGAGGAGGAACGGACCCTCGGGCTTCCCGCTCTCCACGAGCGGCTGCGCGACGTGGACCCGCCGCTCGGCGCCCGCATCCACCCCAACGACCGCCAGCGCATCCTCCGGGCGCTCGAAGTCTTTCACCGTTCCGGCAAGCCGCTCTCCCACTGGCAGCGGCAACACCGCTTCGAAGACGCTCCGTACCGGACCGTCAAGATCTTCCTCCACCGGCAGCGGGAAGCACTCTACGCGCGCATCAACGACCGCGTGGACGCCATGATGGCACAGGGTTTCCTCGATGAGGTGCGAAAGCTCCTCGCCATGGGCTTCGGACCGGAGCTCAAGCCCATGCAGTCGCTGGGCTACAGGCAAATCGCGCGCCATCTGCGCGGGGAAATGTCCCTGGATGAGGCCGTGAACGAAATCCGGCGCGACACCCGGCGCTACGCCAAGCGGCAGCTCACCTGGTTTCGCGCCGACCCGGAATACCGGTGGTTCGATGCCGCGGACACGCACGGGCTTGTGGCCCGGATCGTGCGGGAAACCCCCGATCTTCACGACAACCGGTTACGGTAGTCTTCGTAGCCGAACTTGCGCACGACGCGCACGTTTCCGCTCCGGTCACGGATGGCGATGGAAGGGAGGCGCACTCCGTTGAAGGTGTTGTTTTTCACCATGGTGTAGTGGGCCATGTCGAGGAAGGCAAGCTTTGAGCCGATCCGGAGCGGCTCGGGAAAGGAGTAGTCGCCGATGACGTCGCCGGCGAGGCAGGTGAGCCCGCCCAGGCGGTAGGTGTGGGGATGCTCTCCGGGCATTCCGGCGCCTTGGATTTCCGGGCGGTAGGGCATTTCCAGGACGTCGGGCATGTGGGCCGCGGCCGAGGTGTCGAGGATGGCGATGTCCATTTCATTGTGAAGGAGATCAAGGACCGATGCGGCTAGGATCCCGGTATTGAGTGCGACGGCCTCCCCGGGTTCCAGGTAGATTTCCAGGGGATGGCGGCTTCTGAAATCGTCGATCAGCCGACAGAGCAGGTCGACGTCGTAGTCGGGGCGCGTGATGTGGTGTCCGCCGCCGAAGTTCACCCACTCCATCCTTTCCAGGAAAGCTCCGAACCGGGCTTCGAACGCCGCCAGAGTCCGCTCCAGGGAATCCGCGTCGAGCTCGCACAACGTGTGAAAATGCAGACCGCTGATGCCGTCCAGGTCTTCCTCGCGAAAGGCGCTCCGTGGGACCCCGAGCCTCGAGAAGCGGGCACACGGATCGTAGATCGGGACGCTCACTTCGGAGTGTTCCGGGTTCACGCGGATCCCGCAACGGACGGGGGCCGGGTGATCGAACACCCGGGACTTGAAACGGTTCCACTGGGAAAAGGAATTGAACACCAGGTGATCGCAGTATTCCAGGAGCTCCGTGAACTCGGATTCCCGGTAGGCGGGGGCATAGACGTGGACCTCACCGCGGAATTCCTCGAATCCCAGGCGCGCCTCGTCCGGCGAACTGGCCGCAACGCCTGCCAGGACTTCCCGGATCTGCGGGAACAGGCTGAACATGGCAAACCCTTTGAGCGCCATGAGGATGCGGCACCCGGTGCGCTGCCGAACCGTGCCGAGCACGGCCAGGTTGCGATCCAGGGCCGCTTCGTCGACAACGTAACAAGGGGTTTCGAGACTCGAAAGATCGAAGGTCATGCATCGTGCCTCAAAAAGCGTTTCCCAGGCGTAACCATTGGTAATTTCAGATAATTGTGGAATGCCGAGTCGTACATCGCACCCCCAAAAGCGTGTCTCGCCCCGCGCCGATATGAGGCGTCTGCCGGAGCGGTTTAACGGCATCGCGGCCGAGCCGAATCTCCCGTTCCCCGTGCCGCCCCCTCCGCCCAGTCGGCGCTTTCCGGTATTGCCCTCGTTGCGTCGTTGCGTGAGAATCCCCGGGTATTTCCCGTCAGCCCCCCGGCTTTCGCTCTTCCCTGGCCCGGGGTTGCGCCGTGGCGTGAGCATCCCCGCAATCAATCATTCCAGGAACTTCTCCGTCCATGGCAGGCCGTAATCGCCGATTCTCTCCATGAACGGCGACGGGTCGAGCTGCTCGACATTGAAGACGCCCCGGTCGCGCCATTTCCCGGTCAGCATCAGCAGGGCGCCGAGCATGGCCGGAACTCCCGTCGTGTAGGATATGGCCTGGGCCTTGACTTCCCTGTAGGCTTCGGCATGGTCGCAGACATTGTAGATGAAGTACTTGCGCGGTTTTCCTTCCTTCGTCCCGGTGATCATGCAGCCGATGCAGGTCTTGCCCCGGTAGTCGGCGCCCAGTGAGGACGGTTCCGGCAGGAGCGCCTTCAGGAATTGCAGGGGCACGATCCGGCAGCCCTGGAAGGAGACGGGATCGATGCGCGTCATGCCAACGTTCTGGAGGACGCGCAGGTGCGTGAGGTATTCCTGTCCGAAGGTCATCCAGAACCTTATCCGCCGAAGCCCGGGGATGTACTTCACCAGGGATTCCAGTTCCTCGTGGTACATGAGGTACATCTCGCGGGGCCCGATTTCCGGGAAATCGAAAGTCTCGTGCACGGAGAGCGGATCCGTTTCCTTCCACTGCCCGTTTTCCCAGTACTTGCCGCGTGCCGTGACTTCCCGGATGTTGATTTCCGGGTTGAAGTTGGTGGCGAAGGGGTGCCCGTGCTCCCCGGCGTTGCAGTCCATGATGTCGATGGCGTGGATGGCGTCGAAGTGTTTCCGCAGGGCGTGGGCGCAATAGATATTGGTGACGCCCGGGTCGAAGCCGCATCCGAGGAGCGCCATCAGCCCCTTTTCCCGAAAGCGGTCATGGTAGTCCCACTGCCACTTGTAGCAGAATCTGGCTTCGTCGGGGGGTTCGTAGTTGGCGGTGTCCAGGTAGTCGACACCGGTTTCCAGGCAGGCTTCCATGATGGAGAGATCCTGGTACGGCAGTGCGACATTGATGATGACATCCGGTTTCACGGCCCGGATCAAGGCGACGAGCTCGGGCACGTTGTCCGCGTCCACGCGTTCCACGCGGATGGGCCGCGCAATCTGGTCCCTGATCCGCTCGCATTTGGACAACGTCCGGCTGGCCAGGGTGATTTCCGAAAAGACCTCGGGCACCTGCGCGCACTTGTGAGTGACCACGCCCCCGACGCCGCCCGCGCCGATGATCAGCACATTGCTCATCGCCACTCCTTCATTCATCGCCATCCATAATGACAGCCGGCGGCCCGACCGGGATAGCCATCCCGCGAAGCCTTCCGGGCGATCGCTCCGGGAAACGCGGCGCGCCCGTCCCGCACTCCGGCGCCCGTCCCGCACCGCTTGCCTGTTAAGAAAATAATTATAGTGGATCACTTAAAGGAGTCAATGAAGGATGAGAAACGCAAGACCAGGGTTTACGAGCATGGACGCTTTTTGTATACAGCTATGAAACCGCATCCGCCGATACTTGAGGGGGGAACCGGCAGGCGCGTCTCCTTCGCTTTTCCGCCTCTTGTTGCGAATGCCCGGTCGTGCAGGACTTTGCGCGGCGACGCCCGGCGCCCGCTCGGGAGCCGCGGGGTGGACCGGATGCCGCACGGAGACTGCCGCATCCTCCAGTTCGGGGTGCCCGCGCGAACGGCATGCGGCACGGGGAAGCCACGATCACCCGGGCTCGCTGCGACGGGTGAGAGAACGTCATCCGGTGCGCCGGCATTGCGGGACCGTCCCCGCTCCGATCTTCGAGGTCCGCGGCGCCGTGCGCAGCCGGGACCGGTTTACACGGATCGATTCCGAGGCGAAAGCTTTGCCTACACTGAAAACAAACGGGAGACAACGGATATGAAAACGTTCTATGCGAACAAGGTTGCGGTGGTGACGGGCGGTGCCTCGGGCATCGGCCTGGCGATGACGGAGCTGATGCTGGGGTTCGGGGCCGTGGTGATCATGGCGGACATCAACGAAACCGGGCTGAACGCCGAATCCGCCCGGTTGGCGGAACAGTACCCGGGCAAGGTTTTCGCCAGGAAGACGGATATCGGCAAAGCCGACGAGGTGAAGGCGCTGGTGGATCATGCCGTGGAAAAGGGCGGCCGGCTGGATTTGATGTTCAATAACGCCGGGCTCGGGTTGACGAAGCCGATCGACCAGATCACCATGGACGACTGGAAATTCGCCTTCGACGTGAATTTTTACGGCGCGCTGTACGGCACCCTGGAGGCGCGACGGGTGATGCGCGCGCAGGGCGGCGGCGGGCATATAGCGAACACGGCCTCGGGCATCGCATTTGCGCCGATGCCGCTGCAGGCCATGTACAGCGCGACCAAGGCGGCGCTGCATGCGCTGACGCTCTCCCTGCGGGCCGAATGCTGGGACGAGAACATCTTCCTGCATTCGGTGATACCGGGCACCGTGGCCACTCCGATATTCGCGGGGTCCCGGGTTCCGAAAGGCGCCTTGAAGCCCGAGGAATCGGCACGCGTCATCCTCGAGAAAGTGAAGGATAATATGAGGATCGTCTTTGTCACTTCCAGCGACATGGACGGCGCGAAGAACTGCAACCATCCGGATCTGCAGCCGTTCATGGACGATTATTTCAACCATATCGCCGCGGCCCGGAAGGCAGGCAATTACACCGCCATGTAGACCGAAACGGAGCGGGGGCCGGCCCGGCGCGGATGGTTGAAGGGAGACTCGCATGCCGGTTTCCCGGCAGGGGATAATGAAGCTCCGGCACGGATATCATGAGACATCACTCGTTACGAGGAGCGCATTCAGTTGTCGTCCCATCTTCGGCAAAGACCGGGCTATGCAAGGATAACGGAAGAATCCGATCTCTCCCTGGAAATTGTCATCCTGCTCGTCCTGGGTGTCTTCATGGTCCTTTTCGGCCTGCTGCTTTTCAAGATTCACACCGGGGAACTGCCGTACAACCCCGACGGAACCTACGGGCTCTTCCTGGTCATCGTCTCCTTTCAGACGATCACGATGGGGAAGACGCCGTTCGGCGATCTGCGCCGGTCCCGGGCGCTCATACTGACGGGGATCTGCACGGCGGTCCTCGGGATGACCGCCTGTTTCATTCCGGGCACCCTTACCGGGCTTGTCCGCATACTGGTTGGAACGGTGCTTCTTACCGGCGGGACGGTCCTTCTCGCGCAGCTGTTCTTTTCCGAGGAAAAGGCGAGGACCTGGATGAGGATCGCGGGAATATTGCGGCAGCTGACCGTAGCCTGCGGCGTCGTCTACGCAATGACGGTCGTTCAAGGCCTGATCACGCTTTTCCCCGGCTTCACGACCGATCGGCAGACTGCGGTGCTTCTCATCGGCTACGGGGCGGGTTTTTTCTACCTGTCGTGGTGCATTCGAAAGGCTGCAAAAGCATATCCACCTGAAAAGTCGCCGGATGGCGCATCGGTTGCGCCGAATCCGGACAATCCCGCTTCAACAGGGTCCTTCGGGCTGTTCCGGGATGCTTCTCTTCCCCTTATGCCGGCGATCCTGATCCTGCTGGGAATCCTCCTGACACTTCTCGGACTGCTCCTCTTCCCGGTGAACACAGGCCTGCTTCCGTTCTCGCCGGACGGACAGCTCGGCGTTCTGCTGACCCTCACGGCCATCCAGATGATGGCCCTGGGAGACACCCCTTTGGGCCGGTACACGCGCTCGTCGCTGATGATACTGACGGGGCTCGTGTTTGCCTCGTTGGGGATCGTCTCGTGTATCGTTCCGGGCATGCTGACCGGGATGATTCAGACATTCCTCGGGATTCTGAACATCATCGGCGGGGCCTCGGCACTCATCAGGCGGTATGCCCCGATGCCGCACGCAAGCGGAGCCCACGCGGCGGCACCTTCCCCGGTTCCTCCCACCGTCAGGAAACTGATGCTGACTCAGACGGTACTCAATCTCGTGACGGTGGTCTTCGGGGTATCCATGCTCCTACCGAGCCTCGTTTCAGGCCTGGTTGTCGCCGGAATTCTCGTCGTCAACGGCCTGCTTCTCTTCGAACTGGCGTCCCTCCTCCAGGAGTTGACCCGGATGCAGTCAAGCGGTTGACAACCTTCCATGCAGCAAGGGCGGGAGCCGTTCCGGCAAGAGGCTAAATGCGCGGAATCAGCCGGTGTGTTGAAACACGCGCGCACGGCAAGGGCCCGATGTGACTTTCCGTAAGGCTTCGTCATTCATTCCGGGGCGATCTCCACCACGTTGATCCGGACAAGGGCCCGTCCGCGAAAGGAAGCGTCTTTCCATGCGCCCCCGAAACGACTCCAGTTAATCCCTTGCTTTTTTTTGCGACTTGCGCGTAAGTAGGGGGTGGTCGCCGCCCCGGCGCGATCGCGGAGCACAGGCCCTTCATACGGAACGCAGCCATCGGATGGACAACAGCCGGCGGGAAATCATGAACGAATATCTGCAGTTCAAGCGCACCATTCAAACTCGAGTGGAAATCCTCGAAGAAGCCATCCAGGAAGCGGACTCCCACGGCGTGATCGAGAGCGCCGCCGTCGCGCGCTGGCACAAGCACCTGGCGCTGGTCAAAAGCTCGCTCCAGGACGCTTTGCTGCGCATCGCGGTGGTCGGGTCCGTCAAGTCCGGCAAGAGCACCCTGATCAACGCTCTGGCGGGGCACGATCTTCTCAAGCGCGGCGCCGGCATCGTCACGGCATTCATCACGCGGGTCCTGTCGGACAATGACGTCGGGGGCTGGATCGAGCTCAAAACCTGGGAGCAGGCACTGGACGAGCTGAACGCCGTGGTACGCACGATGCCCGCCTTCCAGGAAGAGGACGCCGGCGGCAAACCGCTTGACATCCGCGTCGAGGAGGACCGGGAAAAGCTCCGGCTCCTGGTCGAGAAGACCCGGGTGGAGTGGCTGCAGCGCAAGGGTTCCCTCGACGCCGGCTTCATCATTCTCAAGGGCTTTCTGGACGGCTACGGGAGCCTTGCGTCAAGCATCGGAGAACAGGTCAACCGGCTCATCCTCGACCGGGATTCCCTCCATCGACACCAGCGCTACGTCGGACATGAAGGACCGGCGGTTTACGTGCGCGACGTGGAACTTCACTACCCTTTCCCGTGGCTTGGAGAAAAGATCGAAATCGCCGACTGCCAGGGCAGCGATTCCCCGAATCCTCTCCACTTCGAACTGCTCCAGCAATACCTGCTCGGCAGCCATTTCATACTCTACGTGATCAGCAGTCGCACGGGACTGCGCGAAGCCGATTTCAAGCTGATCGACTTCATCAAGACGCTGCGGATGTTTCCGCAGACGACCTTCGTGCTCAACGTCGACCTGGACGTCCACACGAGCGAGGAGGAATTGCAGGGGCAGTTCGATCGGGTCCGATCGGAGCTCGAATGGGTCGTGCCGAATCCCCGGTTGTTCTCGTTTTCCGCACTCCACCAGCTCGTCGGGCAGCTCGGCGCGAACGCCCCGGAGAAGGAACGCCGGCGCATGGAGCTGTGGAGGGAAGACCGGAAGTTGGCGGAAGCGAGCGAAAAGGGCTTTGCCTCTTTTCGGGAACATCTGGAACGTCGGATCGGCGGGCAGCGGGCCCGGATCCTGCTCGGCAGCGGGCTGAGCCGCCTGAGCATGGTGGCCGGCAGCGTCCTGGACACCGCAAGTGTCCACAGGCAATACATCGCCCGCAGCCCTTCCGCCATTCAGGATGCCGCCCTGCAGCTCGAAAACCGCCGGCCGGCCCTTCGGGGCACTCTCGTGACGCTCGCCAACGCCATTTCCGGACTGAACGATTCCCTTCGGCGTGAAGTGGGCGACACGGCGGACCGATACTTCGATCCCGCGCACGGTCGGATCGTGCGGGAAACCCTGGAGATGGTCGAGCACTTCGCAATCGACGCCCACACCCGGGAGGAGCTTGGCGACCACCGGCAGGTCTTGCGGCAGCTCTACCGGTTCTATATCGAATTCCGTCAGTCCCTTTCCCGCTACCTGGTGGAACGGGTGAACCTCAGGGTAATCGAATTCGCAAAAACCGAAGAGGCTTCCCTGAAAGACCGACTGAACCGCTCCTGCCGCGCCTTTTGGACCCTTTTCGCCGCGGCCGTCGCCGAATACCGGCGGGATTTCGCCCAATCCTCGACGCCGTCCGGCGCGGCGGATGAACCCGTGGAATACGACTGGCCCGAAGATGTGAAGATCGTGCCGCCCGCTTTCAGCGCGTTCCTCGACCGCGAAGCGATCGGGCGCGGCGTTCTGCTCATGAAGTTCGGCCTGGGACGGTTCGCCCGGTTCATCGGGAGTCTGCGGACGCATGTGAGCAAGCACCAGGACCTGCTCAAGGCGGAGCCCCAACGGGAGGAAACCGTCGCCGAGGCGATCCGGCTCGTCAAGGCGGAAGCCGGGGCGGAACTGCTCCGGGCCTTTCAGCACTACCGGGATACGTTCAAGACCGTCTTCCTCTTCCGCATGCTCGATGAAGCTACGCTTCACCTGCTCGAGGAATTCCGCACCCGGGCCGAGATGGCGCAGATGGACCTGGCCGATCTGCTCGAACGCAGCGAGGCCGAAGGGGCCGGCCTGCAGCTGAAAATGGACGCCATCGACCGGTGCGCGGCCATTGCCGAAGCGATGGTGGAAGAGCTCGATGAACTGCGTTGCGCCGTCAATCCGGAATGTCCACTGCCCGAGGTTCCGGCCAGTACTCCGGAACAGGAGCGGTCAGGACCAGTTCCGAATTGTGCTTCGGATGAGGGAGCGTGAGCCGCAGGGCGTGAAGATGGAGCCGTTCCCCCGAGGTCCCGCCGTAGAGCCGGTCGCCGATCACCGGATGGCCGCCCGCGGCGAGATGAAGCCGGATCTGGTGGGTTCGCCCGGTGACGGGCCGGGCGGCGATCAACGCCCTGTCGCCCGCGCGCAACAGCACTCGAAACAAGGTCCGTGCCGCTTTTCCCCGCCCTTGCGGGCAGGTTCGGTAGCGCCCGTCCTTTCTGCAAATGTCTTCGACGGCCGTCCAGCGGTCCAGGGCGGGAACTCCGTCCACCCAGGCAAGGTAATCCTTCACCACGCGCTTCTCCTGGAATGACTCCCCGAGCCGGCGATTGACGGCGCGATCCAGGGCAAACACCATCACGCCGCTGGTTTCCCTGTCGAGGCGATGGTGGAGCGCGGCGTACGGCGCCGAGGCGCGGGCTTCCCCGGCGAGAAACCGGATCAGCGCCGCGTAGAGGTTGTTGTAAGCGTCGGCGGGCGTCTGCTGGCTGGGGACCCCGGCTTCCTTGTCGTAGGCCAGCAGGTGAGCATCCCGGTAGAGTATGCGGGCGGGATCGATCTCATAGTGCCGTTGCGTACCGTGCCGGGGCCAGTTGACGACGATTTCCTCGCCGCCCCGGAGCGTCCGTGCCGGATTCCGTTCGACGCGTCCGTCAATGTAAACCGACCCGAAATCGATGAGATCCTCCGCCCGGTCCTCGGAGATGAGCAGGTATCGGGCAAGGATGCGTGCAAGCCCGGTCCCTCTCGAGGCCGGATCAGCCGTCCAGCGGTCGGTATCCGGGATCCGTGAATCCATGGGTGTCATCCTCGGCTCCGCCCGTGCATTGCCCCGGTTTCCGCCATGGTTCCTGCCGCTCCTCTTCCTTCACCTCCGCGGGAAGGCGGATGATGAAGCGGGTCATTTCTCCCGGCGGCCTGAGTGCTTCGATCTCACCTCCATGGGCCTCCACGGTCTTGCGCACATTGGCCGAACCCAGCCTCTTCCCTTGGCACGGACCGATGTGCCGGTCGGACGCAGCCTCGGGGCAGCGAGTTTCATTCCCATTGCGGGACATGGGGCCCGCGGCTTCGCCTCGGGCCTTAATATCCGCGCCGGGGCTGCGGTTGCGACGATTGAGGCGGCTGCGAGGGAGGCATCCGGCCCTGTCCCTGTTGCTGAGGTTCCGCCTTCTGAAGCGTATAGCCCGCAGGAACCGTGAACAGATCGGGGCTCAGGGCTTTCACATCCACCTTCTTCAGCACGGTCGTCATGCTTCCCTCCATGATTTCGGTCTTGGTCATCACGGGGAAACCGTCAAGCTTGTCCATCATGCCGGTGATGTCCAACTGCTGGAGCATAGGATTCTGCCGGTAGTACTTGGACAGTCCGGCACCGATCTTCTTCAGCTCATCGTAGCCGTTGACGTCCTTGGACAGCCAGTATTCGCTGTTCACTCGCATGAAGGACACGAGGTACTTCCGGCACTTGTATCCTTCGATGGTCTTCGTCTCGTCGGTGGGGGTCACACTGAAGCTCAACATCAAGTCCCCCATCATTTTCTTCATCCGCTCCCTGTCTTCGGCGGGCATGTCCCGGGGCACCCCCATTTCGCTCAGGTTCACTTCGCTGTAGGTGCGTTCTTCCGTGTTCAGCCGGTACATCATCATTTTCTGAAAATCCATGATCATGACCGTACCGTCGCCCATCTCCACCCGTGAGGCATTCGAGGTGTAGTAGTTCTTCTGAATCGTCGTTCCGTCCTCCTGCCCCGGTACGTTGTTCGTAACCTTTTCCGACTCCCACGACAGATCGCAGAAAGCCGTCGAAGCGGCGAACAGCACGATGAGAACGACCAACGGCGCGGAAACTCTCCATTGCCTGTGAAACATTCATCTCTCCTTTGCGTTTATGCGTTCGATCTTTGATGCTCGATTTCGGAACTGTGCCCATCAAGCTTAAATGCACATGACACGACTGTCAAAAAGAATGATCCCGCGCCTGCATCTCTTCGCCCCGACCGGCCCCCGGCAGGCCGACCGCGAATGGAATACGCCGCAAGCCACCCGTTTGAAGGTTGGGTCCGGAAAGGACCGGGTGCCGTTCCGAACCGGTCCGGCGCGGCTTTCATTGACTCTTCGGCGAGGCGTTGTTAGGATGGTTCGAAGTATTGACTGTTCCGCCCGGATTGGGTGGAGTATTTCGGTTGTCCTTCAGGAGGATTGCCCGGTGAACATGGATCGAGCCATTTTCGAGTTGAACGCCAGCGTGGAAGCGACTTCGCTCTACATTCTCATTTGCGCGCTCATGGACCAGGGGGAACCGCCTTCGCTCAACAGCGCCCGGGAGAGATGGAACGGCACCACGGAAAGCCTGCATGCGGCCGCGGCCGAACTGCTGAGGCTCGGCGTCCTGGAAGTCGTGCCCCCTTTCACGCCGGACAAACATCTCCACATCAGCGCCAGCACCAATTGGTGCCCATCCCGGCAGTCGGTTTCGTAAGACCGCGACGCGCGCGCGGGACGATTTCGTCCGAACACGCCCGCGGCCGGATCCGTAGGGTGTTTCCAAGGGGAAGGCCGGCGCGAACCGCCGCTCCCGTGGAGACGGGAACGCGGCCCCGCTATCCCAGGAACCCCTTGATCCGAATTCCTTCCCTGCCCGGCTCCCGGTAGTCGGAGGCCAGATCGATGTAGTGGAAATAACTCTTCTGCGCGCGCTGGAATTCTTCGTCCGTGATCGGCCGCTTGACCTGCGCGGGAGAACCCATCACGAGCGATTTCGGTGGAACGACGAACCCCGGGGTGATCAGCGCTCCGGCGGCGATGACCGATCCCCGTCCTATTTTCGCTCCATCGAGGATGATCACCCCCATGCCGATGAGGCAGTCGTCCTCGACCACGCATCCATGGACGATGGCCCGGTGGCCGACGGTGACCCGGTTTCCGATTTCCAGCGGGAAATCCGGCTCCGTCACGTGCAAAGAGCAGTTGTCCTGAATGTTGGTCTCAGACCCGATTCGAATGGTGTGGACGTCGCCGCGAACGACCGTATTGAACCAGACGCTGCTGCGAGCCGCTATCTCAACGTTTCCGATCACCCACGCTCCCGGGGCGATGAACACATCTTCCGCAAGCCTGGGCATGACGTTCCTGTACGGCAGAACTCCCATGAAACCGATCCTTTCCCTTTCCACTCCGACCTGCCCGGCATGAATCCGGGGGCATTTGAAGGCCGATATCCCGCCCGAACCGCACTCCGACTCCCCTTCTTCGATGACCCGCCCGCTCCGGGGAAATCACGGCCGTCCCGGAGCGGATCGAACACTCGCACAAAACCACTCATGACCCCGGCCGGACACATTCAGCGCTCACTGCTTCCGTTTCAGCCCGAGAAGCTGGGCGACGGCGCCGGACGCAAAGGCCAGGAACCGCCGGAAATCCTCCGGGGGCATCTCCCGCCCCGGCACGGGCTTCGGAACGCCGTCGGGGGGCGACACCAGCACGGGAGCGTTCCGGAGCTCCGCCTTCGGCACGACTTCATATTCCGGCTCGAAGCTGTCGGCAAAATACTTGTCCTGAAAAACGGAAAACTTCAATGCGTGCGCGGTGGCGTCGAGGACGGCGCGCCGCCCGGCGGCCGGCATTCCCGAAGCGACGGCTTTGCGGCAGCCGGCAAGACATTCGCCGCCCTGGGTGCAAACGATGTGTCCGTTCCGGTTGGCCGTCAGCATGGCGTCCATGATCTCCTGCTCGCTCACCTCCACCACCCGCACCGCATCCTCGCCCGCCCGCAGTCGATATTCCTCGACCAGCTTCACCACGCGCGGCATGGAGACCGGGTTCCCGATCATGGCCGCCTGGGCCACGCTCGGCCTCACCGTCACCGGGCGGAATCGCCGCTTCCGGCGTTCGGGTTCCAGGTAGTAAAGATAGACCGGATTCGCGTGTTCGGACTGCACGCCGAACACGGCGGGAAGGGCCGGGATGATTCCCAGGTCGTGGAGCTTGAGGAACCCCTGCAGCACCGCCGTGATGTTGCCGGCGTTGCCGATGGGCACGAACACCGCCAAATCCCCGACTTCGTAGTCGAAAGCCTGGGCGATTTCATAGCTGTAGGATTCCTGGCCCAGGATACGCCAGGCGTTCTTGGAATTCATCAGGGCAACGGAGTAGTGCTCGGACAGGTATTCGACGACCTTCATGCAGTCATCGAAAACACCGGGGATCTCGATGACCCGGGCACCGCTTCCGAGCGGCTGTCCGAGCTGCTGCGGGGTGACCTTGCCGTGAGGCAGCAAGACGGCGGATTTCACTCCGTGCACGAAATATGAGCCATAGAGCGCCGCCGAAGCGGAAGTGTCGCCGGTCGATGCGCAGATCGCCAGAACATCCTTCATGCCGCGGTGCCCGATGAGGTAGTTGAGATAGCTGAAAGCACTGGCCATCCCGCGGTCTTTGAACGAGGCGCTGGGATTCTGGCCGTCGTTCTTGAAATAGAAGGCACAGCCCGCCCAGTCGCACAGCAACGCGTTGGCCGCCACCACCGGCGTGTGTCCCTCTCCGAGCCAGACCACCGATTCGGGCGGAATCACCGAACCGATCAACTCGTGGTACCGATAGATACCCCGCAGAGCAGGAAGCGTCAGCATACTCCGGTAGTCGAATATCTCGCGCCACAAGGATCCCGGGATCCGCTTCAGGCGACTCCATTCCAGGTCCTTGATCATCAACACGCTGCCACAGTCCGGACAGGTATAGAGCAGCCGTTCGATACCGTGCTCCCGACCGCACGAGAAGCACTCGTACGCATACTCGCCGCCCGCCCGGGGCACCAGGTACGGCCGGATATGTTCCGGAAACTGGTCGATCTTCATGGGTCATGACTCCCGTTGTGTTCCACGCGCTTCCACTGCCGCCGCGATTCGGATGGAAACCCATCGCGCGGGCCGCGGTCCGCTTCACCCCGCAGCCCGTTCTTAACACTATCGAAGCGCCGAAAGCAACCGCCAAGTGGGTCCCGCCGGAAGCACATCCATCCGTGACTGTTGCATAAACAACACATCTTCATGGCCATGTGTGGCATTTCCGCACCGCATAGTGTTTCGAGCCGGGCCTTGACGTTCGGGAGAGATTTTTGTAAAAGACCCGCAAATCGGGCCTTCTCCGGGAACGATTGCCGGCTTGCCCCTGCCCGGGTAATTTGGCACACATCTTGCTGTTAAACGGCTGTTTGAGGAGGACATGGGGCGTGAAATTTTTCTATCCGAGGCAGCATACTGTCACCAGGGAGGTGTGGTGCGGAGGGGTGGGCCTGCACACCGGGGCTGACGTCACCATTCGCCTGAAGCCGGCTCCACCCGATTTCGGCATTCGCTTCCAGCGCGCGGATCTCACCGGGAAACCCGTCATCACCGCTCATTACCGACAGGTCGTGGACACTTTTCAGGCCACCACCATCGGAATCGGAGGTGCGGTCGTCGGCACCGTCGAACACCTGATGGCGGCGTTCTTCGGCTGCGGCGTGGACAATGTCCTGGTGGAAGTGGACGGTCCGGAGATCCCTATTCTCGACGGCAGCGCGGCTCCTTACACCGGGCTCATCCGCAAGGCCGGCATCCGGGAGCAGGATGCCGTGCGCAAGTGCCTGATCGTTGACCGCCCCTTGGTGGTCAAGGAAGATGGGGCCTACATCCGCGTGACACCGTCGGATCAATTCCGCATCGACTGCGCCATCGACTTCCCGCATCCCCTGGTGGGGAAGCAGAGATACTCCTGGTCCTTCTGCGAGGACTCCTTCAAGCGGGAAATCGCCAAGGCCAGGACCTTCGGCTTTCTCAAAGACGTCAGAAAGCTGCAAACCATGGGGAGAGCGCAGGGCGGGTCCCTGGCCAACGCGATCGTGCTCGACGAGTGCGGGCTCCTCAACCGCGAGGGCTTCCGCTACGCGGACGAGTGCGTGCGTCACAAGCTGCTCGACTTCATGGGAGATCTGGCCTTGATCGGCATGCCCGTGGTGGGCGCTTTTCAAGTCCACAGGGCCGGGCATTCCCTGCACAGCCGTTTCCTGAAACAGCTCATGACGCGCCCCGGCACCTGCAGCCTGGCCCAGCCTTCCTGCATCCCCACAGGCGTTTTCCCGGCGTCCCGCCTCCCGGCGTTCGCCGGTCAGATCTCTTCCGTGGCGAAGCCCATCTGACCCGTTCCCGGACTCCGCTTTCCCGGATCAGCCCGCGGGCGCCCTTTTCCACAGGGCGCCCGTTTTGTTCCCGCACTCCCGTCGGCAACACCGGCCGTTCACGACGCACGAGGTCCGCTTCGCTCACCCCCCGCCTTTCCACGGTCAGGTCGGCGCTCCCCCGTTCCGTTTTCCTGGCGAACCGCATCGAGAGAATCCTCTTGTCATCAATATGCCCATTGGCTAGAATCGAGTCCGGGTCAATCAACCGTTCCCCTAACTAGTTGATATCATGATATATTTCAAGTCGATAGCGCGATGCGGCACACTCCTGGCAATCCTGCTTCTTTGGTGCGCCTTGCCTGTATCGGCCGCGAACCGCGCTCAGATCGTGGATATCGCTTTGAACCGGGACCGGGGGAACCTGCAGGTGAGCCTGCGCATCAAGGACTGCTTTACCCCCAAGATGGAGGAGGCGATCAAGACCGGCGTCCTCACGACGTTTCGCATCCTCGTGGTTTTTGAACAGGGGAACCTGCCGTTTCGCTCCCGGATTGTGGACACCGCCATCGAACACACCATCAAGTACGATCTTCTCAAGAACGAATATCACGTGCAGGTTCCCGAGCATCCCGACAGAATCCTGCGGACCAGGGACTTCGAGCAGGCCAAGCGCTGGATGAGCACGGTCAGTCGGTACAGCCTCATTCCGCTGCGGCGCCTCGAGGAGGGGCAGACTTACGAGTTGCGGCTCAAGGCGGAGCTTTCCAAGTTCCAACTGCCCCTGTTTTTCCGTTACATCTTTTTTTTCGTTTCTCTGTGGGACTTTGAAACCGATTGGCAAAAAGTGGATTTCACCTTATAAGTCGACCTTATGAATTCCAATCAGGAACCACCGGACAAAACCAGCAGGCGCCGTACCCGGGAACGCATCCTGGTGATTGCCGTGTTTGCGGCGATCATCACGGTCGGATTCTTCGAGGGCTGGTTCTTCCGGCTGCAATCCGACCTGCCCCTGTCCGGGAATATCCTGCTGTTCGCCTTCATCAACATCAACGTCATCCTGCTTTTGCTGCTCGCGTACCTGGTTTTGAGAAACATCGTCAAGCTGGTTTTCGAACGCAAGCGCAATATCCTCGGGCACAAGTTGAGGACCCGGCTGGTGATCGCATCCGTGGGACTGACGCTCATCCCCACGATACCGCTGTTCTGGCTGGCGACGCAGTTCATCTTCTCAAGCCTGGATCACTGGTTCAGCTACCAGGTGGAGCAGTCGCTCGAGCAGGCGGTGGGACTGGGAAAGAACGTCCTGGAACGGGAAGGGGCCGACCTGGTCACCGATGCCCGGTCGATCAAAGCCGAGGTGCTGAAGCTCGACGGAGAGGGAAGACCTTCGCTCGCGGCACTGGAGCGCATCTTTTCCTCTTTCATGGGACAGTACCGCATCGACGGGCTTTTTCTCTTCGACGGTTCCGGCCGCCTGACCTGGAAGACGGTCTCCCCGGAACTCGGCGAAATCGAACCCGCGGCCCTTCGGAAACTGCTTGAAAAGGAATCCGAACAGACGGCCAGGAGCTACACCCTGAGCTCCGAGGCAAAACGCGAGGGACTGGCCGCTCGCGTGTTCTTCCCGCGCGGGAACGATCCCGCCGGCGAGGGAAGCGAATTGATCGCCTTCCGGCTCCTTCCTCCCCACATCATGGAAAAACTCGGCACCATCACCGGCGGCTACGAAGATTACCTGCAACTCAAGCTCCTGAACTTTCCTTTGAAGCAGAGCCATTTCATCACTTTTTCCATCGTTACGCTGCTCACCATCTTCGCCGCCATCTGGTTCGGTTTCTTCATTGCCAGGAGCCTCACCGTACCCATCCAGGCCCTGGTTTCCGCCACTCAACGCATCGCCGAAGGCGACCTGGAGGTTCATCTCGAATCCCAGCGCCAGGATGAGCTGGGCATGCTGATCACTTCCTTCAACGACATGGTGGAGGATTTGCGCGAGAGCCGGGAGAAGCTGGCCAACGCTTATCTGGCCTTGCAGCAAAGCCACCTGGAGCTCGAGGACCGGCGGCGGTACATGGAAGTCGTGCTGAAGAACATCGCCGCGGGCGTGGTCAGCGTGGACGCCGGGGGACGGATCATGACGATGAACAAGGCGGCCGAGGAAACGTTCGGGCTGCATGCGGACCGGGTGAAAGGGCTGCATTATTCGAGCTTCCTGCAGCCCGCGCACCTGGAGATCGTCAAGTCCTTCACCGAAATGTACGAATCCACCCGGCAACCGTACCTGGAACAGCAGGTCCAGGTCGTGGTGGACGAGCAGCCGATGACCCTGCTCATCAACGCATCGGTGCTCAAAGGCGAGAAAAACGAGTTCATGGGGGTGGTGGCCGTGCTGGACGATCTGACCGAGTTGGAGAAAGCCCAGCGCATGGCCGCCTGGCGGGAGGTGGCGCGGCGCATCGCCCATGAGATCAAGAACCCGCTCACCCCCATCCAGCTGTCGGCTCAGCGGCTGCGCCGCAAGCACCCGGAGCTGCTCGAGGAGGCGGACTCGGTCTTCGATGAATGCACGCGCACCATCATTCAACAGGTCGATCACATGAAGCACCTGGTCAACGAGTTCTCGAAGTTCGCGCGCCTGCCCCGCGCCCGCCCGGTGCCGAGCGATCTGTGCGCCATCATCGAGGAGAGCCTGGCCCTGTACCGCCACAATTATCCGAACATTTCCTTCGTTCTCGAGAAGATGGACGATCTCCCGCCGCTCAGGCTCGATCGGGATCAATTCCGCCAGGTTATGATCAACCTCATCGAGAACGCCGTCTACGCGATCGGCCGGGAGAAGGGCGTCATCACCAACCGGGTCTCCTACGACCCGGTCCTCAATATCGCGCGGATGGAATGCGCGGACACCGGCCGCGGGATTTCGCCCGAGGGCAAGATGCGCATGTTCGAACCGTACTACTCCACGCGGCGGAAGGGTACCGGACTGGGGCTGGCCATCGTCGCCAGCATCATTGCCGATCACAACGGGTTCGTGAGGGTCCGGGACAACGTGCCGGCCGGCACGGTGATCGTCATAGAACTGCCCGGGCGATGAGCGGGATGGATCGCGTTGCGTTTCGGCATCCGCCGTGTGTCGGTTATTGGAGGGTCCCATGAAGCCGAAGATCCTGGTTGTGGACGATGAAATCAGCATTCTGCAATCGCTGCGCGGGGTATTGCAGGACGAGGGGTACCGGATCGGAGTGGCCGCCTCCGGGGAGGAAGCCCTGGAGGAGCTGCGCCGGGACACGCCCGACCTGGTGCTGCTGGACATCTGGATGCCCGGTATTGACGGCCTGGCGGTGCTTGAGGAGATCAAGAAGAGTCACGCGCACCTCCCGGTCATTATCATTTCAGGCCACGGCAACATCGAAACGGCGGTGAAGGCGACCCGGATGGGGGCTTTCGATTTCGTCGAGAAGCCGCTGTCGCTGGAACGTATCCTGGTGTCCATCAAGAATGCCCTCGATTTCTACCGCCTCGAGGAGGAGAACCTCCTGTGGCGTCAGAAAGCGCACCGCACCAGTCATATGACGGGGCGGAGCGAAGTCGTGGAGTCGCTCCGGGAACAGATTCGAAGAGCCGCCCCGACCAACGCGACCGTGCTCATCACCGGCGAGAACGGTACCGGCAAGGAACTGGCGGCGCGCATGATCCACCAGCTGAGCAAGCGCAGCCACAGGCCCATGGTCGAAGTGAACTGCGCGGCCATCCCGGAGGATCTCATCGAGAGCGAATTGTTCGGGCACGAAAAGGGCGCCTTCACGGGCGCGCACGAACGGCGCCGGGGCAGGTTCGACGTGGCCAACGGGGGTACGCTTTTCCTGGACGAGATTGGAGACATGAGCCTCAGAACCCAGGCCAAGATCTTGAGGATCCTTCAGGAACAGGTGTTCGAGCGGATCGGGGGTTCGCGCACCATCCAGGTGGACGTCCGCGTGGTTGCCGCCACCAACAAGGATATCCAGAAAGAGATCGAGGCGGGCCGGTTCCGCCAGGATCTGTACTATCGCCTGAACGTCATTCCCATTTTCGTGCCCCCGTTGCGGGAGCGGCTCCAGGACATCCCGCTCCTGGTGGAGGATTTCCTCAACGATATGGCGGCGGAGAGCGCCATGGGCCGCAAGGAAATCGACCCCGCGGTGTTCGGACCGCTGCAGCAGTACTCCTGGCCCGGAAACATCCGTGAGCTGCGCAACTTCATCGAACGGATGGTCATCATGACCCCGGGCCAGAAGATCGGGCTCCGGGACCTGCCGCTCGATTTTCTCAACCGCCTGCCCAAGCCGCCCGAAGAGGCCGGTCCGTACCAGTGCGAGACCCTCCGGGAAGCCCGGTCGGTGTTCGAACGCGCCTACCTGCTGCGCAAGCTCGACGAATTCGCCTGGAACGTTTCCCTCACCGCGGCCCAGGTCGGGCTCGAGCGCAGCCATCTCCATCGAAAGATGAAGGCCCTGGGGATCCGCGACCGCGAAGAGACCCCCGACGCGAACGAGAGCCCCCGCAACGACGCCGAAGCGCGCAAGAAAGATACGGGGGAGTGAAAAACGAAACAGCCGGCGCGGGAAAAGACCGGAAATGGTCCGGAGAAGCAAACTCCCGGAGAATGTTCCCCGGGCGAAGGGACAATCCGCAACGGGCCGCAGCTGTCGATGAAATCGGACAGAACACCCCGCGGGCGAAGGGACAATCCAACTGAAGGCGTGCCCCCTCTGTATCCGTCATCGGAATGTCCCCGGGCGAAGGAGCAATCCGGGCCGGAGCGGGGATGAGGACCGCCCGCACCCTGACGGAGGTCCGCCGGGAAATGAATTTCCCCCGGGCAGCGGCAGGAAGATTCTCCCGCGCAGGGCATGCCGCCTTGCCGCAGCGAATCGCCGAAGCGGCGGGAAGGGACAACCGGCTTGACACTTGTCCGTCTTGCTGCTAGTTAATATCGTTACATTGTCGGGACGTGGCGCAGCCTGGTTAGCGCGCTTGCTTGGGGTGCAAGAGGACGGAGGTTCAAATCCTCTCGTCCCGACCATGATCGCAAAATCCCCGCGATACCAAGGCCCCTTCGACAGCGAAGGGGCTTTTTTCATGCCTTTCGGATGCCCTCACGCCCGAAACCGGCATTTTCAACGCAACGCGGTCTCACGCCACGGCGCAACGCCGCAACGAATGCGTTGATGGAAACGAGAGGCGTCGTGCCTCCGCGCGCGACGGGGCGAGATCGTCAGCTCGAGCGGCTTTGCGTCTGCCCCCGGAAGTCGGCCGACGCAAGCAGGAGGCTTTCGTCGCGCCGTGGCGTCGTTGCGTGAGACGATACGACGCCCAGGGTGAGCCGCGAAATCATGCGCATTGACGGAATGCGGCCCGGGGGCACGGCCGGATGGCCTCGATATTGCTCCGGTATGGGCGATGACCCGTCGGGCGGGATAAACGCCGCCCCTGCTACGGACCGATGGGCCGCTCAGACGTGGAGGTAGGTGACGCGGGTGGGGATAAACCTTGCCATTACGGACTGTTACGCCGATCAAACGCAGGGGCGGGCTTTATGCCCGCCCGCCCAATGCAACTGTGTTCTTTGTCGACTTTTGGGTTGCGTAGGGTGGGTTGCGCGACAGCGCAGCCCACGGTCCCAATGCTCTTGCCTCTTCCGTTGTAGCCGACCCTTTATGCCCGCCCGCGCAAGGCCGTCGTCTTGAAAGCAAGCCGCCCTCAGTTAAAGGAAAACGCGGCACCCGGCCTTGATCTTACAACAGCGCCTTCGCCGCGCTTTGGGCAACACGGATGATCTGGTTGGGGAAGAAACCCGCCGCCACCATCGCGATCACCAGCACGCCGGAGAGGAGCTTCAGCGGAGGGGAGACGCGCAGTGCGGGCAGCTCCTGCCGCGGCTCCAGGAGGTAGGCCGCCTTGATCACCAGCAGATAGTAATAGAGGGAAATGACGACGTTGATCATCGCGATGAGCACCAGCGTGAAATGCCCCTCCCCCATCGCCGCGACGAAGATCAGGAATTTGCCGGTGAAACCCACCGTGGGCGGAATGCCGGCCAGGCTGAAGAGCGATACCATCAACGCCAGCGCAAGGATGGGGGAGCGCCGGTGAAGGCCGGCCAGCTCGTCGACGCGCAGGTTCCCGCCGTCCGAGGCCACTTCCACCAGGACGAGAAACGCCGTGAATTTCATCACCAGCAGGGCGAACGCGTAGAACACCGCGGCGGAGTACCCCGCCGGATTCATGCTCAAGACCCCGATCAGCACGTAGCCGGCGTGGGCCACCGTCGAATACGCCAGCAGTCGCTTGAGATCCTGCTGGGCGATGGCCGCGAGATTCCCCACGGTCATCGAGACCACCGACAGCGCCGCCAGCACGTGCACCAGGTACGTGCCGCCATCACCCGCCGCAGCGATCACCCGCACCAGCACGCCGATGGCCGCGACCTTGGACGCCGTCGCGATATAGGCGGAAACCTGGTTCGCCGCGCCCTGGTAGGCGTCCGGCGCCCAGAAGTGGAACGGGAAGACGGCCAGCTTGAAGAAGAATCCGCTCAGGGTGAGGAGCAGTCCGATGACGACGGCCGGCTGGTGGATGATCCCGGGCAGCACCCGAGCCATCCCGTCGAGAGTGGTGACCCCGGATGCGCCGTACAGCAGCGCGAGCCCGAAAATCATCACCCCTGAGGCGAAGATGCCGACCAGGAAATACTTGATGCCCGCCTCCAGCCCGAGGCCGCGGTCCCTCCGCAGAGCAACCAGCACGTACAGGGAATAACTCGACAGTTCCAGCGAAATGAACACGACCAGGAAATGGTTGGCCCCGACCAGGAGCATCATGGCCAGCGTGCACACAAAGAGCAAGACGTAGAATTCCCGGCGGTTCCGCTCCTCGATAGCGCTCAACTCCCCGCAGAGGGTGACGATCAGGAACAGGCCGGCGGCCAGCAGCACCTTGAAGACCTGAGAGAACAGGTCCACCTTGTAGGTCCCGGCGAAGCAATACCCTTCCGCTCCCACCGAGGCCAGGCACGCCGCAAGGCCCAGGGCCGAAAGCACAAGCGCCGCGAGGTGCTCCCGCTTCGGGTCGGAACGCGCCGTCATCGACAGCAGCAGGAAACAGAGCGCCGACGTCAAGGTGACCAGCTCGGGGGCAAACGACATCCAGCTCATTTCGGCAACCCGTTCATGAAGGGAATCGATGCGGTTTGAATCACGTCGAACATGAGCGCCGGGTAGAGCCCGAAAAGCACCAGGACGAACGCCAGGATCATGCGGGGAACGCCCAGGCCGAAGGAGACGTCGGGAAGGTGCGCGTGGCGCTCGTTTTCCGGTCCGTAAAAGGTCTTCTGCACCACCCGCAGCATGAACAGGGCGGTGACCACCAGGGCGAGCACGGCCACGATGCCCCGCACGGGGTAGACCTTCACGGCCGCGATGAAGACCACCAGCTCACCCCAGAAATTCGCCAGCCCGGGGACTCCCATTCCCGCCAGGGCCGCCAGGATGAAATACGCCGAAGCCACCGGCATGATCCGGCTCAACCCGCCCAGCTCCGAAATCATCTTGGTGTGGGTCCGGTCGTAGATATAGCCCACCGAAGAAAACAGCAGCGCGGTCATGATGCCGTGAGAGAACATCTGGAACACGGCCCCGTTGAGCCCGTCCACCGAGACGGTGGACAGCCCGAGGCCGACAACCCCCATGTGCGACACGCTCGAATACCCGATCACGTACTTGAGATCCGTCTGCCGCAGCCCCACCAGGGCGCCGTAGATGATGCCCACGGCGGCCAGCAACGCCATGAGCTGCGCCCAGTACTGCCAGCCCAGGGGACAGAGGAAGATGCCCACGCGCAGGATGCCGAAGGCGCCGATCTTCATCAGCACGCCCGCGTGAACCATGCTCACGCCCGTGGGAGCGGCCACGTGTCCCACCGGAGACCAGGTGTGGAACGGCCAGACGCCGGCCAGGATACCGAATCCCAGGTAGAGCAGGGGGAAAGCGAACTTTTGAACGTCGGCGCTGAAAACTCCGGGCTGCATGAGCGCCACCACGTCGAACGTGTTCAGTCCCGACCGGGTGAACAGGTAGACGATGGCCGGCAGTATCAGGGCGCTCCCCGCCAGGAGGTACAGGGTGAGCTTCATGGCCCCGTATTCCTTCCGGGTGTGCCCCCAGACGGCGATCAACAGGTACATGGGAAACAGGGAAACGTCATACCAGACGAAAATGAAGAACAGGTCCATGCTCATGAAGAGCCCGAAGACCCCGAGCACCAGGAGAAAATAGAGGGCGTAGTACTCCTTTACCCGCGTTTCCAGCTCCCACATGGTGAGCACGCCCGTGAAGAACACGATGCCCGTCAGCAGCAGGTTGGGCAGGTTGAACCCATCCGCGGCATTGAAATACTGAATGCCGAGCGAGGGGATCCACGTCACTTTCTCCACGAACTGCAGACCGCCCTGGCTCTTGTCGTATGCAAAGAACACGATGACGGACAGAACCAGGGTGATCCCCGAGAAAACCGCGCTCACCCGGCGGATCAGGGCCTTGCGTTCCTCGGGAATCGCCACGATCAGCAACAGCCCCGCCAGGCAACTGACGAGGATGGCGGAAAGGTATGGGAAACCGGCATCCGCGATCTGCATCGAGCTCGGAACTCTCCTTCGACGATATCGTTACAGGAAAAAGTAAACCGCCAACATCACCATGACCACAAACGTCGTCAGCAACCGGTACTGGATCATGCCCGACTGGAGGGCGGCCGCCAGCCGGCCGCCAAACACCGTGCCCCTGCACAAGCCGTCGATGCCGCCGTCGATCACCTTGTCGTCATTGTCCTGGAACAGGCGTGCAATTCCCCGGTCGATCAGCCGGTCGAGCACCAGGCGGTAGAAATGATCGATGTACCAGCGTTCGGCAAACAGCCTGCGCAGCGCCGGAACCCGCTCCACGAATCCCACCCGGGGAGCGGAGCGCCGGCCGAATTCCACCCACGCAAGGCCCATCCCCGCCAACGCAAGAGCCAGGGCGATGCAAGGCACGAGCGCAAGGTAGCCCGAGGAATGAATCCCCGGCGGCACCGAGCCCCCCAGCAGGAAACGCTCCAGCGGCTTTTCAAGGAAACCCAGCAGCACCGTGGCGGCGGCAAGGACGATCAGCGGCCAGGTCATCAACCAGTGCGCGGTCCCGCCGTGACCGTGCTCCGCTTCCGATCCGCGGTCGCCTTCGTTTTGTACGGCGCGCTCCGCCGGCTCCCGTGGAAAAAGAAGGATGAAGACCAGCCGGAAACCGTAGTAGGCGGTCAGGAACACGCCCAGGAGCGCCGCCGTAAGCCACATGGGATTGGCAAGATCGCCCAGTCCCGCGAGGATCACTTCCTTGCTGAAAAACCCCGAAAGCGGGGGCAGACCGGCAAGCGACCCAACGGCAATGACGGTGCAGACCATGGGCGCCTTGAGGCTCCGCGCGCCCAGGCGGCTCAATTCAAAAATATCGTTGGTCTGGTGCCTGTGGATGAACACCCCGGCGCAAAGGAACAGCAGCGCCTTGAATCCGGCGTGGGTCGTCAGGTGAAAGACGCCGGAAAAAAGGCTCCCGGCATCCAGGCCCATGATCATGAAACCCAGCTGGCTGATCGTGGAGTAGGCCCATATCTGCTTGATGTCCCGGCTCACCATGGCCATGGTGGAAGCCAGCAGCATGCTGACGGTGCCGATGGTCAGACCGACGGTCATGGCGACGGGGGACAGCAGGAAGAACGGGAAAAGTCTTTCGAAAAGGTAAACCCCCGCGGCCACCATGGTGGACGAATGCAGCAGGGCACTCACCGGGGCCGGACCTTCCATGGCGTCCGGCAGCCAGGTCATCAGCGGGAACTGCGCGCTTTTCCCGATGATCCCGCCAAAAATGAGAACGGCGGAAAGCGTGAGGAGGTTCGGGGGCATGCGCTGCGCCATCTCCGGACCGTCGATTTCAAGGATGTTGAGGTTGCCCAGGTACAGCAGGACGAGCAACATGCCGATAAACAGCGCCACATCCCCCGCTCGCGTCATCACGAAGGCTTTCTTGCCCGCCTGGCTCGCGCTGAATTTCCGGTACCAGAAACCGATCAGGAGATAAGACGACAGCCCGACCAGTTCCCAGAACACGTAGAGCTGGAACAGGGTCGGAGAAATGACCAGGCACATCATCGCCCAGACGAAGAGCGACATGAAGGCGAAATAGCGCGAAAAACCCGTGTCGCCGGCCATGTATCCAAGAGAGTACACCTGGATCAGAAAACTCACCGCCGCCACGACCAGGAGCATCAGCAGGCTGACGGGATCGAGCAGATATCCCACGGGGATGCCCATGTCGCCGGAGATCATCCACCGGGTGGTGTATTGAACCGGTTTTCCGGTGTGCCAGTGAAGGCACAGCAGAACAACGGCGCCGACCAGGGAAACCGTGACGGCCCCGATGGACAGACCGGCGGACAGCCGCGGACGCGACCGGGTCAAGAGCATGATGAGCAAAAAGGACACGAAAGGCGCCACGGTTGTGAGCACGGCCGTCGTGAGCGTCATGTCCGCGGGCTGGAGGGGGCTCATTGCGGTCCTCGCCGTTCGAATGACTGCATGGCGTCACCCGCCTTCATAAGGTTGTACGCGGCCGGATCGAAAGAACCGGTCCGCCGAAACGCGTAGACGATGACGGCGAGTCCTATGGACACCTCGGTGGCGGCCACCGCCAGGACAAAGAGAACGAAAGCCTGTCCTTCCATGCTCTGCCAGCGCGCCGCCGCCCCGATGAAGGCGATGGAGGCGGCGTTGAGCATGATTTCCACGCCCAGCACGATCATGATCAGGTTGCGTCGAGCGACGGCGCAAAAGACGCCGAGCCCGAAGAGCGCGCCGGCAAGCAGCAGGACATGGCCGAAGGGTACGATCATTCCATTTCCTCGACTTCGTTTCTTCCTTTGTGTCTTCCCAGGTGAAGGGCTCCCACCAGGGCCACCAGCAACAGCAGGGACACGATCTCGACGGAAAGCCAGTGATTCCGAAAAACATACCGGGCAAACTCCCGGGGGGTGGCCAGAACCGTCTGTAACGGGATTTCGGTCCCCGGGGTCGCGGATATCATGAGAATTCCGACCACGAGGTAAACGAGGCCGAAAACGGCGGCGGGCAGCCACTGGCCGGGAGGGAACATGAGCTCCCCGTACGATTCGATCCGGATCATCATGACGATGAAAAGAAACAGGACCATGATCGCGCCCGCGTAGATGATCACTTCGAAGGCCGCCAGGAGCGGCGCCCCGAACAGGTAAAAGAGCACGGCGGTGCCGAAGTAGGAGAAGATCAGGTAGATCACCGCGTGCACCAGGTTCCGGCGGGTGATGGCCATCGCCGTCGATGCGACGGTGATCCCCGCCACAATATAGAAGAGAAACGCATAAAGGGTCATACGCAACCCGCCCGTCCGAAGACGCCTCCCCGAAGACCGAAATTATGGAAGATTGCTCCGGAGTCCATGGCTTTTCTCCACGATGATCCGCGGAATCGGGCCCCGAAGGCCGCCGTTACGGAAGATTGCTCCGGAAGTCCACCGGCTCATCCTCCTGGACGTGTTCTCCCTTGCCGCCCACATCCGTGGTCACGCCGGCGTATTTGTAGAAGTTGTACTCCTTGTCCTTCCCCTGGTGGTCCACCAGCAGGTCCTCCTTCTCGTACACGAGCTTCAGGATGTCCCGTTCGCACGTTTCGAAAAAGGGGGTGAGCTGAATCGCCGAGGTCGGACAGGCTTCCTCGCAAAGCCCGCAATAGATGCAGCGCGCGAAATTGATCCGGAACCAGGCCGCGTGGCGGCGCCCGTTCTCCCCTTCCGCGGCCTGCATGGAAATGCAGCTCACCGGGCAAACCGCCGAACACAGATAGCACGCCACGCACCGTTCGCCGCCGTCCGGGTCGCGCGTCAGAACGATCACCGCTCGCGTCCGGGCGGGCAGAGCGCGTTTGACCTCCGGGTATTCCTCGGTCACCGGCTTGCGAAAAAGGTGCACGAACGTGGTGGCGAATCCCGACGCAAGCGCTCTGACCGCTTCCCATGCCGACGACATATGACCTCTTTTCTTCAGGGTCAAACCTACACTTTTCACATCCCTGCACTTTTCACAAGCTTCCAGGGGCCGACGGGTCGCCTCGAACCGTGAAAACCTCTCGGACCGAGGGCATTTTCACGCAAAAGCGGCAATCCCGATCCGGCAAGATTTTCAGGACCGCGGCTCCCGGCCGCGGGGCCATTCTGCTCCACCGCGGGACCCGCGCCCGCAGGAACGCCGGACATCACTTCCCCATCCACAACACCCAGGCTCCCGTCACCATGATGTTGACCAGGGCGAGAGGGATCAGGACCTTCCATCCGAGCGCCATCAATTGATCGTAGCGCAGCCGGGGCAGTGTGCCTCGCACCCAGATCATGATCAGCGCCACCAGGACGATCTTGATGAACAGCCAGACAACGGGCGGCAGAAGCGGTCCGTGCCAGCCCCCGAGGAAAAGCACCGCCACGAGGCCGCCCAACACCTGCATGTTGACGTACTCTCCGAGAAAAAAGAGCCCGAAACGCATGCCGCTGTATTCCGTGTGGAAGCCGGCACCCAGCTCGTTCTCAGCTTCGGGCAGGTCGAACGGAATCCGTTTGATCTCCGCCATCGCGCTGATCACGAAAATCGCGAAAGCGACCGGCTGCGTCAGGATGAACGGGTACTTCTCCTGGGCCTGAACGATATCCACCAGGCTGAAAGAACGGGCCTGCATGACGACCGGCACGATGGCCAGTCCCAGGGACAGCTCATAGCTGATCATTTGGGCCGCGCCTCTTATCCCCCCCAGAAGGCTGTACTTGGAATTGGAAGCCCAGCCGCCGAGGGCGACTCCGTAGACTCCCAGGGACGACAGCGCGAAGAAGTAGAGCAGGCCGACGTTGAGGTCGGCCACCACGAGCGGTATCTTCGTGCCCCACAGCGTCACGTCCTTCCCGAAGGGAATCACGGCGAACACCAGCAGTGCCGTGGCGGCAACCACCGCCGGAGCCAGCATGAAAATGGTTCTCTCCGCCCCCTCGGGCACGGTGTCTTCCTTGGCGACCATCTTGACGATGTCGGCGATGGGCTGAAGCAGGCCGAATTTCCCCGCCCGGTTGGGTCCGTAGCGGATCTGGAGCCGCGCCAGGAATTTGCGCTCGAGCCACACGAGGTAGGCGGCCACGAGCAGCAATACCACCAGCACGATCGTCAGCTTGGCGATCAAAACAAGAAAACCCGCCGTCCAGTTCAGCATGTCTTCCACCGTCGGATTACCGTCATTCCAGGCGCTGCCTCACCGATCGATGTCGGGCAGGATGTAGTCGACCGACCCGATGATCGCGATGAGGTCCGCGATGCTTTCCCCCTTGGCCAGGAGCGGCATCACCTGGACGTTTGCGAACCCCGGCCCTCGAATCCGCATGCGGTACGCGTACCCGAGACCGTCGCCGATCACGTAGTACCCCTGCTCGCCCCTCGGAATCTCGCAGGACACATAGGCTTCACCCTTCGGGATTCTCGGCCCGCGGGTGACGTTGACGAAATGATGGATCAGGCTTTCGATGTTCTTCAGCGTATCCCGGCGGTCGGGAATCACGTAACGGTAATCGTCCGTCACATGACGACCGGAAGGCATGTTCGCCGCCGCCTGCTCGATGATCCTCAGGCTCTGGCGCATCTCCTCGACCCGCACCAGGTAGCGCGCATAGCAGTCTCCTTCGACCGCCGTGGGAACCTCGAACTCGAAATTCTCATAACCCGAATAGGGGAACTTCCTGCGAAGATCCCACTCGAGACCGCAGGCCCTCAGGTTCGGCCCGCTCACCCCCCAGTCCACGGCATCCTCGAGGGAAATGCGTCCCACGCCCTGCGTCCTGGCCTTGAAAATGGGGTTTTTCCGGATGAGGCTCTCGTATTCCCGGAGGCGGCCCGGAAAGATCCTCACCAGCGCGTCCACGGCTTCCTTCCAACCCTCCGGCAGGTCCGCCGCGACGCCCCCAAGCCGGAACCAGGAAGGATGGAGCCTCCCCCCGGTGATGAGCTCAACGATGTCGAGAATCATCTCCCGCTCGGTGAACGTATAGAAATTGGGGGTCATGGCGCCGACGTCATGGGCATACGTGGCGAACCAGACCAGGTGATTGCTCAACCGGAACAGCTCGCTGAGCAGCACCCGGATGACCTGGGCGCGTTCGGGAACCTTGATGTCCGCAAGCGTTTCCACGGCCATCACGTAAGGGAGATCGTTGGCGGCCCCGGCCAGGTAGTCCACGCGCGCGCAGTAAGGGATGAACTGGTGCCAGGTCTGGCGCTCTCCGATCTTCTCCACGCCGCGATGATGGTAGCCGACCTCCAGCTCGAGATCGGAAATCTCCTCCCCGTCGAGCGACACGACGTAGCGCAGCAAGCCGTGCGTGCTGACATGGCTGGGACCGATGTTGAGCACGAGCCGGTCCCCTCCGGGGTCTTTTGTGAATATTCCTCCGTCCGGAGGCTGATGGACCCGGGCATCGGCCAGGGTATACGGAGCCATTTGCGTAGCCCGTCCGGGATAGTCCTTTCTCAGGGGATGCCCTTCCCAGTCGTGGGGCATCATGATCCGGCGCAGGTTCGGATGCCCCTCGAAGCGAATCCCGAAAAGATCGTATACTTCCCGCTCGTACCAGTTCGCGGACGGCCAGATGTCCGTAATGCTCGGCAAGGCCGGCTGCCGGCCGTGGAGACCCGTCTTGAGGCGCAGTCTCCCCGCGGGCTCGAAGGAAAGGAGGTGATAGACCATCGTCCAGTCGGGATAAGCGCTCCGGTCGCGTCGGGCGGACTCGTCGACGGCCGTGAGGTCATCCAGGCGAAGGAACCTCGGTGAAGCCTCCTTCTTGAGAAAACGCAACACTTCCTTCAGGCGGTTCGTCTCGACTTGGAAGGTGGGCATGTCCGAGGTGAATGGCTCCTCGCGGACCGCATCGCCGAAGCGCTCGCTCAGCACGCGGGCCAGTTCCTTTTCCCTTTCGCTCGATTCGATGCGCCGCGCGGGCGGCGTCCACATGAGATCGGAGCGGCTTCCCGTGAAGGCCGGGGGGATGTTGGCCGTTCCGCGGATGACCGTCCCTTCCATCCCGGGACCTCGCGGGTCGCGGGATTTGGTCGCACCATCCACCAATACGGGGCGAGTACTCCCCTGGGAACCTCCCGGCAGATGCAGCACCGAACGCGCCGGCCGCTCCTCGGCGGCGATCTTCTTCTGAAGAAGCATGAGCCCCTGCAATACCGCTTCGGGCCTTGGCGGACAACCGGGAATGTAAACATCCACGGGCAGAATCTGGTCGATTCCCTGCACCACGCTGTAAACGTCGTACATGCCCCCGCAATTGGAACAGGACCCCATGGAGATCACCCATTTGGGCTCCGCCATCTGCTCGTAGAGGCGCAAAACGACCGGAGCGATCTTTTTGAACACCGTTCCGGAGACGATCAGGAGATCGGCCTGCCTGGGTGAAGGACGCAACACCTCGGCGCCGAACCGGGCCATGTCGTAGCGCGGCGTGAAGGCTGTCGCCTCCTCGACAAAACAGCAGGAAAGCCCGAAAAACAGCGGCCAAAGGCTGTATTTGCGCGACCAGTTGAGCACGAAGTCCGCCGCGCTCAGAAAACGGTCGCTCATTTTTTCCCGTACGACGGCCTCCAATCAAGCCCTCCCTTTTTCCAGACGTACACCAGCCCGACCAGCAACAAGCCGATGAAAAAAGACATCTGCAGCCATCCCGCCCAGCCCAGTTCCTCGAAGGCGACGGCCCAGGTCAGGATGTAGGCGCCTTCCATGTCGAAAATCAGGAAAAAGATCGCCACCAGGTAAAACGGAACGGGGTAGCGCAGGCGCGCCGACCCGGTGGGAATGATACCGCATTCGTAAGGCCGGGCCTTTTCGACGCCGGGCTTTCGTTCTCCCAGCCACCACGCGACGAACAACTGGACGGCCACGAAAGCCGCCACCAGCAAGGCGTAGACCGCCAGGCTGAACATGCCCGGCTCCCAGGGCGACAGCGATCCATCGGGGGATATGGGTTGCATGCCTTCTCCACAGCTCCATCGAGCATCCAAGTCCGGTCCGCCGAGCCGCATTCCGCCAATGCGCATGATTTCGCGGCTCACTCCAGGCGTCGTATTACCTCACGCAACGACGCCACGGCGCGACGAAAGCCTCCTAGTTGCGGCGGCCGACTTCCGCAGGCAGACGCAAAGCCGCTTGACCTGACGATCTCACCCCGTCGCGCGCCGGGACACGACTCCCCTCTTTTCCATCAACTCATTCGTTGCGGCGTTGCGCCGTGGCGTGAGACCGGGTTGCGTTGAAAATGCCGGCATTGGGCGGGAGGGCATAGAGTCCTCCCCTTTTCTGCGCCTGACGTGCACATCGGTCCGTAAGGGCAGGGTTTGTCCCGCCCGCGTCACCTCCCGATGGGCAGGTGTTGTGTCATCTTGAACGCGCCCCGGTATCAGTCCTGCCGTTTACCGGCCAAGTTAAGACTGAAACGGCTTGTAGTAAACGACCTGATTCACAGTGCGCGCAATAAAAGGGGCTTCATCCCTCAAGGCGGCCAAATGGAACATTGAATCGGGCGGCTTCGGGCGACGCCGCGGCGGGGCCGCTCTTCATCGTTCAAGGATGCCTGCGGGGAATGACGATTTCTGTGAGAATACCCTCGGCCTGAAGGATTTTCATGTTCCGTTGCGGACCCGCGCTCACGGCAATTTGTGAGAAGCGGGTTTTGTGAAAAGTGTAGGTTTGACCCCGTAGTCCACTCAGATGGAGTCATGATCCGGGTGCCGGTTGGCAGCAATCACCCGGAAGGCAACGTCTTCATGGGTTCTCTTCTCGATCTGACGGGAACTGGGAAACCCTGTGCAATAAGCATAGAAGAGAAGCGCGGTCATCATTCCGGGTTCATACGGGGGTTGACCCCGACCGTCTCCCTTGTAGGAGGCGTACAGTTCCGAGAGGTCCAGCTGCTCGACCACATCCAAAATGAAGTGGGCCAAGTGTCCCTCGGGGAGCCAGTCCAGCAACGAGGGTGGGAGCAGCAGCAGTTGCTTTCGGTCGCAGGATTTGAACATCTTTTCCATAGTGGAGCCATGATACCATAAAATGGCTTCCAATGCGAATTCTCCGACACGCTCCTAGTCAGTCGATGCTCCGAAACTCCTGTTTGAAAAATCGTTTGGACATGGCATGGAACCGAAGATTTTCTGGTCCGCCTCGGGCGGAACGGGTCGAGAACACAGGAATTCTTTCCGAAACGACCCTAATCCTGATGGGTGACTGGTGCGGCAGAAACTGACCGCGAAAACCCAAGGAAACTGCGGGAGCTGCGAGGATGTTGGTGACGATTGCACATAGCAGGAAAGCAATGAGCGAAAGGCGGTCCGCCCCAAGAGGCAAACTCGGCCTGGATCGTTTTTCGCAAAATGGTGTCTTCCTTGCCTTGGGGGAGGTTTTTACTCTTGACCCCAGCCTTTTAAATGGGTGACCCCGTAGTCCACTCTCCGTTCTTCCCCCGGTCCCGCGACCACATGCTCGTGCACGCGGTGCTGCACGATTCGCCGCGGGAATACACACAGCATCATGAGTAATTGTTAAAAGTGAAAAGTGTAGATCTGACCGATTAATCCACGAAGTGTGACCATTTTGAACTTATCTATTTGGATGAAGTATATATATTGATCTATAGCTTACTTTCAGATCTCACCTTGCTTATAGAATGCATAAAGTCTAGCAATTATGCTGTAACCAAAATCTGCTAAGTCTTTTTCAGTAAAATCAAGTCCTTCAAAAATGCTATCATCATATTCCTTAAATGTAATAATAACATCTTTTATCCATTTTGACGGTTTATCACTTATTTGAATTAGATCATCCATAGTGATTTTAAGTTTGGAATTAGCAGATCTTTCCAAACCTATCATCACAGCTCTTTTTTGTTTTGTCATTTTGTACCCCATGGTGGGAGTGGTGGCGTTATATCGCTTCCCTGTAAGCAACGGGCATAACGTGCGTACGCTTGACGTTCACATATTGCATACGCTGTTTTTCCATCTCTCTTGCCAAGCGCTGAACAGGTGGCCAAGTCCCTTGTCAAATTTTCTTCACACTTTCGTTCGAGGTCATCTTCTTTACATAGCTCCGATATGGCATATCCTGCGGCCACACCAATCCCTGCACCAATGGCCGCACCGATAACTGCTCCTGGGGGACCACCAATAAAGCTGCCAGCCCCAGCACCGATCGCAATGGTGTTCTCACCTGCCAGATCGATCTTGTTGATAGGATCATTCTCCGTGTAAACATACGGATTGATCCCGCCTGCTAATCCTATCGGGTCAGGCGTCAAGTACCTCCCCGTTTTGGGATCATAGTACCGGTGCAGGTTGTAATGCAAGCCCGTCTCGGCATCGTAGTACTGGCCCGGGAAACGGAAGTTGTTGACGACGGTGGAGGCGGGATGGATCGTCGCTTCGCCGAAGGCGTCGTACGCGGCTTCCCAGACCGCGGTGTTGGTGGAATCGGTCATGAGCTCGGGGGTTCCCAGGAGATCGTTGTGGGTGAAGTACACGCACACCCTCGTGTTCCCCGAACAAACGGCCCCGGCGCCGGGATCGGCCGTCGCAAGGCGGCTCCTCCCGTGGTGGATGTACTCCTTTTGAATGCCGCCGCCGGTTCCCTCGGCCTCGCAGACGAGGTTCCCGCTAAAATCGTAGAGATAGAGCGTCGCGACCCCTCCCGCGGTCTTTGCCGCCCTCTGGGCGAACCCGTTGTAGACGTAGGTGCCTAAAGGGTTCCCGTCTTCGGCGACGCCGATCAAACGGTTTTCCTGGTCGTAGGTGAAAACCCGGTTCGTTCCCGAGGCGATGAGGATCGTGTTCCCGTTGGCGTCATAGTCGAAGGTCCTGCCTTGCGCGGCCGCGACGGCGCTCAGGCGGTTCGTTCCGGCAGCATAGGCGAAGGTTTCGCTCACCGAGGCGTCAACGATGGTGTGAAGCCGGTTTCCCGCGGAGTCGAAGTCGTAGGCTTTGGTCAGCTGCGGGCGCTCGGCAAGGCTCAGCCGGTCCAGGGTGTCGTAGGCGTAGACGCGGTTCACCCACGGCGTGGAGGCCGTGCCCGCGATGGTGTGAAGCTGCCCGTTGGGGTAATAGGTGAAGTCGCGCTGCATGGGGGCGCCGCGATTTGCCGTGGTGAGACGCCCGTTGAGATCGTATTCGCTCACCACGCTCCCGGCGTTTCCCCAGCCCATGCCGGTGGCCTGGCCGAAGGGCTGGTAGCTGAGGTTCTTGAGGATGGTCGTGGCCGATTCGGCCCCGTAGGTCGTGCTCACCCCGGTGAGCTTGCATCCGCAACCCGCGCGGCTGTAGGTCACCGTCCTGCCGCTCGGATAGGTCAGCTGGTTCACTCGGCCCGCGGGGGAGAATGTGCGCGAGAGGGTGAATTGAAACCCCGAAACGGTGGATTTCTTCTCCTTGAGCCTTCCACGGGCGTCGTAGTTCAAAAGGGTGGTGCCGGAAGGATCCGTGACGGTGGTCGGATGCCCCTTGCCGTTTGCGCGCTGGTCGTGCGAGTACGTCACGGTGTAGGCGCCAAGTTCCCCCACGGCCGGGTAGCTCGCCTGGTTGATCCGGTAGAGGAGGTCGCTGGTGTAGTCCGTGCGGATGCCTCGTGCATCGATCCTCCACACCAGGGTCCCTTCCGCACGATACCCGTAGGTGGTGGTGCCGGAATCCGGGGAGCTCGTCCCGATCAGCCGGCCCATGTCGTCGTAAGTGGTGGTGGTGGTGTGCCCAAGGGCGGGATTGGCCGGATCGCCCGGACAGGCGGGATTCGCCACGGCGGTTACGCCCTTTTTGCCGGTACCCGTTGCGCGACGGCGTAAGAGCAAATCAAATCACAGAAAACAGCCCCTTGGCGCCCAGGAGAGAATATCGATTTCTGTCGGGGCAGCCAGGAATTGCAGTGTTCGCAGAACCGACCGCCAACCCCTTCGACAGCTCCGGTGGTCGATTCGGGTGTAAAAGTGAAAAGTGTAGGTTTGACCCCGTAGTCCACGACGTCGTAGGTGTACGTGGTGGTGTGCCCAAGGGCGGGATTGGCCGGATCGCCCTCCGGATCGACCACCTTGGCGAGGTTCCCCTGAACGTCATATTCGAAATGGGTCACGGCATTCCCGGGCCGGGTGATGGAAATCACCCGGTTGAACGCGTCGTAGGCGTAGTCGGTCTGGTTTCCGTTGGGATCGACAACGGTTCTCACGTTCCCCGAAGCGTCGTACTGGGTGCGGGTGAAGGTGCCGTCACCCTCGATCGCCTTGTAGATGAGCCCGGGATAGTCCGACCCGGTGTAGTTCCAGGTTCTTTCCCGCGTGATTTCGCTTGCGGGCGTCATGTAGCGCTGCGCGGCAAGGATGCCGGTGTAGTGATAGACGGTCTGGGAGATGTTGCCCTCCGCGTCCGTCACTCTCCGGATGTTCCCGTAGGCGTCGTAAGCATAGGTCTCGGTAACCCCGTCCTCGTCCGTTCGCGTCGCGGGAAGCCCAGCGACGTTGTACGTCACGGTGCGCACGCTCGAGTCGGCCGCGTTGTGGATTTCTTTTATCCTTCCCCTGATGGTGTAGACCAACGTCTGCTCCTGACCGTTCACGTCGGTCAGCTTTCGAGGGTTCCCCGCGGCGTCGAAGTTGGAAAACACCGTGGCCCCGACGAGCGGCCGGGTAACGGACAGGAGATCGCTCGTCGTCGCATCGTAGGCAAAGGTCGTCGTATCGCCGGTTCCCGAACGCGGCCCGTCGATGCTGAGCACCCGGCCCCCGGCGTTGTAGGTCAGCGCCGTGACGTACTCATAAGACGCCACCGTGCCCTCCGGGACCTTGCGGTAGCCCTTTTCGATCCTGCGGTAGAGCAACTGGGTCGGGCTCTCGTTGTAGACGGCCGGGTCGTCGCCCGAGGCCGCCGGATCGTCGTAATCGAAGATCGTCTCCTTGTTCCCGGCTCCCAGGACACTGGCTTCTGTGCGGGTGAGCACCGCGTTCATGGTCGGATGCCAGGTGTAGGCGATGGTGCGCGGCTGCGCGCTCCCTGCCGCCAGAATCACCGTCTGCGGGTAGCCCCGCACGATGAAGTTCCCAAACTGGTTGACGACTCCCCTGGGGAAACTCACGTCCGTAAGGTTTCCCGTAGTCGCATCGTAGGTCCAGGCAAGAGCGTTGCTTGCCGCATACGGGGCGTTGGCGGCCTTGTCCGGGTCCCCGGGTAGGCCGGATTCACCACGGCGGTCACGCGCTTTCTCCCCGCAATCGTTGCGATCGTGTAGGAGCGCACCCAATTGTACGGATCCGTCACGTCCAACTGCCTGTCGCTCAGGGAACTCACGGGAAAGAACCCCTTGGCGGGACGGAGAGAATACCAATCTCTTCCAGGCTGCCAAGGATTGCGGCATTCGTGGAACCGACCATCAACCCCACCGACACCGCTGATGGTCGATTTAGGTGCAAAAGTGAAAAGTGTAGGTTTGACCCCGTGATCTACTATAGGTGTCTATTCGCGAAACTCTTTCAATAGCTCCTGTGCAAGGCTGTCCCCATTTGCGGCGGAGCGTTCAAGCCAGAACCTAGCCCTCTGTCGATTCCTGGAATCCGCATCATCACGGAGAGCTAGGCCAAGATTATACTGCCCAACCGATGAGTCGTTCTCGGCGGCAATTCGCAACCAGTACAGGCTCTCTGCATAATCCATTCGCACAGATTCATAAAATGCATAAAGCCGAAGTGCCGCTTTAGGACAACCCCGCAACGCCTCCCTCTGAAACTCTTCAATCTCCCGGGCAGACAATACGAGCGACTTGTTCCCCATTACATAGTAATCTGGTGGCTGGTCAGGAATGGACATGGGTTGCCTCGCACACGAGAAACCAGTCAATGCAACAAACAATATGACACCGCTAATAATCTCCAGTCCATGGCGCTTTGACATCATCGGCTACCTTCTCTCCGCGGAGCATAGAGGATATATCGACCGGGATCGCTCATGTCGACTTGGTCAGGGTTATATCGCTGAGCTGGCGCAACTACAGGCTTTCCACTTGGGCCAAACCACACGAAATTGTCTGGCGCTAACACATTGGTGCCTAATTCATCGGCAAGTTTCTGCCCAGGAGAAGGTTGTCCTTTTCCAGGGTTCACACCAGTATTGCACGAATCCAGTCTTACAGTCATTCCTTGACTGTAGTTAGGGTGATTGCGAATCAGATTAGCTAACTGCCTGGGAGACAAGCGCCTAAGCTGTTGATCGAAAAACCATCGCGTATTCCCATGGGCAGCAACGGTAAAGGTATTTGGGGGTGATGTGGCAGCATTGGCATAAGTGAATTCGTCACTCTCAGGTGGCAACAAATTTAGATCCGTCAATCCCAACGGATCCATCCTATTCACCGGATCCCCGCCCACATAAACATACGGATTGATCCCGCCCGCCAATCCTATCGGATCGGGAGTCAGGTACCTTCCGGTTTTGGGATCATAGTACCGGTGCCGGTTGTAATGCAAGCCCGTCTCGGCATCGTAGT
>ERZ795032.319-NODE-319-length-60326-cov-5.754376_pt1 | contig 60326 bp, 37 predicted proteins | sample MGYA00375124_ERZ795032 | MGnify/ENA primary metagenome ERZ795032 (study PRJEB30167, sample SAMN05720154) | activated sludge metagenome | isolation source: Anaerobic digester | place: China | collected 2015-12-16 ...
CTCTTCTGGAAATGGTTTCAGGCTACAAAACAGGCCGACCCGTTAAACTCCTGTTTCAGAGTAGTCGAGCAAGCAAAAACCGCCAACTCGCACCGATTATTTTTTGGGCACAGGCTTCGTTTTATTGTTTGTGGCTTTATTGGCCTTGCTGCGGTGCGAACCTGGTCGATAAGGAATCGCATATTCTTTAACCGAATTGTTTTCTGTAGCCAGCAGTCTTTCAAGTGTTTCAAGCGGCAGGCCAGTGGCTTTACTCACAACCTCTATGGGCTGTCCCATTTTCAGAAAATTCATCGCAACCTGTGCAACACCTTCTGCCCGACCTTCTTCGCGGCCTTCTTCGCGGCCTTCTTCGCGACCTTCTTCACGGGCGGTATCTATTGAATTCTTGAGATCGCGGTAAACTTTCAGGCTGTCTTCGTAAGCAAAGGCCTCTTCGGGAGTAAACTTTGCGATCTCGGCGGCAGCAAAAAGCTTTTTGAAAACACGGTCTCTTAGCTTTTCAGGTATTTCATGCAGGCGCTCGAGGTTTTTAAGAATATAGAGCCATTTATCAAAGCGGGTTTCGAGCTGTTCGAGAGTTTTGTCAAACTTGGGCATTTCGAGGTAAACAAAAGTAAGCTTATCGTAAAAAATCTTATTGGTTTCGATGTCTGCGAGTTTAACATCATAGCGATATTTCTCAGCATCATATCTGTCTTCATCGAAAACGAAATCGAGAATAGCTACCGTATAAACGGCTTTCAGTTCAAAATCCCAGTCGCCAGCCTTTGCCTGCTCGGCAATAGGAAAGGTTGAATAAAAAAGCGTGCGATCTTTAAAGAACTTCTGCTTAGCTTTTTGGATTTCGACGATAAACTTTTCGCCCTGCTCATTTTCGCAATAAAGATCAAAAACGGCGCGGCGATCAGCTTCAGAGCGACCGAGATGTTCATTTTTAAGGTAAGTTAAAGTTTTGATGCGGCCCTGTTCTTTTTTCAACAGCTGGTTGAGAAAGTCGATCAGCAGATCTTTGTTGTATTCTTCACCGAACAGCTTTTTAAAGCCAAAGTCGGTAAACGGGTTCAGATAGGTGGCCGGCCGCATTGAAATACCTCGCTGTGCACATTTGAACAAGGTCAGTATAGTTAAATCTGCCCACCACGGTCAAGCAAAGTCTGGCTCTCCCCAAAAATTCGCTGGGACTCTTTACATATCTTTAAAGACGGGATCAACCAAATAAACTACAAATCTATTGTGTAATATTGATCCTTACCGTATCACTAAGCTGCCTGCCCGAAACTGTTGCAGACAGAAAAATGGTATGCGGTCCGGTTGCCAGAAAAGTCGCGGAAGAAACGAGATTGTTTGGCGGGAAAAAAATTGCCGCCGGAATGCTTGTCCAGGTTATACCCGAAACAGGGGAGCTGGGATTTGCACTGGCCACAAATGAAACTTGGGAGTTTCTAGAAAAACTACGGTTTGCAATAGGCAAAATGATCTCCAAAGTTGGCTCAACGGGGGTTGTCGGAGTTGTGGGGGTTGTCGGAGTTGTCGGGGTTGTGGGATTTGTGGGAGTTGTAGGAGTTTGCGTTGTGGTAGGGGCGCTATTGGCAATCTCAAGGTCAGGAGAAAGAATAAGGCAATTGGCCTCAACAGTCTGATCATTGCCGTTCTGATCTTTGATTGACAATAAAATCGTCGTCTTAATAGGGAAAATGCTGGATTTTGTCGAGACAGACAAATCAATCAAATCCTGATAATAAAATGCAACATCAAATTCAGTAGTAGCGTTAGGTTCTAATTTTATTTCTTGCTTTCTCGTATAAGTCGGCAAATTTGTAATAATTTCGCCAAGTTTAGTCCTGTATTCAACAAAGGTCGATTGTAACTCTGCTGATATCCCGGTGTAGTTTTGTAACGAAATTTTAACGCCAGGGAGAGAATAAGTTGCACTCGCACCCTCGCCCGACTTTTCCCAGCCGACATAGTATGGGGTAACAGAGCTTACGGCCAGTTCAGCTTTCGGAAAAAAGGTTTTATCGATACAACCGTTGCACCACAAACAACCTGCCAGAAAAAGTATCAGCCAAAAGATTTTTTGCATTATTTGTTATTCCCCGGTTACTTTTGGGGAATAATATCTCATTTACAGAGCGATTACAAGGAAAGAAAATCAATTTTGCGGTGCATTATTTTATCTTGTAAAGGTAAAACTCTTTCAATGTATCAAACACGCTTTTCAATATTGTTTTTTACCCTTTCCGCATGATAGAATCGTGCATCATGCGGAATCTATTACCCATTTTTCTTATTTCCTGCCTGTGCATTTTTATTGGCTGCCTTGGAGTTGGCAACTCAGGTTCAGGAATCAAAGTTCCGGACCCAAATCAACCGGATTCGGTTCTAGCTGCTGGTCGAATTTTTTTTGCTGACCGGCAGCTATACGGTGGAATACCTGTGTCCGCAAGAAATCAGTCCGGAGTAATAGTTGATACAGTCTTGACGGATACGGCAGGCAACTTTGCCTTCACCCGACTTTCTGTCGGAATTTATGACTTTATAGCTCAAACAGGTGATTCAGAAGTCACTTTTGCCAGAAACGTCGCTGTCGACGGAGTGAACAACAGAGTTATAAATACAACTCCCCTGCTCGGGGTTAAAAATGTCATCATTGACGAAATCAGCTCGACTTCGTTTCATGTTAGATTCCACAGCAATCGGGCCAGCCGGGCCTCAATTGAGTATGGGCCTCTTGGTGGCTATCAGCAGACAAAAACTATCGGCCAAGCCGGCCAAACAGTTCACGAAGCCACCTTGTCAGGCTTAAAAACCTTTACAGATTACGAGATGACCCTGTTTCTGACCGGTGACGATGGGCAGGATTTTGTTTTGCACGGGCTAACTGCGGCAACTACCGGTGCTGCCGGGCCGACCGGGCTTTCGGTTGCAGTAAACGAAGGGGCTTACGAAGCCCGCAGCAATATTACCACCCTCTTTCTCGGGTCTTCCAACAGCACTCACATGCGTATCAGCGAGAACTTTGATATGTCTGACGCTCCCTGGGTAAGCTACTCGCCAACCTATGCATACACATTCAAGAACACATCTCCCGGAACCAAGAGGGTCTATGTCCAGTTCCGAGACACCAACGGCATTACCTCACCGGTGCAGAGCGACTCAATACTTTTTTCCATTAATGGCTACCTTGGTATTTGGCTCAACAATGGGGTTTCAACGACAAACAAAACCGATGCGCTGCTCTCAATAATGTTTCCGGGTGCCAAAGAAATGCAGCTATCAGATAATCCAAACTTTCTTTTTTCTTACAAAGAGCCCTATACCACTTCGAAGGTCTGGAAACTTACTGGTTCTGACGGGCAGAAGAATGTTTTTTGCCGCTTCTTTGGTGGACTTGCAGACCCAACTGAAGTATTTACGGCTTCTATTCTTCTTGATACTACTGCTCCCGAAGTCGAAATGCGCATAAATAACGGCAACCTTGTTACGGCTTCAACTAACGTGACCGTCACTTTCAGTTTTTCAACCCCACCTGTGCAAATGAAGCTTGCAAATGCAAGCGCTCCGTCATCTGTCGCAGCCTGGATGCCATTTAAAGACTCCATCAGCTGGACTCTGGCAGCTGGCGACGGCAAAAAAACGGTTTATGCCGTTTTCCGCGATAGTGCGGGTAATGAATACGGGCCGATTTCGGCTGAAATCGAAATGGACACCGTCGCACCGCTTGGTAACACAATTGCGGTGCACCGCTCCGAAGACGTTACCTCAGACATAGCAACTTTTGCTCTGGTCGCCGAGCTTCCGATTTTTCTACATTTCGACGCCGCCGACACCACGACGCAACGAGCCTACTATGCCGTCGGTAAAGCCACCCGGCCTGAGAGTTTCACCCTTGTTCCGCAGCCCTTTTCGCCGGTCCAGCTGACAGAAGGCATTTTCAAGGCCAGTAATGGCGGAAATACAGCCGTGGGAACCTACACAATCTGGGCCTATTTTACCGACCAGGCAGGCAACGCAGGCTTTGACCAGACTGTCAACGTCAAGATCGACGGGCCAATTATGACAATTTCACCGGCAGAGGTCAGTCTTAAATCGGCACAGGAACAATTATTCACCGTTTCAACCAAAAATATCGACCCTCTTGATGTGGGCACAGTAAAGTGGCAGATCCTTGAAGGATCCGGGACTATTGACACATCCGGTCTCTTCGTGGCACCGGCTCCTGTTTACTTTGCCTCGCAGACCTTAATTCGTGCGTTCAACGATGATAAAAGCAAACTTGATGCCTTAGCCACCGTTAATCTTGTAACATCCGTTGAAATGCTTTTCCTGCAACGCAATGGGAAGTTTGACTATGCCGCCCCCGACGATCAGGTTGCACCCGGCAACACTATTACGGCACAGGTCAAGATAATTCACAGCAACAATATTTTTGAAGTGGTGAGACAGCCTGCTTATGGTACAGTCTCGATTTCACCTCTGCAGTCCGCAGATTTCGGCAGTGTCGCAACCCTGACCTATGCTGCGCCAGCCATAGCTCCGACGGCCAATACCGTAACCATAGGCATACGCTCCATAGACAACCGCGCAGCTGCTGCCACCCTCACATATCTTATATCTGCCGGAGCAAACATTGTTTTGTCACCTACTTCAGGTGAAGCGCAACGCAATATGCCTCTTAACATCTCTGCCACCGTATCTGGAACGGCTTCGACCACTATGACCTGGACAATTTCGCCACCGGGCATCGGAAGTTTCAAAAATGATGACCCCAATGCCTCAACGGCGACTACCATCCCAACTTCTGCCGAAGGCCATTCTGTAACATTTTTTGCTTCAACTCCCTCTCAGATAAAACAGGCCTCGGTAACGGCATCTATTGGTGGCAAAGAAAAAAGATGCAACGTTGTTGTTTACCCGCCAATCAAATTCAATATTGAGCCGGTTGCCTCGACTGCCATGCCGATCGTTGCCCCAATGACTTTCAGTATCCCCGGCTTCGATTACCTGCTCGGCAATGCCACTGAAGCCGTTATCTGGGAATTCAAAAACCAGACCCGCACTGATTTTATGCCTGCCGATGGAAAAACCAATCCCGATAGAGGCTCGCTGACAGTCATAGATGCCACCACCGCTGAGTATCGTCGGCCATCTAAATTACCCAGTGAAAGTGATCCCACAACCGGAAATACTGTTATCATCAGGGCAACTTCACTCTCAGACCCTGAAGCATCAGCAACTGCGATAGTTAACATCTCTGAAAAAGTTGAGGTTAAGATTTTCGATACCGTTGAAAAAGCTAATCAGATAACTCACAAGGCTACTGTGGCTGAAGTCGGAAAAATTCAGTTTTTTGCCAGCGTCACTCCTACAGTTATCGGAAATACCTCACTGAGCTGGACCGTCAACGGCACACAAGGCTCTACGCAAAACGGTTTTATCGACTCCAATGGCCTTTACACGGCGCCAGACATTGTAATCAACGAGGAAGTAACGGTAAGAGCCACTTCCAACTATGACCCAAGCGCATTTGCCGAAGTAGTGGTAAAGCTCAGCGATTTCTGGATGCCGGTTCGTACAAACATGTTCGATGCCACAACCAGCGAAACGATGCCAATTAACTCCATGTTGATCAACCCTTATACCGCCAGCGGCTCTGATTTCATAGTCTACGCTGGCACACGGGGATATGGGGTATGGGTTGCCACTTTTTCTGACATCCCCGGGATAGCCTCTGGTGGTTACTGGCAGCCCATAAGCAATCTCTCGGCTGCAACCAGAAGCAGCCTCGGTCAGTTCAGTGTAGGTCATATGGTCATTGACCCACAGCAAAGAGTTTATGCTGCAACTGCCGACGGTATCTGGTTTATTCCAGAACCCTATGTCGATGGCCGTTCAGCCATGCCAATTACCGGAAACTCTCCCGAGAATAATCCGCCGAATGAAAACTTTCTGAAACTGGCCTTTGATACAAAAAGACCGCAATATCTTTTTGCAACGACACCCGGCGGCGTCTACCGGTTGACCATACAAAACGAAACGGAGTGCATCGAGCTTCTCAAAATATTAAATACAACTGATCCATACAAAGGCAGCATTGAAACCCGCACCGACAATACGGCTTCACCAGCAGTGCCTATTGAAGCATATTCTAATATGAATGACGCGAACCCTATCGGCGCTATTATGAACACTATAGCTTATGACGATTTCAACGACAGGCTTTACGCGGGCGGCGAAGATGGTGTTTTTCTTTATATGAATGAGATAATACCAAATCTCGTAGAGGTGACTCGTTTAGCGTTTACAGGGAATGCGCCCAGTGTTGAAACAGCTAATGAGACCTTCTACATTCTTTCAAAAAAACAACCCAGACGAGCTTCACCCAACATGACAGACCCGCCGCTCGACCTGGCTCTTGATGTTGTCAACCGCAATACTCTCTGGGCTGCAACGGTCGGCGGAATTTACCGTTCGGTCAATAATGGCATGGGCTGGTCTCTAAGTCCGTTTGGCGACGGCAGCGGCGTAAACAGCCGTGCAATTCTGATCGACCCGACCAACACCATTAACATTCTGGCCGGCAGCGAAGACGGCCTTTACCGCACCACCAACGCCGGAACCTCCTGGAAACGAATCAGAAGCGGCCTCGGCAATCACAAAACCGTCACAAGTCTTATTCAGGCCGCCGGCATCGCCGGCGCAAGACGAAAAGTATGGGTCGGCACCCCAGGCGGCGTCTTCATGGGCCGCCAGTCCCTCGACCTCGAATAAGCCGCCGTTCACGTCATTACCGCGTTCATACCCGAAACGTGAGGGGCAGGACAAACGCATTAAATTAATGGATTCCGGGTCTACGCCCGGAATGACGGAACCGGATTACGTCCTTACCGCGATTGTGACCCGGAGGGGTAAAGCCTGCACTCTTGAATGCGGGTAGCGGGAATCTGGTCCAATTGAGAATCTTCTTCTACCAGGTATCACCGCGAATTCTTTTGATAAGATTTTGTGCAGTATCTGTAATATAAAGGTCGTTGTCGATGGCAACAAGACTGTATGGGTCGAGAATTCTCCCCGGGCCAATTGCTGTTGAGCCAAAGGAATAGAGAAGCACGCCGCTCGAATCAACGACTTTAATCTTATTATCTATCGCGTCAACAACGTAAATATTCTGGGTGGTTGCACTCCTGAAAATGTAACCGGGATCTCCAATAGGATCAGAACTCCATGTAGGATCTGAATTGAGATTATTGGCAAACCTTAAAATTCTACCGGTGCCACCAGGCTCACTCACCAGAAGCGAAGACGGCGGAAGGCCAATCACCCCGACCGGGTTGCTTACAGGTCTGGATTCGCTATAATATAATCCGTTGTTTATATCAATTTTACGCAAGCTGCTAGAAGAGTCATCTGTCAGGTAGATTGCCGAATTATCCAGCGAAAGCCCTTTAAAACTTGAGGTAGACGAAAAACCAAAACCGGCTATGGTGACCGAATTCAAATTGGCGACATTCCAGGTTCTTATATAAGTATAAGTCGCATTGTTGGTTTCAAGACTATAAACAGTTGTGCTATCGCGCACAGCCATATCTCTGATATACATATCTGAAGATACGTTGGTTGAACTTGATGCCCCGCTAGTCTGAACCAGCAATTCGATATCCCCTGCAGTTGTCAATCCGGTTAACTTTCGTTCATATTTATAAATATAATTTGTATCAGCGACTCTATGGGCGACAAATAAGTTATTACCGGAATTTGTAATTGCAGTTGGGTTATTGGCAGCATAATTCTCGGTCTGCCAGTTCCAGAAAATAAAGGTTGCGGTTGCCAATTGCCTGAACTTGTCTTCGATCTGCACTTTGTAAGTAAAACTGCCCGGAGTCTCAAAATTCAAAGTAGGGTTACCATAACCCACGGGCGTAGAACCATAATACCAGGTCGTGCTTGCGGCCGGAATATCCACGCCTTCTTCATCCTTGCCGAGAACATTGAAATCCAGGGGCGAACCCAGGTGAATCGGAACACGCGAGCCTGAAGGAAGTAAAGGACCATCGGCATATTTTGCCGGGAACGAAATACTCGGCGGGGTTGCAAAATATGGCAGCGCATCAATCAGAACCTGAATTGTTCTCGAGCGAAACAAGCCAATACTGTCGGTGGCTCGGTAAGTGATAGTCTGAATACCGCGAGACAATGTTGCGATGCTTGCAGTTGGACCATTGCCAATAATGGCAGCACCTTCAACCCAGTACCATTCGCTGTTAAAAAAGCTGTTCAGGTCGTTGCCGGCAAACGAAACGCTGCTGCCGGTGTCGAATCTTGTGCCAGAAGCGGGAGAAATGATCGCCGGAAGGTCAACCCCAAAATAGATGGAATGCGCTACGCTGCCAATCGCGCCAAACTCATCGATACCCTCAAGTCTTATTTGATAGCTATTAGTTGCCATTTCCGCGGGAGTGACGGCAAAGCTGCTGAGACCGCTCTTCCAGGGGGCCCCATTGCGATACCAGTTAAGATTCGAATCAGGTAGAAGAGCAGGAACCGAATTCAAACCGCTGCCGCTGAAGTTTATGCTCTGTCCGCCAAAAATATTAACGTTATTCGCAGGCGAAGTAATGGTAAGAGTGGGGGTTGCGTTGATGAGAATATTAATAAGATCAGAGTTGACAACACCGGCACTGTCAGTGGCGAGGTAGGTAATGCTCTGCCAGCCACGGTCATTGAAGGTATGCGTAACACTGTTGCCATTGCCAAGATTCACGGCACCTGCCTGGCCGTAATTCAGCCACCATTCCATGATTATCGGGGCAGTATTGCCAGGAGTGCCGCTTAAAGTCAGGGTCGTGCCAATATCATGTTTCGTTCCTGATGCTGGCGAAAGAATGTCAGCCACGCCATGACCATAAGAAAAACTGTAGGAAATGTCGCCGGCTGTGCCGTTCTGATCGGTTCCTTCCAGTCTCAGTATATGATTACCGCTGCTAAGTTCACCTGAGGTGAAAGTCACCGGCGAATCGGTTTTACTAGGTGCTCCGGCACCATCGAGATACCATTTCATATTGGCGGTTGGTATGACGAAAGAATCGACAGAACCGGTGCCAACACCGGTAAAAGTAACACTGGTACCGGTAAAGAAGCGCGAACCGTTGCCTGGAGAAAAATCCATCAGCGGCGCATCGCTGAGCAGCACCATGACAGTGCCTGTCGTAACGTTGTCGGCACCATCACGGCCGGCGTATTCAATGCGGTTCCAGCCATTCGGCAGAATGGCGCTGTAAATCTGCCCGGCAACACCGGTATCAGCACCATTCAGATACCAGCGCATCTCGATGCTCGCCGAAGCGGCAGAACCGGTAAAACTGACATTTGAACCGGTCGGCAGATGTGTGCCCGAGGCCGGCGAAGTTATTGAAGCTACCGGATGGCCGTAATAAATCTGCTGTGTCCCGGTGCCTTTGACGCCATAAGCATCGGCGCCAACCGCGGCGATATCGTGCCAGCCGGGGGTCAGGTCGCCGGCATTTACAGTTGCCGGATTGGTGTTTTTCCATATTACAGTGGAACCATCGCGATACCACCTGATCGTAAGCGGGTCAATTGCCGGATTTGGCGGAATCGATGCGCTACCGGTACCATTGAGTAAAAAGCTTTTGCCGGTGAATACCAGAGAACCCGTAACCGGCGAAAAAGTTATGGTCGGCGGGTCATCGAGCAGTATCTGAATAGTCGAAGAGGCGGCAAACCCTGTGCTGTCAGTTGCCACATAGCTGATTGTATGCAGCCCCTCCTGAAAAGAAATATTGTTCACACCGGCCCCATTGCCAAGATCGCGCGGCGAGCCTGAACCGGCGGTGTGATACCAGGTGGTAGTGAAGGTTGGCAGAATTTCTGCCGGCTGAGCTGTGAACGACACCAGGCTCCCGATGGCAAATCTTGTGCCTGAGGCTGGTGATGTAACCAGCGGCATGGCTACGCCGTAGTTGATATAGTTGTGGGTGACTTCCCCGGCAGTGCCGTATTCATCGACCGCGGTAAGTTTTAATTTATTGTTGCCGGTCAGCAGCTGCCCGACAGAGAAGACTGCAGCCTGGCCACTCTTCGAAACGGCGGCAGAATCATTGAGATACCATTTCATGCTGGTTCCGCTCACACTAATACCGGCGGTGCTGGTGCCGACGCCGTTAAAGGTAACCGGTCTGCCGGCAAACAGGTAGGTATCGGCCCCGGGGGTAAAATCGAGGGCCGGCGGATTATTGACGAGAATCTGAATGGTGGCCGAACTGCAAAAGTTGGCGCTGTCAGTGCCAACATAGGTGACAGTGTGTAACCCCGGTGAAAAAATCTGGGCCGGTGGATTTGCACCGGTGGCAAAGGGCGTTGCACTGTTATCAAGATACCATTCCATTGGCAGCAGAGCGTCTGAGTCGGGCTGACCGGTCAGAGTAATGGAAGCGCCGACATTGAATCTGGTGCCTGAAGCGGGAGAAGTAATTGACGCCAGCGGATGACCGAATTTGACCGCAATAATGGGGCTCTGCCCAACCGTATCTGAATCATCAGTTCCGTCAAGACGCAGAGAACGCCAACCGCCAACGCCCTGTTCAAGGGCTGTCCAGGTTGCCGGCGAGTTTGTTTTTGATGGGGTGGCAGCACCATCGAGATACCACTTCATGGTTGCCGGAAGCACGGCAATGCCACTGATAACCGAAGTGCCTGAACCCGTAAACATTACCGGACGGCCGGCAAAGAAGATAGAATTGTTGCCGGGTAGAATCTCCATGATCGGGGCATCGTTGACGAGAACATTGATGGTTGCCGAGCTGCAGAAACTGGCACTGTCGGTACCAAGATAAGTTATCGAATGCCAGCCGGGCGAAAGCGTCTGAGCCGGTGGATTGGCACCGGTACCAAAAGCGACCGGATTGCCGTCGAGGCGCCATTCCATGCTGATCAAGCCTTCGCTATCAGGAATGCCCGTAAAACTGATTGAATCTCCGATATCAAAGCGGGTTCCGGATGCGGGAAAAGTGATCGAAGCGATCTGATGCCCAAATTTAATGCTGGTTGCCACACTCTGACCCGTTGTTGCATAATCATCGGAACCCTCAAGAACTACTGAGCGCCAGCCAGGAGTCTGCTGGGCGGGTGTCCAGACTGCCGGCGAACTGGTTTTGGCGAAAGTCCCGTCAACATACCATCGCATTTTGGCAGCAGCAATCGGCAGAGCACCAATTGAGGCAGTACCCGAACCGGTCAGACTGATCGAGCGGCCGGCAAAAAACATGGAGCCATCGCCGGGCAGAATTTCCATGTCTGGCGCTGAATTAACCAGAATCATGATCGAAGCTGAACTGCAAAAACTGGCACTGTCTGTGCCAATGTAGGTTATGGTATGGCGCCCGGGTGCGAAAACCTGTGCGGCCGGATTGCTATTGATGGCGAACGGAGCTGCAGCATTGTCGAGGCGCCATTCCATAGTCAGCAACCCTTCGCTGTCGGGCAGCCCGGCAAGGTTTACCGGGGCGCCAATATCGAACCTGGTACCAGAAGCAGGAGTAGTTATCGAAGCGATCTGCTGTTTGAATTTAACATTTATAATTGGGCTCTGACCGCTGGTTCCGTATTCATCGCGCCCGGTAACCCGCAAGGTCTGCCAGCCGACTGGCTGTTCAACATTTGACCATGAAACCGGTGAATTGGTTCGAGCTGAAGTGCCGTTAAGAAACCATTCCATCGTTGTGGCTGCAACTGCCTGCCCACTTATGACTGAAGTACCTGAACCGCTGAAAAACACCGTCTGCCCTGTAAAAAAAACAGCATTATTACCGGGAGAAATGGCCATGGTCGGGGGATCATTAACAAGCAGCTGAATGCTGGCTGAACTGCAGAACCCAGCGCTGTCAGTACCAAGATAGGTAATGGTCTGCAACCCTGGTGGGATTACCAGATCGTCCAGAGTGGCGCCGCTACCCATAAAAACGGCTCCACTGCCGTCGTTGCGATACCATTGCATAGCAATTGGTGGAACCGGAGCCGGGGTTCCGGCAAAGTCGATTGCCGAACCAATTGGCCAGGAAGTGCCGGATGCGGGGACAGAAATGGAAGCCAGTGGGACTCCGTAATAGATACTGTTAGTAATACTGCCAGGCACTCCGAGAATATTAGAACCTTCAGCCACGACCTGATTAGCACCCAGATTGAGGGTTCCGGCCGGAACCACAACCGGCGAACCAGTTAACCACACAGTTCCGACGCCATTTTTATACCATTTAACCTTTGTCGGGTCGTAGGCGCCAACCGCAGACAGAGAGAAGGGCTGACCGGTAAATAGTCTTGAACCATCAGGCGGTGTAAATGTTATGGTGGGGTTGTCGCTGACGATGATTCTGATCTTTGCTGAACTGCTGATGCCAGCAGAATCGGTACCGATATAGGTGATGTAATAATCGCCAAATGGCAATGAGGTGGTAATGGTCTGACCGGTACCAAGCTGCGCCTGACCGGCAAGCCCGTAATTTGCCCACCATTGCATTTCGACCACTCCGGTCGAGTCTGGTGCGCCGCTGAGAGTAAACGGGGTATCCGGCTTGATCAAAGTATCCTGCAGAGGCTGAGTTATTGTGGCATTCTGCAGCCCCAGATAAATACTCTTGATTTTTGTGCCCACGGCATTAACAAAGTTGGTACCACGGAGTTCTACCTGTTTGAGACCTGGCCCGAAAGGAACCAGGGCACCGGGAGTCACTGTCACAATTGAATTGCCGGCGCGAAAATCGTTTCCGTCAATCAGCCAGGCCATTCTTGAACCAGCTAGATTTTGTCCGGAAACCGGGTCGAAGCCAGTTCCTGAAAAAACGACGTCATGGCCGGCAAAAAACACGGTATCGGTATCGGGAGTAAATTCCATTATCGGAAACTGCCCAACGCTGACGTTTATGCTGGCTTTGCTGAGATAACCCGAACTGTCGGTTGCCAGATAGGTAATCTGATGGTAACCCTCAGGAAGAGCGCTGGTGGTAATTTCTGCTCCGGTTCCCAGTTTTAGCGCCCCCGCTGTGCCATAATTAGCCCACCATTCGAAAACAAGCGGGCCTGCCAGGGCCGGAAGCCCTTTAAAAACGATACTGTCACCGATATTGAAAGTACTCTTGGAAATCGGCGTAGTAATCGTTGCCAGCTGGACTCCACTGTAAAAAGATATGGTGGTGGAACCAGAAGTGCCATAGGGGCCGGTAGCCAGCAAGTTTAAGTTATGTGGACCCGCCGACAGCTGGCTGGGCTGCTGTAATGTGCGCGTCTTGCCTGTACCAAGATTGATACTTCCATCCAACAGCCAGGTGAGTCTGGAATCGACAATTTCAGCATTTTCGCTGTCGAGGGCACTGCCCTGCAGAGATACGCTGCGCCCGGCAAAATAGTAGCCGCCGCTAAGAGGCCGGGCAATCGTCACTGCCGGAACCTTTTCGACGACAAAATCAATTCTTGCGACTGATTTTGCACCAAAACTGTCGGTACCGATGTATTCTGCCCGATGAAAACCGTTGGTCGGAGAGTATGCCGCCAACGGCCCGGTGCCGAAAGCATTCGAGTTACCGTCAAGAAACCATGCCAGCTGTAATGTTCCCGTGCCAGTAGGGGTTCCGACAAAGCTGACAGACGCGCCTGGATCAAAACGCGTTCCGCTTGCCGGGCTGGTTATAGTGGCGACCGGCCAACCAACTTCAACATTATGCACCTGACTTTTCACTACACCAAAACTGCTGACTCCCTCAACCCAGAACTGGTAGTTGCCAGCTGTCAATTCACCGGCAGCAGAGGTGAATTTTTCGCCGGTTTTCCACACAACGTCCAGACCACTGCGATACCATTTAAACTGCAGCGGGTCAAGCATCTGACCGTCTGAATCAGTGCCGCTGGCTGTAAATTGCATCGGCGTTCCGGTAAATGCCACCGAAAGATTTGCCGGCAAAAAGGTGATTCTGGCCGGCACATCATACCAGACCACTATACTGGCAGACCCAACGGCACCATCACTGTCAATTGCAGCCAAGCTTATCTGGTGCAGCCCCGAATTTAAAGATGCCAGTTGAAGACTGGAACCGACACCAAGAATTCCGTCCAGATCAGAACGCCAGGTAAGCGCTGCTGTTGAAGATATTAAACCATCTTCGTTATCAATGGCGTTGCCAACCAGCTGTACTGGGTCGTCTTTGCGAAAACTCGAATTATCAGCGGGGGAAACGATGTGAACTACCGGACGGGCATTGATGATGGTAATCTCTCTGGTGGTTGTGCCTATGACACCATTGCTGTCGTAAGCTTCAAGGGCAACTCTGTAGCTGCCACGGTTAACAAAAGTATAGGTAAAGTTTTTGCTGCCGGTAACCATCAGGCCATAATCAGCCGTTCCGGTGGCAATATACCAGGCCATGGAATCGGGAGCAATCTCGCGGTTAAGAAAGTCCCTGGCCTGACCGGAGAAAGCAACTAGACCTGGCTCAAATGTGCTGCTGGCAGGCTGGTCGATAACCACAGTCGGGGCAGAGGTAACTCTGACAGTTATTCGATGTGAAGCAGAAGCGATACCATCAGAAACTGTCAGAGAAATATTGACTTCACGACTTTCAGTTAGGCCAATCACAGGAGAGCGCCAATAAAAAAGCCTGGAGTTAGCCGCACCAACCGTCTGCCCATGATCGCTTGTCCATGAGTAAGATAGGGTGAGCCCGGAAGGGAAGTCCGGGACAGCCTCAAATTGAGCAATGGTATTGCCGAGCATCTGCGCGGTACCCGTGCCAACGATGGTTACCGCTCTGGTTACCGGTGGCAGTAAGATTTCACCGGGAAAAGTAATGGCACCCGAGCTTGCTACGTTAATATTCAATTGCGTTGATGAGGTTAATCGCGGGTAATACCGGCCATTTTCGCTGGCTGACAGAATGATTGTTACCGAAGCCGCTATCGATGGTACCGCCCAGTCGGCATAGCTGCTGGTAATATAGCTGAAAGTGCTTACATTAGTGGCCCAGCGAAACTCCAGCGGTTCTCCTTCCGGATCTGTCGCGCTTCCGAACAATCTTAAAAACGCAATTTTACCGCTATTCTGGGCAACAGAAATCTTAACGATCGGAGGACGGTTGGTAATACCGTAAGTCGGCACAGAAACCCCAAGAACATTTGCGTTTTCGGGTTGAAATGAATCGGCCGGCAATTGCATCTCAATGATTGCAAGATCTTTGTCTGAAGGAGGTTCTATTCTGATCAATCCCGCCGCGCCGGCAGGCATCATTGGCGAAACATAATAACCCGCCTCATCCATGGTGAATAACTCGCCCCAGAGCTTGATCCGGCAGCGACCAACCAGATTGCCGTTGAGATCTTTCACCTGAATTTTTGTCTGGTAATCGGCAAAATCAGCTGAAGACAAAGAAACGTTTGTCTGCTGAGCCGGCTGCGAAGTTGTCAAACTCAATGCCGGCGATCTGAATTTATACAATCTGCCGCTGAGCGACCTTACTTTGGCAATTACATGCCAGGTGCCCATCGATAAATTTTCGAAAGAAAATTTTCCGGTGCCGTCAACCTGGCCAAAAGTCGAAGGTGATTCTTCAAGAAAAACGCTTGCCTCAAGGAAAGAACTCCCATGCAGACTTGACGAGGCCAGCTCATTGCGCATACCGGCGACGGTCTGGTCAATAAAAATGGTGCCTGAAATCGTGCCACCGGAAGCAACTGGCCCGATAGGGTTGGTGATCGACCCGCCCCCGCCACCGCCACCGCCGCCACAACCGGAAATGACAAGCATCACCACCGCTGTAATCAGCAATATTCGCCAAAGCATTGGTCAATTGTATAACATCCGCAGATGCAACGCAATAACCCGAATCAACGGGCTCAGTTGATTTTGTCGAATTCTTCGGCGGGCAGCGATTCGTCTTTCCAGTTGATGATGGTGAAGCCGGCGATCGGGTATGGCGGGTGGTAGTCGCCGCCGCCGCGCACGAAGGTCGTGTCGAACGAGTTGCGGCGCACCACCGGCTGGTCGTTGCGCAGAGAACCGTTGAGATAAGGCGTGACCTTGCGGTTGCGCAGGTGAATCATCGGGCCCATGTGCCGCAGAATGAAGCGGCAGTTCTTATCAATCCACGGGAAACTGCGCATTTCGGGGCTCTGAATATTGCCAAGCTCGTTGCGAATCTTGTCGGTGCCATTAGCGTGGCTCCAGCGGGCATTCAGTTCACCAGAATCGATCAACATGGCATTGACGGTCATCTCGGGCATGCGAAAACCCGAACGCGGGTATTTCATCGCCAGCTGGAAAATGCGGTCGGCGATGTTCCAGGGGCCGAGAGTCGGGTCTGGCTCGCCCTCATTCATTTCCTTTTCGGCCTGATCGAGAATCGATTCGATGATCTTGTCACGAGCACCAGCCAGAATCGTGCCGGTCATGTAGGCGCGCACTGCGATGCCTTCATACACCGCCGTCCGTTTCATGGCGCTTTTGATGCCGAAATGATATGTTTTTTCGCCGGGCGGAGCTTCGGCATTCTCAGCGGGCTGCAGATAATCACGCAACTTCTTGAGCGCCGGGTGCATCGGCAGGCCGGCCGTGGTCACCGGTATTATTTCGGGCGGCTGTTTGGGCAGTGAAAACAGCGAGTTTATCGCAGGGAAATTGAGCGCGGTCATCGGCAGCCGCTTATCGTATGGGCCGGTGCTGAGGCGCGGCGGAAAGACAATACCAGCGAGCACCAGCTCATTGATATTTTCTTCGTCAACGAGGGCCATGGCAATATCGTAATCGATGACTGTCGTCATCTCGTTGCGCAGAAACAGCATCGGATTCGAATAGTCGAACCAGATGCGCCCCATCGACAGCACCATACAGCCGTTCTTGTCGGTGCCGTTGCGCGGCTCTTTGGTGTATTCCTTGAAACCGAGGGTGTAATTCTGCGGGTTATCGGGGTTGGCGTTGAAGTCGCCGGCAATGTAGACATCTTTCTCGCAGAAAATCGTCAGGGATTTCCAGGGCGGACAGCCCCAGATACGCAGTGGCACCTCGGAATAGAGCAGCACCTTGTCTTCCTTGTTCTGGTATTTCCAGCCAAAGAAAAGGTCATACACAGTCTCACTCGGCTTTGCCGGATTGCGCCACTTCGATTCAGAAAACCCCTTAAAACTGCTACCGGCTTTGAGAATCGTCGGGGCTGGCTTGCGGGCATTGCGGTAATAAAGCGGATTCAACGGCGGCAGTTTCTGCGGGCGAGCCCCGTGGTAGCCATCCTGAACGAAACAGTTGATCATTTTACCGCTCTTGATATCGGCATGCATCTCGAATTTATCGGGGTCGGTCGAATCATTACCGGCCTTGATGGTGCCGCGCTTGCCATTGATAAAATCGACCTGCACCGGCGATTCGGCTCTGATGAAGCCTGGTGTCGAGATTTTTTCCATTTCGAGAAGGTCGGCACCACGATCGAAACTGCCGCGACGCGTAAAATTGATCATTTCATGACCATAAAGCCGCCCACTGCGCATTTCGCCGGGAATGACACGAAAAGGCCCGTAGCCACCGACATCGAGCACCTGCCCGTCGTAGAAAAGAAAATTGCCCGGCACCACCTTTTCGACGATCGTCGAAATTTTACGGCAGGCATCTTCGACCTGCCCCACCGCTTCGAGCAGGAAATAGCGGTGCGACTCGTCGACAGTTTTGCTTTCGGCACTGTTCTGCGACTTGATCAGCTTAACCCTGACCTTGAACTTGCCCGACTGCTTCATTGCCGGCAGTTCCACTGAACCACTGTAGGTGCCGCGCTCATTCTTATCGAGGCGCAGCAGTTCAAAGCCCTGCAGGTGATTATAGCGGTTTTCGCTGGCAGAAGGCCAGCCTTCTGCCGGGATATAGGGATTGCCATGCGTAACGAACTGGTAGTCGGCGCGCATTTCGGCAAGCACGCAATGCAGACCGGCCTCAGCAACGCTGAGAGCCAGGTAATCGCGGGCTGATTTTGACAGCAGGTGAATCTGACCGCGCTGAAAGTTCAAAACCGCTCCGGCAAGAATACCGAGAACAAGACAGACCATGAGAACCACGAGAATCGCCTGCCCGCGCCGTGCCAGCCTGTTCATGGGTGCACTCCGTTCAGCTTGCCCCTGATGTTGAAACAGGTGCGCACGCGGTGTGCAATGCGCTCGGATGCATCACGCGGATCACCTTTTCTGACGAGCGAGGCGCTGACATGCACCAGATATGGCCCGGTGCCGTCAAGTTCGTAAGGCTCTGGAGTAATAAGGCTCTTGAACGGTAAAGAGGGCGAAAAAGACTTGAGATTGACCGGCTTGCGGTTGGTGGTGAACACCAGCATCTCTCTGATACCGTCGCAGACTTTTTTTTCGCGCACGCCACCCGGTATGCCGGGCAGATCGCCCTTGGCAATCCGGAAAAGATCGCTGGTTCCGTCATCACATTTGCGCAGCTGATATTCGATGATCTCTTCGCGTAGAAACTCCGGAGCCGGTGGTTTGACTGCAAAGTCAAACACCTGTCGGCGCAGCACCAGTATTTTGCCCTCGTTAGTGTACATCAGCTTGTCGACCGTCTGCCGGTTCGTCTGAATCGGGTATTCGACCCAGTTGGCATTGCGGATATCGTTGCCAAGATGAGCGAACAGGCGACGGGCACTCTCATTAACGCCGATATGTTCGAGTGCCATTTTTATGGTACGGACTTCGGCGAAGAACAGGCGATAAATCACCAGCATCAGCAAAGCAAACAGGCCGGCAACGATGATGATTTCCATCAGGGTCACGGCGCGGCGGCGGTTTTTTATTCTGCTCATGGCTTCACCACTGGTCGCTATGCGTCGTGACAACTTCGAATTCGACGGGCTTGCCGTCGTCTGTAGATTTCCAGGAGACGTTGACCCGGACGAGCTTCAGACCGGAAGGAAAATCTTTGCTCGATGAAGGGACGTCTTTAATGCTGATGGTGCGCAGATATTCGACACCGCCGATTTTAACGACAGGAACGAAGCCGTCGGGGTTATTGTCATACTGGTTATCGGCGGCCTTGAAATCGGCAAGAAGCGTGTTGTGACCGGGGTCACCGTCGGTACCAAGCTCCGAGGAGCGAGCGGCGCGAACAGCCTCGACAGCCTGGTTGGCCAGGAAAATGGCGTTTTCGTAATTACGCACCTTTGAAACCCCGGTAAAGCTGCTCGATATCGTCCAGCCGATGATGAAGACAACAGTCATCAACAGGCCGGCAATCATGACTTCGACAAAAGTCATGGCCGCCCTGCTGCGCAGTTTCAGCAAGCTTTTCAACAGGCCGCTTTTCATGTTATCTGACAATTTTATCATACGAAGCCGTCTGGCTCACCAAAAATTGCGAAATAAAAAGGGCTGCGGCACGGTTGGCTGCAGCCCTGATTGTGAGAGGTTTTTTAGAAGAGGTCGGCGGGGTTCAGGCCTGCTTCCATGATCAACATATCGGGGTTTCTGACGTCGCCGCTGCTGCGGGTATCCTGGCGGGCCGGGCCTTCGCAGATTTCTTTAACCAGCTTCGGGTCGAATCTCGGATTTTCGAGATTGGAATTCTGCGGATTCGGCGCATCGGAGGTCGGAACCCAGACGAAGTCGGGGTGGTTCTTGCGTGATTCACCGGTCCATTCGCCGGAAACAATATTGTTGTTCTGGTCGAGGATCAGATTGTAGGTGTATCTGACCGTGAACCACTTGGTGCCGATATAATCAGGGTGCACGTCATCGTTGACATACCAGCAGGTGGTGGTGACTTTGAGTTTGCGGTCGTCGAACCAGCCGGTGGTCCAGCTGGATTCAAACTTGTAGATCGGGAAGTTCCAGACCATGCGGCCAGCTTCGATGTCGCAGATCATGGCGCCTTTGCCGGAGGCGATGTAATTGATCAGCAGGCGATGAAATTCATCGGGATAAATATCATCAGGGTCGTCACCGGAATTGCCCCAGTTACGGTTGCCGTAGAAGTTACAATAGGTATTCATATAGATTTCAGAGAGAATACCCTTCTGATCAGCAGTTTTGAATTCAATGCCGTTGCGCAGGCGGGTGATGGTCGGTTCGGGAGTAAGGATCGCCGCAGCTGACCAGCCGTTGCAGTGGCCTTCCCAGTTTTCGGCATTGGGGTTGTAGTGATGATTGCGCACGTCTGACTCCCAGGCGTGGGTGCCGGGGTTTTTGCCGGTGCGCGACCGGGCATAGGCGTCGTATTTTTCGAATGGCGACGGACTATGGCCGGGCCAACCCTTTACCAGAAAGCCTTTTTTGCGCGACCACCAGTCACCGGACCAGGGAGCCGGCTTGATTTCGCCTCTGGCAGAGCCATCATTGGCAATTGCGGCGAACGGAGCGGTTACAACCAGTAATGCAACTATGAGAATGAGCTTTTTCATCAGTATTCACCTCCGTTATTGCGGCCGGCTTCAGGCAGCGGTGTCGGAGCAGAAGGCGGAACCAGCCTGACTTTGCGTTCACGATTTTCTGAGGAAACGGCCCAGGGCGAGCCCTGCTGCCAGAGCTGAGTAAGATTGGTACCGGCGCGGGATTCCTCGATTTCGACCTGATAGGTGGCACCGCGCGAGCGGTAAGCGGCAAAAGTATCGGCATGCTGCTTATCGGGTGCCTTGTTTTTCTGGGCGACGGTGCGCTTGAACGAAAGGCCGCCGATATTGCGGATTTTTGCGAACTTCTTCGCGAGTGACTGACCGCGATAGGCAGAAAAGCCATCAGCGCCCTGAACTGCGTTATTGGCGCGGGTTATCGGAAACGCCGGCAGGTCGTAGGGGACGACCGTATCTTCGGCGACAAGTGGTTCTGAGCTGTTGGGGTCGACGTCTCTTTCAGAATATTTCATACCTTCGGCGGTCGGGAAAATATCGAGAACCCTGACCGGGCGCAGGTCTGCAGTTGCAAGATAGAGAACGGCCTGGTTCTTCACTTCGCCGCCACGGGCATAGACGTGCAGAACATAGCATTCCTGGCCATTGAGTTCTTTGCGGGCGCGAACCTTGAAGACCCAGTTGACCGGCGGTAACCAGACATCGCCTTCAGATTTAAGATCGCGATAAGAGGCTTCGAGAACCCAGCGATCGCCGACCTGCCAGGCTGGCACAAAGCCTTCGCCGTCTGCGGCGAAAGCACTACCGGAAGTCAGCGTTGCGAGAAGCAGCAACACGCTGAGAAGCAGATTTCGTTTCATTTCGACCTCCAGAACGCTTATAACGTAATGTACAACAATTTTAAGAAATTAAACAAGAACCGTCAAGGCCTAAAAACCGCGAAATGGCGACAGGGTAATAATACGGCCAGACGTTGACAAAGTTTTCGAGAAATAAAAAACGCGCCTACCAGGACTCGAACCTGGGACCCCAGGATTAGGAATCCTGTGCTCTATCCACCTGAGCTATAGGCGCAGCTTTAATGGTTGCATTTTACCAGCATATTCTGGCAAAATCAAGTTGAAGTTATTCAGGGGGATATGTATTGAAAAAGACAGTTTTGTTACTGCTATGGGTGTTTATGTGCCTGAATGCACCGAATCTGCATGCCGAAGATACCGGCAAGCTCATCAACAACAAATGCCGGGCCAACCTTAAAATGCTCAATGAGGCCACGGCAAAGTTTCTCGCCGAAAACGATTCCGGCCTTCCCTCCTGGGCTAATCATCAGACGGTTACCATGTCACTGATCGACCGGAAATACTTCGCCGAACAGCTTGTACCTGCCACGCGCGACTGTAAATACTACCTCGTATCGGTCAGTCGCGAGGACTATCAGTGGTATTGTGATCTGCACGGCGTTCTCGACGGTGAGAAGACCGTAACGTTCATGTATCATGAACACCGGCTGATGGGTAAGACGACGTCGCGCTACGGCAATATCGAAAAATACCGCGACCACGTTAAAGACATGCTGCGCTGGACAGAATACAACCCAACCCCGGTGGAAAAGCTCAAATATCAGTATAACATGAACCCGCTGACAACGGTTCTGCTTGCCATCGGCGGGGCTTTTCTGCTGATTTTCGTTTACCGCAACATCACATAAAAAACGTCATGGTATGAAGGTATAAAAAGCAAGATGCCCGCGCAAGCGGGCATCTAACGGTATGCGTGGATGACGATTATTTCAGGGGGAGTCTGAATTCTTCGGCGAGCTGAGCGAGCATGGTGTCGATCCAGTAGCCGCCGAAGCCCATTTTTCGGGCTTTGAGCAGATTCAGAATCGCTTTGCCTTTCTGGTTCTGCTGCGACCAGGCCATGGCGAGCACGACGTAGGCCCAGCCGCTTTTGTGCGATCGGCCTTCAAGATATTCAATGGTCTTGACCGGCTGATGCAGGGCAAGATGCAGCGATGCCAGGTCGACAAGCAGAAATTCATTGGTCGGATTCAGGTGCAGAGCGAGGGTAAGTTCTTCGAATGCATCGAGAAAAGCGCCGCGACCGGCAAGAATCAGGCCGAGAGCGTGGTGTGCGTCGGCATTTTCCGGGTTATCGGCGATTGCCTGTCTGGCAAAATGCTCGGCGAGGTTATAATCGGAATCATTTGAAGAACCGAGCAGCGACAGGTAGAAATAGATGCGGCCGAGTTCGAGATAACCGTTTCCGATGCCTTCGGGCAGGGTGACGGAATCTTCGTAATGGCGCCAGGCCTGACGCAACAGCTCGGTATTACCGAGGCGCAGTCCGTCTTCCATCATTTTGCGGGGTTCAATTATCGGAATTCCACCTTCGAGAACTCTTATTGAAAGAGCCGAAGCTGAGGTTGCAAAAATGCAAAGCAGTGCAGTCGTCATAATGAGCAAATATTTATTGCCAATAGACATTTTTATCCTCCTGATGTTATAAATACCTGTATTATTCTCTATCATGCAGCGGTCCTAAAATCCAGAAAAAAAATGGCACAGAATCCAGTCGATGAGAAGAGTTTCAAGTCACGCCTGAATGAACCGCAGGTGTGGGTTTTTCTGTTCGTCTTTTTTGCGGCCCTGCCGCTGCTGATCTATTATCACACCTATCGCCTCTATCTCGAAGACAATTTTCAGCGCAACCGCAGTTCGATGGTCAACGCCTACCAGCGTGAACTCAGTTCTTTCAGCGTCAAGTCGACAAACCGGCAGATTTTTCAGCAGCTGTTTCAGAGCTTTCGCGACACATACAAAAAAGCATACGTCGAAAAAGCTCAACACCCCACCCTGATCCGCAATTTACTCCAGGATATTCCGGCCAATTCGTCGATCATCATCTGGAATGACCGCGGGCAGGTTTTACCTGGCAGTGTGATCAGTATTCCGGCGTCAGGCACAGAGAACATCGAAAAGTTCATCGACCTTCTCATCACCGCCTTTGATGAATTTTCGGCCGGTTCCAATCTGCAGACTCTGCATCAGATCAAAAAATTCGAGCAACAGCACGCCCAGTTTTTTGCCAGTCTGGCACCGCTTCTCGGGCGCGGGTTTCCGGTATCTCAGGCTTTGACCAGCCCCAATCAGGTAACCGGCAACTACCTTTCCGCTTCAGAGGTTTTCTTTTTCTGGGATTTTTTCAACCGCAAGAGTAACACGCTGGGCGGCTTTGCGGTGATCGTGCCGCTTAAAAGTCTTTCACCGGTTTTTGGCCTCAAGCAGGTTCTCAGCCGTGATATTGGCGCCACCCCGGAAAATTCATACGGTTTTTTCGATCAGACATCCGGCGAGGTGGCTATCGCTTACCAGCCTTTGCTGCCGGTAGCCCGCAACGTTATCAAACAATTCGAGAATGGTCTTGCCAACCCATTTTTCATTGAAGACTGGGTTCTCTTTGTTCAGCCCCACCCCGACAGCTCGAGTGCGAGTGTCTTCAGCCTGTTTTCGACGATCCCGCTGCGTGAGGCCTTTGATAACGACCTGCAGTCAACACGTATAGTGCTCACTCTTCTTCTGCTTTCAGCCGCCTTCGTCTTTTTTCACTATTACCGGCTTACAAAAACCAGCGGCTTGTCGCTGCGGCAGAAGATGGCGGCCCTGTTTTTCATGTGTATGCAGCTGCCGGTATCGATTCTCATCTTTCTGGGGATAAGATTTTCTATCAGTCAGGGCATTCTGCTCAACAAAGAAGCCGAAGCCCGCCTGACAGAGCTGATCAAAAAGGTCGACTCCTCCACTTCCGGGTATTACCGCAGCGTTAACGAATGGCTCAAATCGATAAAAAATCTGCCCGAAATGATCGAACTCGACAAAGGCCGCCTGCGCGAGACTTTTTTCAGATTCGTGCGCTCGGAACAGCTCGAAACTTATTATCTCATCGGGCTCGACGGCAAAATCGAGTTCGATATCGACAACCTGGCCGGTGACAACGCCAACAACCGCCTCTTTATCCAGGAACTCGGCATGCGTATTCTCGCGAACGATTCGAGCGACATGACGAGCACCACCGGCATCACCGCTCTTGACGATGGCCTTTTCGACCTGGTTACCCGCCGCACCGGTGTCATGCACCAGATTATCTGGCCGGGCAGCAACCTGCACAAGTTTATCTTTTCTGATGTCGTCGTCACCCGAGATGGCCGAAAGTTTGCATCGATAGCGACCATTGCCAAAACCGAACTCGACCGCAAATACCTGCGTCAGGCGGTTAACGATCAGGCACAGCTGCATCAGGGTTCTGCCGAGCTCATCATCCTCAAAGAAGATGACATTTCAGAAACGATTCCTAAGCTTTCGCCCATATTCAAGGCAAACCTTCTGCCCCTTATCGCCGCCAGCAATTTTTCGAACAACATCGCATCGGTCCTGATGCATGGCGACACCGAGCCAATGCTTGTTGCCATTGGGCGTGGCGTTGTCGCCAGTGATTTTCTGATTGGTGCCCGCTTCAGCTGGAACCGCATCATGGAAACCATAAATTTTACATACATGCTCGTCGGTCTTGGTCTTTTTTTCAGTCTTGCCGCGTCGTTATTTTTGATTACCATTCTGATCAAGGAATTTCTTGCCCCGGTTTCAGTGCTCTCGAATGGTGCAAGAGCGATCAGTAACGGCGATCTTGAGCTCAATCTGCCGGTTTTTGCCAAAGATGAACTCGGCGAACTGTCAACGATTTTCAATCTGATGACCAGACGCCTGCGCAATCGTCTTACCGAGCTGACGGTGCTTTACAACCTGACGCAAAAGGCTTCAACTACTCACAGTCAACGCGAAATCTTCGAACTGGCGGCTGAAAACCTGCAGCAGCACCTCAACGCCATCTCATCCGGAACAGTCTGGGTCGGGCGCAACGACAATGAATCAGATCTCTACCTCTCCGAAAGTCTGGATCAGGCAGAGACCGAGTCGATAAAAGCCTGTGCCAGGGCATCTCTGCGCAACTGCCGTGAAACTCTCGATACCGACGAAAATACCGGCAAACATTACCTCAGCCTGCCGCTTTACTTTGAAGACCGCAAATTCGGAGCGGTCTACCTGGTTTTTGACCCCAACCGCTTCGGTGAGAAAAAGGTTTTTTCTGACGACGAAAAGAACTTTATGGACACCCTGCGGCATCATCTTGGGCTGATTATCGAAAATCAGCGCCTGTTTGAAGAGGCAATCACCGATGGTCTGACGAAACTTTATCTGCGCCGTTTCTTTCTGGCAAGCCTGGATAAGGAAATCAGCCGTTCGAAAAGGTATCAGCTCGAACTCTCATTGCTGCTGCTCGACATCGACCACTTCAAGAAATTCAATGACACCTACGGGCACCAGGCTGGTGACCACGTTCTCAGAGAAACCGCGCAGCGCCTGACCGAAAATATCAGAGCCGTCGATACCCCGGGCCGTTACGGCGGCGAAGAAATAGCCCTGCTGCTGCCGCAAACCGGCATCAAAGATGCTTATCTCGTTGCTGAGCGAATTCGCAAGGCCATCGAGGGTGCTGAGTATAATTTTCGCAATCTCAGTATGAAGGTGACGGTTTCTATCGGTGTCAGTTCGCTGCATCTGCGTAATCTCAGCATGGAAGAACTCGTCGATGAAGCTGACCGGGCTCTGTATGTGGCGAAAAGCAAAGGCCGCAATCAGGTCAGAATCGCTCCGGAGGCCATGTAATGTCAGAATTCATTCACAAATTGCGCGGCTTCACTCTTGTCGAGATTCTTGTCGTTCTGTTTCTGGTGGGGCTGGTAGCTCTGCCGTTCACCAACATGTTCCTTTTCGGGGTTCAGGGCAGTCATGACAACGCTGAGCATGTTCTTGCCTACAATCTGGCCCGTGAAAAACTCGAAGAAATCAAGGGTCTGCCCTTTGAAGTGATCAAATCCGACTACGAAAATTTCAGAGAGGTTTTTCAGGACCGCCAGAAATATGACGAAGCCTATTATAACGAAGCATCTTTTGAGAAATATTTTTCTGACGTCTTCACCGACCGCTCCCTCAACGACGGCGAACTGAAGACGACTTTCACGCGACTGAAACAGATCTACCCCAAGGGCTACCTGAAGCCCCTGCAGACCTACCCTGAAGACTACCGGAATTTTCGCCGCGTCGTCAAAGCCGAGCAGATCTCAGAATCGGCCATGCCCTCAAAGATGAAAAAGGTCTCGGTATTCGTCTATGATGGTGACGGCAAAAAAACCGCCGAAATTGCAACTTTTATCGGGCAGCACAAATGACAGAACAACACTCTGAACGCAAAGGCTTTACCCTCGTCGAACTGCTGATGGGCATGTCACTGACTCTTCTGGTTGGTGGTGTTTTATACCTCATGCAGTCGACAGGCATGTCGACCGTCAGAAAGGGCACCTCGCAGCTGCTGCTCACTTCCGAGATACGCAACAAAATGGAACGCATAGTCGCGGATCTGCGCAACGCCAAAGAAATTCTCGAAGTAAAGCCCGATTCAATCAAAATGCGCTGCTACAAATATTCCGTCGAAAAGCCGGAGCCCGGTGAAGACGCTCTGGTGACCGTAAGCTATGAAATCGAGCGCGAAGGTCGTCAGCAGGTGATGTGGCGCATCGAAAACCGTGACAACCCGGTCAAAATGCTCAGTCTCGACCGCATTGGCGAGAATCTCTTTCAGCCGTTTTTTGAAGCACACGACCCGGCCTCCCCTGCCGGCTGGTCTTTTTATCCGTTCGACATGGTGTCAAACGACTCAGGGCAACGGGCGCGCATCAGTCTGATCCGCATCAACCTCGACTTCAAGCAGCAGGGCGAGTCGGCTTCGCTCGTTACCTCTGTGGCCCTGCGGCCGGCAGCAACCAGAATAAGACAGCCGAACTGGAAATTCCGCTGATGAAGCTTACTGCCTTTCTCAGCGCGGCTTCAGCCGTAATTCAGATGATTCTGGCGGTCATGGTTCTCGTGCGCAATACCGGCCGGCGTGAGAATCGCCTTTTCAGTCTGCTGCTGCTGCTTTTCACCGCCTGGAGTCTTGCCGAGCTTTATCTGAACTTCAGCGGCATCAACCTTTTCGGCCTGCAACTGCTCTTTACCCCGGGCATTCTGCTTGGCTACTTTTTCTGCGTCTTTACCGCTATCTACCCAGAACCCCAACCCGAGGCAGTGATTTTTAAAACCCGCTGGACTCCGGCCTTGCTGTTTCTTCCGGCCCTGCTCCTTCTGGTTCTTCTCTGGTCAGGTCGCCTGATAAGCAGTTTCGAGCCGATCAGCGATGGCGTTTCCCTGGCTTTCGGCAGCAACGAGTTTCTGCTCAAGGGCGTCATCATTCTCTACCTTTTTCTCTCGCTTTCAACCCTTTCCAAAAGCAGACAAAAAGCGGAAACCACAACACAGATGCGGCGCCTGCGCTACACTTTTACCGCAATGCTGCTGCCGGTGGCCGCCGGGTCGATAACCATAGCGCTGAGCCGCTGGTTTATGGGTGTTGGCACCGTTTACACCTTCGGCCTGTTTCCGGTGCTGTCGATAATCATGAGCATCATTCTCAGTTACACCATGCTGCGCTACAATCTCATGGAAATCGATCTGATCTTTTCGATCGGTCTGGTTTATACGCTGCTTACCGCTATTCTCGCCGGCTGCATGGAGCTGATGCAGGAACTGCTGCAGTCGATTCTCGACGTTTCGGATCTTTCGACAAAAATACTTTCGATTCTCGTGATTGCCGGCATTTTCTCGCCGCTCAAAGAGATGCTCATCCGGCTCGTCGACCGTTTTTTCGGGCGCCAGAGTTTCGACTCGGCCAAGGTCATGCAGACGATTCTTGCCGAACTGCGGCGGCAGCCGGATCAGGCGCGCATGCTGGCGAGGTTTACCGGTGAACTGCAGCTGGTTCTTGATTTTACCGCCGCCGAGACCATGGCGGTCAGTATGGGGGCGCCAGCCATTAATTTTCCGGGTCTGCCGGAGGGGCTCAACGAAGTCGATGGCATCATCCATCATTTCGGGCAGGCCGGTGATGAGAAGCACGGGCAGATCGCCCGCGAACTGCGACAGAAAGACTTTCGCCACTATTTTCCGTTCAGAACTGAAGAAGAATTTTTCGGCTGCCTGCTGCTCGGCCCCAAAAGCACCCGCGTGCCCTATACCGAAGCCGAACTCAATCTGGTTGCCGGGCTGGCCAATGAGGTGCCCCACATCATTCAGAATCTGCAGATGATCGACCGCCTGCTGCAACAAGAGAAAGCCAGCCAGGAAATCTCTCTGGCAGCCGGCATGCTGCGGGCCATCAGCGCCAAAACCGGCAGCAGCAGTTTCGCAGGTCTGAAAATCTGTTCATTTGCCTCGCTGGCCGGCGAAATCAAGGGTGACATGATCGATATCTGCGAAGAGCCTGAAAACAGCTATTTGAGTGTGTTCGACGCTTTTCATCAGGGGATTCAGGCGGTTCTCACCCTGAATCTGGTTTTCAGTGTCTTTCGTACGGTTTCTGACCACAGCAGCAAAATAGCCACCGCCGACCGGCTGCTCAGACACTTTGCCGGCCAGAATCTCTGCTCGGCGGCAACGGTTCTCACCTGTGAAGGCAGCGGCTTCAGACTGCGAAACTGCGGAAACCCGCCGCCAATATTGATTTCAGGAGAAAAGATCAGCGAACTGCCGGCAGGTGGTTCGAAACCGGTCGGGGTTGCAGCTGAACCGGCGACCTGTGATATCATGCTGCAGCAGGGTGAACTGCTGCTGATTTCGACCAACGGTCTGTTCAAGGCCTTTAAAGAGCTGCGCGGCGTGGCGCTCACGGATTTCCTGGCCACCGCGGCTCCAAAAGGCGTTGAGGAATGTCACAGAATTCTGACCGCCGAAATCGAGCCATTTATCAGAAAAAGATATTCAGACGACATAACCTTTATCATAGCAGGAAAAACTTGATGAGCATTGAAAGACGCCGAAGCCGCACCATCAAACTCGGTCAGGTTGCCGTTGGCGGCCAGTCACCGATTACGGTGCAGACAATGACCAAAACCGATACCCGTGACGTTGCCGCCACAGTCAGCGAAATCAACCGGCTGCGCCTGGCCGGCTGCGACATAATCAGACTGGCAGTGCCGGATATGGCCGCTGCCGATGCTCTCAAGTCAATCTGTGAGCAGTCTCCGATCCCGGTAATCGCCGACATTCATTTCGACCACCAGCTGGCGCTGGCAGCAGTGCGCAACGGTGTTCATGGTCTGCGTCTCAATCCCGGCAATATCCGCAGCGAGGAAAAGGTCAGAGAAGTGGCAGCTGCTGCCAGAGATCGCGGGATTCCGATCAGGGTCGGCGTCAACGCCGGTTCACTCGACCCCGAGATCAGAGCCCGCCACGGCGGTGTTACCGCTGCAGCGCTTGCCGAATCTGCCATGAGCGAAGTCAGGCGCCTCGAAAAGTATGATTTTAACCTGATCAAGATCGCGGTCAAGGCTTTCGACCTTAAAATCATGAGCGAAACGGTGCAGATCGTCGCTGCCGAATGCGATTACCCGCTGCACCTCGGAGTCACCGAGTCAGGGCTGCCCGAAGAGGGCATCGTCAGATCATCGATCGGCATCGGGCATCTGCTGATGCAGGGAATCGGAGACACGATCAGGGTCTCTCTGACAGGCGACTCTGCCGACGAAATCGCTACCGGCATACGCATTCTCAAATGCCTGGGTCTGCGGTCAGCCGGCCCGGTAATCGTCTCATGCCCGACCTGCGGCCGTTGTCAGATTCCTTTGCAGAAAATCGCCAGAGAGGTGCAGCAGCGCCTTGCCGGCGTCAATGCCGAGCTGCACGTTGCGGTGATGGGCTGTGCCGTCAATGGTCCGGGCGAAGCCGAGCAGGCTGATTTCGGCATCGCCGGTGGCAAAGACAGTGGTCTGATCTTCAGACGCGGTCGCATTATCAGAACCCTGCCGGCCGACCAGCTGGTCGACGGTCTTATCGAAGAAATTTTTAAAAGTCTGAATCAGAGCTGAATGGAGAACAGAAAAATGACACACTGCAGAACTCTACACACAACCGTATTATTTATTCTGCTGGCCGTTCTTCTGCTTCCGGGCGGGGCTCTGCTGGCACAAAAAACTGATCAGACAGTCAATTTCAACACCTCCCGCGTCGAGCTGATCTTTCAACCGCCGATGCGCTCGGGCTTCAATTCAGCTCACCCGCTCAACATCGAAGTTCCGCGGCTGAATCTGATCGTCAATCTTATCGAAAACTACCTGCAATATCTTCTCAAGCTTCAGAAGATCGCGGCCGGCACCAAAATCACCATGGTTTATGCTCCCGAAGTGGCGGTTGAAGACTGGAACGAAGACAGCAAAAGAATCAGACTGCGCGAACCAGGCATCAACCAGATCCTGCAGCAGGTCAATCAGATGCTGCGCGAACAGGAAGGCACAGATCGCAGCTTTCTGCTCGACAATGCCGACAATCTTTTCACCATCCCCGACCATTTCCCGCGCAAAACCAGTAAAATCGCCATCAAGACCGAACTGATCAATCATTCGTCATTTCAGCAGAGCCTCGAACCCGATACTGATTTCTGCCCGATCGACGAACACCGCGTTGTAACCGCCAGGCCATATAAAAGAAGCAACCGCCTGTTTCTGATGACCGACAGCGACAATGTCTGCAGCAGCACGTTGCTGCTCGACCAGAGCCAGAACTGGTATGCCAATCTGGCAGCTTCAACCGACGGCAGTTATCTGGCTTTCACCGACGGCCTCAGACCGATGGTCATGCCGATTAAAGGTGGCAGCCCGGTTCGGCTTTTTCCGGACAACGACGAACAGATTCTGCTCGACATGCGCTGGTCGCCGAAGGCACCTCTGCTGGCCGGCATGACTCTCGACAACCGCACACAGCAGCGACAGCTGTTCATATTTGACGCGGCAGCCGGGAAAATGCTTTCCCAGCCAGATCTCAGCGCTCTGCCGGTGAATTATCTCAATGCCTTTGCCTGCTGGTCACCTGATGGCCGGCGACTGCTGCTGACTTCGGCACGCAACATACATCTCGTCGACCTCGACCAGAACCGCGCGGTAGCCGACGTTCTGCGTCTGCCCAACGAGATCGGCGAAACCCTCTGGTCTGAGGATAGCAAATCTTTCGCGCTCGTCGAAATCATCGGTCAGGCCCGCAGCCGCTACCTGTTCGACGACCTCGATTATCGCAAGACGGTTCTGCACCGTTACCGTATCAACGACGACTTCTCGCTCAGCGAAGACCATGCGCAGCGCACCGAGTCACGCAACACCATCAAGCTCGTCTCGTTCTGGACCAACGACCGGGTGCTCTATCTCGAAGGGCGCCTGATGAGCAAACGCCTCAACACCCCCTACTGGGACCTCAGCAAAACTTTCAACGCCTATCTGACACCTCTGCCGGCTGCTGCAGCCAGTCGTGACAAAGAGATCACCACCGCCCAGACCACCCCGCAGCTCCTGCCGCTGCAGTATCTTTACGTTTTCCGCAATCTCGACGGCAAATACATCAACGTCTATGACGCCGGCTTCGATCACAGCAATCAGATATACGTCGACAGCTTCACCAACGTCTGGTTCATCGGTCTGCGCCGGCCTGAGGAAGTGCATCAGCGCACCAGCGTCTTCAGTCTGCGGCTGTTTCCCTACCCGTTCATCGAGAACAATGTGGCGGTTTTCAGTGATATCGGAGCGGCAAAAATGGAATCACTGCTGAAATTTCTGCAGGACTACAACCTGCGCGCCATTGGCTTCAGCGCCGACATCTCACGTCTGTTCATGCTCGCCAATTTTTCAGGACCGATGAATCTGTGGTCTGGCGATCTTGCGAAACTGATCGACGGGCTGAGTGTCGCGGAACCCTGAAAAACGATCTTCTGAAAGGAACTGACGAAACATGACCAGGTTCATTTTCTCGTTGGGAATTTTCGTTGGTTCCTTTCTGCTGTTTCTGATTCAGCCGATGGTCGGCAAGATTCTGCTGCCCGGTTTCGGCGGCGTGCCGGCAGTCTGGACCACCTGCATGCTCTTTTTTCAGGCGGCCCTGCTGGCCGGGTACATTTACGCCGAAAGATCGATCAGCCTTCTCGGTTTCAGGCGCCAGTCGCTGCTGCACCTGATTCTGCTGCTGTGCGGAATATTTTTTCTACCTCTCGACATCGACCTTTCAGACATTCACAATGCCGTGCATCAGCCGACTTTCTGGCTGTTCAGCCAGCTGACGGTTTCAATCGGCTATCTGTTTTTTCTCATTGCGGCCAATGCCCCGCTGCTGCAGCGTTATTACTCGTATTCCGGGCAGGACGACGCCGTTGATCCCTATTTTCTTTATTCTGCAAGCAATGCTGGCGGTCACCACGCATATCGCTACAGATATCGCCTCGGGCCCGCTGCTGTGGATTTTTCCGCTGTCGATCTACCTTATTTCGTTCATTCTCGTTTTTGCCAAAAACCCGGTATGGCGCGAAATCAGATGGGAACGCCGCCTGCTTCACGGCATCATTCTCAGCATCATTGTTTATCACTTTCATGTCTTTGATCCTTTCTGGCTGGTAATTCCGCTGCATTTCCTCACTCTGTTCCTGGTCTGCATGTATTTTCATGGCCAGCTTGCCAGAATGCGGCCGGGCACCGAACATCTCAACTCTTATTTTGTCTGGATGTCGGTCGGCGGCATTGCCGGGGGCATATTCAACGGGCTGATCGCGCCGCTCGCTTTCGCCACACAGGCAGAATACGTAATAACCATGCTGATTTCGGGGCTGGCGGCGGCTTTTTTTTGCCGCAGAGACCCGGGACATGTTTTTGGAAAAACAGAAAAAGCTCTGGTAATTTCAGTCTACCTGGTGCTGATATTGGCTTTGCATGCCAGGTCTCCGGGCAACGAAAGTCATCTGATGCCACTCGGAGCCTTGCAGCTGCTTGTATTCACCGGCATTTCTCTGTCGCTGTTTTTCAAATTCAGGGCCGGGAAACTGGTTTTGCTGACCGCTGTTTATGTTGCCGGGCAGTTTTTCGGTGCGACTGGCAGCCTGAATCTGCTCACCACCCGCAGCTTCTTCGGTATTCTCAGGGTCAACCGGGTAGTTTCGCAGGATGCTGAAAAATTCGGCAGAACTCAGGCACCCGTCGATGTTTTCTATCAGTTGAGCCACGGCACCACCATACACGGCATCGAACGCAAAGTCGATATCCGCCCGGTTTTCCCGCTGGCTTATTATTCACGCGAAAGCCCGATCGGTGCCATTTTTCGCGCCGGCCGCATCAACCGGGCCAGTCAGAAAATCGGAATCATCGGGCTTGGCTGTGGCACACTGGCCTGGTATGGCCGGCCCTGGCAGCATTTTGATTTTTATGAAATCGACCCGGAAGTTATAAAAATAGCCGAGAATCCGGCATATTTCAGCTATCTTAAGGACTGCCGCGCCTCCTGGAAAAACATCGTCGGTGACGCCCGCATCAACCTTCAGACCGTTCCAGACCGGACCTACGACCTGCTGGTCATCGACGCCTGTTCCTCAGATGCGGTTCCGACACATCTGCTGACCGTCGAGGCCTTCAGACTTTACAGGTCAAAACTTAAGGAAAACGGTATCCTGGCGTTGCACACTTCGAACCGTTATTTCAACCTGCCACCCGTCATAAAACGCATCTGCGACGAAATCGGCATGCGGGTTCTGGTCGGCAATGACAACCCGAAAAACTATTCACTCCGCTACGATGATTACGATCTTGAAATGATTAAAACCTCGCAATGGGTAGCAGCCACCGACAGTGAACCGGCGGCAAGGCTGCTGCGGATTTTCTGGAAATGGGAACCGCTGCCGGAAAAAGCCGGAATGGATTTATGGACCGACGACCACGCCAGCCTTTTTCAGGTTTACAGGTGGAACGCCCCGCGTCACTTGCAGCCGTAAAAATACAGGGTACCGTTACCAGACGAACTGGTGATTAAAACTTGCCTCTTTTTGAGTTTTTGCATATACTGGCAAGACCCCAAACACTATGGAGGCAAGGAATGAAGAAATTTAATCTTCTGCTGACAGTCATGCTGCTGGTCGCTTTCTGTGCCGGCGCGCAGGCTGCCAATGTTCTCTATGACGACACGCACGGCCAGACTGCCGGTAACGCCGACTGGATTCCTGAGGGCGCTTACTCTGAAATGGTCGACATGCTCAAGGCCAACAATTTCAAGGTTGAGAGCCTCAGCAAGGTTTCCGGAGGCCGCGTTTTTACGGCCGAGCTTCTCAAGGGTTACGAAGCCGTAATTCTGGCTGAACCCAACAATCCTTACTCCAAAGCCGAATGCGACCTGATTGTCGACTTCGTTAAAAACGGCGGCGGCCTGTTCATCGTTGGTGACCACGGCAATGCTGACCGCGACGGTGACGGCTGGGATGCCGTTCGCGCCCTCAATGAATTCTGCCCGAAATTCGGTTTCAAATTCAAGGGCGACACCATTTATGAAGCACCGGTTGCCGGGCCGATCAATCAGGATCACCCCGCCATGTTCGGCTTCAAATCGGTCGGCATCTGGGCCGGCTCGACCTTCGACATCATCGAAGCCGAGGGCGCCAAAGCCGTTGGTCTGATCGACAGCCGCATTTCAAAAGCTCCGTATATGGTAGCTTCTGAATTCGGCGCCGGCCGCGTTTTTGCCATCGGCGACAGCTCACCCTTCGATGACGGCACTGGCAGTGGTGGCAAGAACAAGCTGCACGACAGCTACGATTCGTTCATGTTCTCGCACCCTCAGATTGCTTACAATGCGATGGCCTGGGTCACCGGCAAAAACCCCGACAAGCGCATTCCGTCACGCAAGGTTGCTTTCTACAATGAAGCAAAGGCCGAAGAAAAGGCGATCAACATACTCGTCGACGCCGCACACGGCAACGCCTCTTCCGACAAAATGGAAACCTTCGAGCGCCACATGGTCAAGAACGGTCTGAAGGTTTACTACACTCTCAACCTTATCAGACCCGAAATGCTGAAGAATTTTGGCATTGTCATGATTCCTGATCCGAGTCTCAAGTATATCGAAACCGAAGCAACCGCCATCGCCGACTGGTTCATGGCCGGTGGCAACCTGGTGATGGGCGGCTCCTGGGATTCATCGAAACTCAGAGGCACTGCCACGATGAATTACATTCTTGGCAAGCTTGGCGCCGTGATGCGCTTCAATGATGACCAGGTGCATGACCCCACCAACAAGACCAACAAGCCCTGGGGCGTTCTCGCCCACGTTCTCAAAAAGGGCCACCCGGTTACCGAAGGTGTCAAAACCGTAATCACCTGGGGCAGCTGCTCGCTGATCGACAGAAACAACAAGCCTCTCGTCGAAGAAGCCGGCGTCGAAATTCTCGTTACCGGTGACAATGACACCTTCAACAAGGATGGCGACCCGAGAAGCCCGGCGGTTATCTACCCGCGCAATATCCCGATTCCTCTGATGGGCATCGAAAAGATCGTTAACGGCACTCTCGTTCTGATCGGCTGCTGCAACTTCACTGATTATCAGTATCCTGACAGTGACATCAACATGGCGCAGCCCGGCCCACCCCCGTTCACTCACGAAACTCCCGCAATCTACGACAATCTCATGAAAATGCTGGCAGGCAAAAAACCGGCCGCAAGATCACGCAGATAAGCAAAAGGGCGGGCGCGGCATCATGCCTGCGCCCGCTTTGCATATTCAAAATTTCTTAGTCAGGACATAGCAATGGCAAATAAACGAAAAAAGGACTGGGGAGCATATCTTTACCTGATGCCCACCGTGGTCATTCTGGTAGCCTTTCATGTGCTCCCCATTTTTTATTCGCTGGCAGTCAGCTTTTACGAATGGGATTTGATTGGTCAGCCTGAATATGTCGGCGTTGGCAACTACTCGCGCCTGTTCGACGACCCGATGTTCTATAAATCCCTCTGGAATACGGTCTATTACGCCGCAGTCAGCGTACCTCTCTCGATTCTTTTTTCGCTGATAATCGCCATGCTGCTCAATAACCCGATTTCGGCAATCGGTCTTTACCGCACCATCTATTTCATTCCGGTAATCACCTCGATCAACGCCGTGGCCATCGTCTGGAACTTTATCTACCACCCCGACTTCGGCCTGCTCAACAAGATTCTTGCCATATTCAGCATCGACCCGCGCGCCTGGCTCCAGGATCCGGTCTGGGCGATGCCGGCCATCATCTTCATGAGTGTCTGGAAAGGCCTTGGCCACAACGTCATCATTTTCCTCGCCGGCCTGCAGAACATACCCAGACATCTTTACGAAGCGGCCCGCATCGATGGCGCCAGCCGCTGGCAGCAGTTTCGCCACATCACCTGGCCGCTGCTGTCGCCCACCACTTTCTTCATTTTCACTATCTCGACAATCGGTTCGTTTCAGGTTTTCAGCCAGGTCTACATGATGACTCCCCGTGGCGGCCCGCTCAAGAGCACCATGGTTGTCGTCTACTACCTCTACCGCAAAGCCTTCGAACAGTTCGAATTCGGTTACGCACTGGCGGCCGCTTTCGTTCTGTTCATGATCATCTTTGCCTGCACTCTTTTCAACAAGCTGTATCTTGAAAAGAAAGTGCATTATTCATGACGAGGAAAAGCTGAAGCATGTTTAAATTCAAACACCCTGAATACGCTCCCGTTCACGTTCTGCTGATCTTAGGCTCGATCTTCATGCTGTTCCCATTCATCTGGATGATCGCGACCTCGTTCAAAAGCCAGGATGAAATTCTCACTACCAGCAAAAGCATCGTGCTGCTGCCTGACCTCGCCAGACCCTCATTTTTAAATGGCGAAGAAGAGACAGCCCGCATCGAGCGCAAAAAAGAAGAGGCGAAGGCCTGGCAGGCCGAACAGGCCAGACCTCAGGCTGAGCGCAACAAAAAGATCCAGGCACCGTTTCACTGGTTCGACAATTATCTTTTTGCACTCAAAGCCCAGCCGTTTTACCGTTTCTTTCTCAACACTATCTTCGTAACCATTACCGTCACAACGGTTTCGCTGTTCTTTGCCTCACTGGCGGCCTATGCCTTTGCGTTCTTCAACTTTCCGTTCAAGAATGCGATGTTCATGATGATGCTGGGCACGATGATGCTGCCGCAGCAGGCCCTGCTGATTCCGAACTACATCTTCCTCTCCAAACTGGGCTGGGTAAATACTTACATGGCCCTCATAGTTCCGTGGCTCGCCTCGGCCTATTCGGTCTTTTTCCTGCGCCAGTTCTTTCTGCAGCTGCCCAAAGACCTCTTCGAAGCGGCCACTATCGACGGCTGCACCAGATTTCAGTTCTATTACAAGGTCGTTCTGCCCCTGAGCATTCCGTCGATGGTCACGCTCGGCATTTTCTCGTTCCTTGCCAACTGGAACAGCTTCGTCTGGCCCCTTATCGTCACCAACGACACCAACCTGCGCGTTATTCAGGTCGGTCTCAGCTATTTCTCGTCAGAAGCAGGCACCAGATGGGGTCCGCTGATGGCGGCTTCGACAATGACGATTCTGCCGCTGGTCATCGGTTATTTCCTGGCCCAGAAACAGTTTGTCGAATCTCAGGCCACGACCGGTATGAAGGAGTAAGCGATGCGAAACTTTATTATTGCCACATTCATCTGCTGGATCCTCGTAATCGGTCTGATCATCCAGGATGACGCCCAGAACGCCCGGCCTTCTGACGCTGCAATTGGCGGCGACAAGGTTGAGGTCGTCTTCTGGCATGCCATGGGCGGCCCGCTCGGCATCGTCATGAACGACCTCGTCGACCGTTACAACAAGAGCCAGAACACCTACTTCGTAAAAAGCGTCAATATGGGCAGTTACGACACCCTCGCCAAGAAGGTGCTCGCCTCACTCGTCGCCAACGAAGCACCCGACATTTCGCAGAACTATGAAACCCTGACGAAGAAGTTCATCAAGCACAGCAAGATTGTCTGCCTCGATGACCTGATAGCTTCGGAGAGCGAAGACATCAAGGGCGACATCATTCCGGTTCTGCTCGAAAACAACACCTTCGACGGCAAGCTTTATTCGTTTCCTTTCAACAAGAGCGTTCCGGTGCTTTATTACAACAAGACCATGTTCGCCAAAGTCGGTCTCGACCCGAACCGCGGGCCCGAAACCCTCGACGAAATGGTGGAATACTGCCGCAAAATCACAAAATACCATCAGGAAACGCCCGGCGCCGACCGCTCGGTTTACGGTTATGGCTGCAGCAAGGCCAATGTCTGGTCGTTTCTCAACCGTATCATTCAATGTGGCGGACGCATCGTCTACGACGGCCCCGACGGTGTCATGAAATCGGGTTTTGCCGAAGCTCCGGCTGTCAAAGCCCTGAAGTTTCTGCAGGATATGCTGCGTGAGGGCATTGCCCGCGAGGGCCAGGGTTTCGATCATCAGAATGATTTCATCGCCGGCAAGGTCGGCATGATCGAGAGCAGTATCGTCAGCAAAGTCTTCATGGAAGCCGACATCAAGGCCTTCGACTATGGCATCGCACCTCTGCCCGGTCAGGTGCTCGGGGCCGCCGAAGCGACCCAGCCCTCGACCGCTGCCGGCGTCATCAACCGCGGCGTCATTCTTTCGGGCAGCAACATCAACATCTTCAACAACGGCGACCCGAAGAAGGTTGCCGGCGCCTGGGACTTCGTGAAGTGGTTCACTTCGACCGACGTCGGGGCGGAATGGGCTGTCAGAACCACCTATCTGCCGGTACGCAAATCTTCGGTGGACAGCGACATCGTAAAAAAAGCGCTTGAAGAAGACGCCAATCTCAAGGCGCCTTTCGTACAGCTCGATTATTGTCACTTTGAACCCCGCCTCAGTGTCTGGTTCGAAATCCGCGACCTGATGGCAGATCATCTTGAAAGGGCGACCATCGACATGGGCCCGGCCGAACTTTACTGCAACCAGATGGCCGCCGACGTCGATGCAATACTGAAACATGCTACCCGCTGAACTTCTCAATGATGCCAATGCAATCATAGACCGAATAAGAGGCGCCGGAAAAATTCTGGTCGCCGCGCACCTGCGTCCCGACGGCGATGCCACCGGCTCGGTTTCGGGGCTGATCAAATCGCTGCAGAAAGCCGGCAAAAGCGTCGAAGCCGCTCTGTTCGACGGCGTGCCCGAGAAATTTGCCTTTGTCTGGCCCGAAGTCAGGCTGCTGCGCGAACCACAGATCAATTCAGACCACGACCTGATAATGGTTCTCGATTCGGGTGACGCTGACCGCACCGGCTTCACCTTCAACCGCGACCCGAAAAAAACCTGTCTGATCAACATCGATCATCACGCCTCGAACACCATGTTCGGCGACCTGAACTACGTCGACACCGGCGCTTCGGCCGCCTGCGAAATCATCGCCGCGCTTCTCGAACAGGCCGGTCTGCCGATCGACGCTGATGTCGCTCTCAGCCTGATGCTCGGGCTGGTAACCGACTCACGCTTTTTCCAGAACGAGGGCCTGCGGCATACCGCACACCTGGCGGCCGCCAGACTGCTCAAAACCGGCCTCGACACGTCACCGATCCTCAACACCCTGAATTCAGGGCGCAGCGAAGCCGATCTGCGGGTGCAGGGCTTCGGGCTCTGTAACTTCAGGCTCGAATGCAATCGCCGCCTCGCCACTCTCGTGGTCAGGCAGTCAGACCTGAAAAAAATCGGCGCCGCCTTCGGCAACGTTTATGGCAGCGGCATCTTCAACCTGCTTCTGAGCATGGGCGATACCTTTGCCAGTGTGGTAATCTTCGAGCGTGACGACGGCATGTCGTTTTGCGAATTCAGATCGCGCGGCGGCGTCAACGTTAAAGACGTGGCAGTCTCGATGGGCGGCGGCGGGCATGTTCCCGCCTCTGGCTGCAGTCGGGCTGTCGCCATTGACGAACTCGCTGCCGAAGCGATCGAAAAAATGAAAATGCAGGTTGAGCGCTTTTACACCAGCCCGGAGAAAAGTGCCTGATGAAAATTAAGCTGTTCTGTGTCGTTCTGTCGATGCTGCTTCTGTCGTCGATACCGGGGAACAGCCAGCCGGTCGCCTCAGAAAGCACGTCACTGAGCTTCAGCCTGGAGGGCGTCGGCGAAGTCATTCTCGAAGAGGGCCTTACCGACGAGGTTGAAACGACGCGCCTGCTGTTGCAGAAGGCTGGTGGTGCCAGGCAGGTCATCGATTCTTTTGAAGGTCTGCTGCCGGCCGATCTTTTAAAGAACGACCTCGACGCTGACGGGCAGACAGAAATCATCGCCATCCTCAGGCACCCCGACGGGGTCGATGTGATGCCGTTCATCTATACCGATCTCAACGCTTTCCGGCGTATTTTCCCGGCGCCTGAGGTCGACGGCAACCCGATAATCTGCCGCGAACTGTTTTTTTCGACGCATGAAGGCAACCCGGCATTGTGCGCCAGAAACCTGATCGGCTACCACGATTACGGCCCGCCCGATCTGTTCAGGCTCGAGCTCTACCGGCTGCAGAAGGGACAGTTAACGCTGGTGCAGCAGGGTTTCAGCGAAGGCGACCACTTCAACATTCTCATGAACAAGGGCGCTTACGCTCTGCATAACGGGCAATATCTCGAAGCTCTCGACTATTACAACCAGGCGATTTCTTCGGCCACCGGCGAAATAGACACCAGGGCCTATGTCGACGTGCTGTTCAATCTCGCCGAAGCCAGAAAATTCACCAAGGATTTCAAAAGCGCCCTCGAGCTTTATCAGCGCATTGTCGTTGAATTCAGCGAAAACCCGCAGACAGAAACGGCGCAGCGTGAAATCGAGCTGATCTCAGACAACCTCGACAATCTCGACGCACTCTCGTTCTATGTCGACGTGCTCAGCAACATCAACTGCGACCGCTGGGAAACCGCGCTCGAACTGTTGCAGAACCACCCGGTCGCAAAAGCCGGCGGCAAGCTGCAGGACCGCTTTCTGTTCACGCAGGGCGAAGTTCTTACCGCTCTCAATCGTGTCGAAGAGGCAATGAAGGTTTACCAGGAAATCAAAGAAAAGTTTCCTGACAGCCCGATCATCGAAAGCGTCGATGCGCTGCTCGAAGACATGGAAGAAAAACCGGAAGAAACCGACGGTATATGACGGAACAGAAACCAGCGGAAAAAAAGAGCAAAAAAGCCTGGAAACCTGAAGAGGAAAGCACCCTTACCCCGCTGCAGAAAGTTATCATTGCGGCAGTCGTTTCGTTTTTTCCGTTTTTTTTCGGCATCGTGCTGCCGTTGCTGGCCCGCGATCATTATGTCAAAAGTCTGAAGATTCCGGCTGAATTTTTTCTCAACGCCCCGGAAGAAATCAATCTGGTGAGCACCGGCGATGTCGGCAACACTTACAAAGTCAAAATTCACGGCTTCGAGTTCAAGATCCCCGAAAAATACACTCCCGCCCGTATCAACGATTACGGCGCCGAGTTCCGGGCCGACCCGCGACCGCAGGCCAGGCACGTCTACATTCTTGCCGAACCAGGATCAAGAAATATGAGCTATACTGCCAACGGCATTGCCCGCTGGTTCATGCCGACCGAAATGAGCCGGTTCATGCCTCTGATGCTCAATGCCAGCTGGCACCCGATCAGACTGATGTTCAAGGCGCAGTTCTATGCCAGCGAAGGTCTGACTTCGCGCATTTTTGAAGCCAGATGGGATGCCCATCACCGTGGTTATATTTTCCCGACGCCGGGGCAGAAGGGCTATCTCAGCCGCGGTTTCAGAACCAACAATCCGGGATATTTCGAGTTTCTCATGGTCGACCCGGTGCAGCCGGTAACCCTGCGCGAATGGGTCAATCTGGCGATGAAGATCAAACCGCCGGGGCAATACGAATTGCCTCTGCCGCCCGGTGCCGAAACCCAGGTCAGCCTGCCGGCCCTTACCAGTCTGGCACCGATTCCCGAGCGCGAGAACGATGCAATAAGCGGTTCGCTGGCCGAATTTTTTCGCACCCGGGCCCCGGAATGGCTGATTCCGGTCGCGATTGTCATGCAGAGGCGCGAATTTTACCCAGAATTGATTGATCTGCATAAACAGTATCTCAACCGTTTTCCGGTCGATTCACCGCACAAAAAGACCTGGAACGAAATTCTCGACAATGCCGTCGACAAGATCATCAAGCTAGAAATCGACCCGCAGCTTGGCGGCAGAGAAATGAAAGTTTACGCCCAGAACCTGACGAACCTCGAAGTCGGGCAGGTCTGGATAAAGTTTGTCATCAGGCAGGCCACCAGCGAAAAAAGTTTTCTCGCGCCATTACTGCCGCATACCCGCATTCTTGCCAAAGAAGAAAAACATCTGCTGATAAAGGTGCCTGACGATATCAGTCTGGCCGACAACACCGGTATCGACTACCGCGTCATTCAGATCGACTTTACCAGGTGAAAGGCACGGGGTGAAATTCACCGAGAACTGCCGGACGTTTCGCACCGGTGGCTCTGGTCACGTTCGCCGGCCGGCCCTGTAGAAAAGCATAACCGAGAATTGCGAACGCCATCGCCTCGCGTGCCATGATCGGCACTCCCAGCCGCTCGGTCGTTGTCACTTCTGCCACGCCACGGAGACTTGCGGCAAGACGGCGTATCAGCTCAGAATTGCGCGCGCCGCCACCGGCGACCAGAACTTCTGCGGGCAGTGACAGCGGATAAGCCGGCTGTCTGATTGCCGCAGCGATAGATTCTACGGTAATGTCGAGAAGAGTCGACATCAGGTCGGCGGCAGTGGCCGTATCAGCCTGTTCGATCAGACAATCGAGACGCTGCTGATTGAAATATTCGCGGCCGGTCGATTTCGGTGGTGGCAGTTTAAAATAAGGGTCTGCGAGAAAGGCATCGAGCAGCGGCCGCAGCGTTTTTCCGGTCGCGGCGAGGCAACCGTCGGCGTCGAAGCGGCCGAGGCCGGAGCGCTGCATATAGAGATCCATCAGCACATTGCCCGGGCCGGTGTCAAAGGCACAGATGACTTCCGGACGGGGGGCAGAACTGCTGATAGCGGTCAGATTCGCCATACCGCCAATATTAACAACGACACGATCGCGGGCAGCGGGCCGGCCGAAAAGAAACAGGTCGGCAAACGGCACCAGCGGCGCGCCCTGGCCGCCGGCAGCCATGTCGGCGGCGCGAAAGTTGCAGATTACCGGCAGAGCGGTTCTGGCGGCAAGCAGCGCCCCGTTCAGCAACTGCAGAGTGCCGGTCAGGGGCAGGTCTTCCCAGGTGATGGGTGTCGGCTGGTGCCATACCGTCTGTCCATGCGCTGCAATAAAGTCAGGCAGGGGAGTTTCGTCGGCAAAAAACTGCTGACAGGCCAGGGCATGCAGTTCAGCAATATATGAAGCGCCAAGAGTAACGCTCACAGCATCACTTTCGCGCATCAGTTTCTGAATTCGGGCAAACTGTGCCGCCGAGTAATCGTAGCTTTTCAGCCAGACAAGCCTGGCTTCGCCGGCAGCGTCGAACTCGACGAGACAGCCGTCGATGCCGTCGCCGCTGGTTCCGCTCATCATGCCGAGAATTTTCACCGGTTTCCCGGCAGCTTTCGCCAGTTTTTCAGTCAGCATCAGCCCCCCCCATGACAGTTATTAATCTCAAGAATCAAACTCGTTTACAATTCAGAAGCTTCGGCCTATCAGCCGGGTTGCTTTTTCGGCAGCATCTTCGGCTTTTTTGTGAATTTTGTCAAGTTCCGCTGTTGAAGGGGCTCTGCCGGGGGGCAGTTTTTTGCTTTAGGTAAGGGCATTATGTTATTCTGAGACATACAAAATCAGGAGGCACTTCAAAAGTGGCTGAAACCAAACAGATGATAAACACGAATACCGACCGCATGAAATCACTCGAAACTGCAATTTCCGGCATCGAAAAGCAGTTTGGCAAAGGCGCAGTAATGCGGCTTGGCAGTTCGAGACACCTGCAGGTCGAATCGATCCCGACCGGCTCACTGTCGCTCGACTATGCTCTAGGCGTTGGCGGCATGCCCCGCGGCCGTATCATCGAGATCTTCGGGCCCGAATCTTCGGGTAAGACAACTGTCGCCCTGCACTCGGTCGCCCAGGCTCAGAAAGCCGGCGGCACCGCTGCTTTCATCGACGTCGAACACGCTCTCGACCCCAACTATGCTAAAAAGCTTGGCGTTGACACTGAAAACCTGCTTATCGCGCAGCCCAGCAGCGGCGAAGAAGCTCTCGAAATTACCGAAATGCTTGTCAGAAGTAATGCCATCGATATCATCATTCTCGATTCGGTAGCGGCACTCACCAGCAAGGCCGAAATCGACGGCGACATGGGCGATGCCACCGTCGGCATGCAGGCCCGCCTGATGTCACAGGCAATGCGCAAACTGACCCCGGTAGTCAGCAAATCTCGCTGCGTCTGCATTTTCATCAACCAGATCCGCGAAAAGATCGGCGTCATGTTCGGCAATCCCGAAACCACCCCGGGCGGCCGCGCCCTCAAATTCTTCTCTTCAGTGCGTCTCGACATCAGACGCAAAGAGCAGATCAAGGAAGGCGATGAGCCAACCGGTTATACTACCGAAGTCAAAGTCGTCAAAAACAAGGTGGCACCGCCTTTCAAAAAAGCCAAATTCGACATGATGTTCGGCCAGGGCATTTCGACTGAGGGCGAAGTGCTCGAAATCGCTGAAACCGCCAATATCATCCAGAAATCGGGCGCATGGTATTCATATGGCGACACCCGCATCGGCCAGGGCCGCGAAAATGCCAAGCTTTTCCTGCGCGAAAATCCGGATATCTTCGCCGAAGTCGTGCTCAAGGTAAAAAAATCACTGGGCATGATCGGTGACAGTGCCCCGGCAGCTGAAACCAAAACCGCCACCGAAGAAAAGAAAAAAACCGCTTCGAAAAAGTAAGCGATAATAACGAAGCCGTGGCCACAGCCTGAAGCAAAGCATGCCGTGGCCCGGCTTTTTTTATTGATCAAACCCCGGAGACCAGCGTGAAACAACACAGACCAGATCTCGTGCGCTTCGTGTTTGCTGGCACTCTGCTGGTTATCATACCGGTATTATGTTCGCTGCTTCTGGTTCTGAACATAATCGACGGGCAAAAAGAGCTGGCACATCACAATGCCGCTTCTCAAATCGAGGCGCGGGCCCGCGATCTTTTCGCCAATCTCGACGCTGGCGCCTTTTTTACACCGCATTTTCAGAAAATGGCGGCAGAAATACTGCCCGGCCTGGAGCAATTCAACTCCGCAGCAACCCCAGATCGTGCCGCCAGTCTGCATAAACTGGTAAAAAGCTGCTATCAGAAGACAACCGCCAGTGTCGGCCAGGATTTTCAACTGTTTGTTTTCGACAGCGGCGGCAGGCTCGTCGACATGGGCCTGGCACCTGAAAAATTGCAGGCACCGATGCAGTATCTCTGGAAAGCTTTACACCACGAGCCTGGCGTCAATCGCCACGGTCGCCGACCCGAACTCGCACATATTCTCGGCAAAGAATTCCGCATCAGCGCTGCCGAGAAAGAAAACGACCGCTGTCTGACAACCGATAATTTCGGAATCGCCGGCCTTTTATACCACCGGCGCACGCAAAGCGGCAAATTCGGGGTTATTGCCTTTGCCGAGCTTTCTTCCGATTCCCGCGCCATACTGGCAGAAATGGTTAAAAGGCTGAATTCACCGGAATCACCGGTATTGCTGCGCTCTGATGCAGGCGATGCCGCGACAGAACAGACCGCATTACCCGTCAAAGATCTGTTTGCTCGGGCCGAGCGCACTGCGCCGGAAGCCTTTTTGCACGAAAACCATCTCTGGAAGCAGTTTTCCGGTGGTGCAGCCCCTCTTCTTATCGGGCAGCCGTTCTCGCACTCATTTTTTCTGTTGCTGCGTCTGGTGACAATCTTTGCCGCGGCGCTTCTGGTCAGTGCCGGGCTTCTGCATCTATACCGCTGTTTTTTCTCACAAAAAGCTTTCTGGATGTCGATTCGCATCAAGCTTGTCGGTATTTTTCTGTTTGCCGTTTATCTTCCGATTCTTGGTCTTTTCATGCTTGGCTACAACGGTCTGCAGGACCGCAGAACCGTTCTGGAAAACGAAGCCCGCAAGAGCATCCTCGACCTGCTGCTCGAAATCGATTCGGGATTTGTAAAAAAAGAACGACAGATTCATGCGACTTTCGAGGAGTTTTACCGCAATACCGGCTGGCAGAAAAGCCTGAACCAGAGCTATGAAGAGCTCAATGCCGCGATCAGACTTTATAATGGCACAAAGCCCGGAGAAAACAATTATTTCAACTGGTTCGACATACGTGATATCCAGCAGAATCAACTGTATTCGAGTTCGATCGGTGAGGCCAACGACCGCATCAAGGCTATGGGGCGCACCATGTCGCTCATCAGTCTCGAAAAAGTCATGCCACAACGCCTGCAGCAGGCCGGGGTCAAGCTGCGTCAGTCGGATCTGGTTCTGGTTAACCTGCTCGAAAACCCGATTCTCGGTTTTTCGAACTTTTTCGAACAGCCAGGCCGGCTTCTGCCCATGGACTTTGAAGGTTCCCGGCTCTACTGGTACTGGAACTATTATGACGCCCCCGAAAGCCCGGTAGCTTATATCGGCGGCAACACCACCGCCCAGAGCAACATTGTCAGGTATCTGCACGAGATTCTCAAAAAGCGTTACAGTCTTGGGCACACCGCGCTGAAACTGGCGGCGTTCATGCCGGCCGAAAACCTCTGGTTCGGCATCGACCCGACGCACGAAGGCAAACTGCAGAACCTTTTCAGGGTGTCGATGCGCAGCGCCAGAGTCGAAGAAGCGGCAATCGATTTTCAGGGCAGCGAGTATCTCGCCACCTGCCTGCCGGGCGTCAAGCTTTACCGTTTCTATCTGGCCTGTCTGTTCCCGCTTGCCGAAATCGACGCCAGTATCGAAAATCTCAGGTCACAGATTTATCTGGGCGTGGCGTTCATTCTCATCATCGCAGTCCTGACCGGCCTGCTGCTATCAAAAACTTTTCTGCAGCCAATTGCCGAAATCGACCAGGGCCTGCAGGCTCTGCGCCGCCGCGATACAAACTTCAGGCTCATGATCGAGAATCAGGATGAACTCGGCGAACTCGGGCAGACTTTCAATCAAATGATGGTCGAAATCAAAGAAATGCTGCTCGCTGGAGCGGTGCAGCAATGTCTCATTTCGACAGCCTGCCCGGCGATAAATGGGTTTGAGAGCCTTATCTACAACCGCATGGCCGCCGACGTCGGCGGCGACTATGCCGATATGTTTGAACTGCCTGAGCAGCGCTATCTGATCGTTCTCGGCGATGTTACCGGGCACGGGGTGAGTTCGTCGATTCTGACCGCCATGGTTAAAGCCGCCGTCTTCAGATTCGCGACGCACGACGCCGATCTGAAAACCATTCTGCAGAGTCTGAGCAGCATGATTTTTGAGCTGCTGCAGCGCCGCAAGCTGATGACCTTCTGCGCCATGGTTCTCGAGGCTCGAACCGGCCGGTTTTATACTGCCAATGCCGGGCACCCGTTTCCGCTGCTGTGTAGTCCCGATGGCAGAATCCGCCAGATCGAGCATACTTCGCTGCCGCTGGGGGTATCACTCAAACGCAGCACCTATGATGTGGTCGAGGGCGAAATCGCTCCAGGCGAGATGCTGATGCTCTACACCGACGGCATCACCGAGGGAACCGACCCGTCGGGTTGTGAATTCGGGCTCGAAAGAGTCGAGACGATCATCGCCACAAAGCTTGCCGAAGGCATCGAAGCGGTTCGCGACCGGCTGCTCGAAGATTTCTTGAGGCATTATCAGCGTCAGGAACTCGACGACGACCTGACTTTCATTCTCGTCAGACGTCTGCCCGACGCTGCAGAATCACCAGAGTAACATCGTCATCAGGCTCACCGCCGGCAAGCCAGCCGTCATAGGCGGTCAGAAGATCTTCTGACAGTTTTTCAGGTTCTGAACCAGCCCGGGCGGCAAGCATTTTTTTGAAACGCTGGTAGCCATACTGTTCTCTGGCCGGGTTGGTCACCTCGACCAGGCCATCGGTGTAAAATACCAGCGTATCACCAGGCTGCATGGTGAATTCAAGGGGGACCAGCCGACGGATATTTTTCAGCGCTCCGACCGGCAAGTGCACTGATTCGAGGTCGGCGCAGCTGCCGTCAGGTTTCAGCATTACCGGGAAATTGTGACCGGCGTTGGCAAACTGCCCTTTTCCGGTGGTCAGATCGATTGTTGCGGCGAAGAGAGTGATCATCTTGCGCACTGGCGGCTGGCTGAAATAGGCATGAATGGCGCGGTTAAGATCGGTAAACAGGCTGATCAGGTCGCGTTTTTCCCGCACCGTCTGGTAAACGACCGCTTTCGCCATTGCCATCACCAGGGCTGAACTGACGCCGTGGCCGGTAACATCGCCGATAATCACCCAGGCCGTATTGTCGTCAGGAACGAGCACGTCGAAGTAATCGCCGCCGACCGCTGAAGCCATACGGTTGGCGAAGGCAAGACGATAACCCGCCAGCGGTGGCGGCGCAGCCGGCAGCAGTGATTCCTGAACGTCCTGTGCCAGCTTCATTTCCTTCAGATCAGCAATCATGTTATTGAAGCTGATGGCCAGGTCACCAAATTCATCATGCTGCACCGGCACGATGCGAAAATCGGTATTGCGTGATTTGATCGCCGCAACTCCGTCACCGAGGCGGGTGACCGGCAGCAGAAATATGTCGGACAGCAGCCAGGCGGCCATAAATGCCAGCAGCAGAAAAACGATGATTGCCGACACTATCTGCCGGCGCAGTCTGCTGATTTCTTCGCTTATCAGCCGGTATGGATAAAACGAGAACAGACTGTAGCCAGGTGCAAAGATGCTGCGCTGGCCAAGCACAAGATATTCTTCGCCACCGATCAACTGCCGCATTTGTTCAGGTTTGTCGCTGAACAGCAGGCGGTCGGCGAAATGGCGCAGCTGCCTGTTTTCGCGCACCCTGCCGGGCAGCCATGTGCCGCTGCGGTTTTCAAGGGCCGCCAGGGTATATGGCTGCAGGCTGCCGGCGCGCAGGGAGTCATGCAGCCTGGTCTGTAGCAGGCGTTTAACAAGCCTGGAAGCGGACTGAAGAATGTAAATAAAGGTGCCCGGGCTGTTCTGCCTCTGCAGGTCAACGTTCCAGTATATGAACATCGGCACCGGGCCAAAAAACATGCGATGCACCTCGTCAGGCCGGTTGAAAAGAAAAAAGAAACCGGCTTCGGGGCTGAGCACAGCAGTTTCGAGAAGCGGGTCAACGGTATCAGTCAGATTTGAGCCAAACCTGGCATCGAGACAGAAACGTGCAAAGGCGTCAGATACCTCACGCATGCCTTCTGAGACCAGCTCATTCTGCAGTGAAAACAACAGTTCGGCGCTGCTGGCATTACGCAGTTCATAAATAATCAGGTCATTGCTTCTGATGCCGGGCTCGAGCTGACGGCGAAAAGACGGCAGCCGGTGCTGACCGGCGAGACGGCCCATTTTTCGAAATTCATCGATAAAAGCCGCGCCGGCCAGGCGAAAAGTTTCATCGAATCCGACCATGTTACGGCGACCGGTGCTGGTCACCGTTGCCAGCAGCGTCGCTTCGCGATCGGACAGATAGCGGTAGCCAAGATAGGCAAAACCCATCACCGGGCTGATGACGGCCACAAGAAACAATGCCAGCAGTTTGAGCCTTATTGGCAGAAACAGGCGGTTGTCGAAAGCCTGGCGATGGTAAATAACCAGAGCGATAATGCCGGCAATGAACAGAACTGCGAAAAGATAATTCTGCAGCTCTTCAAAAACTTCGATTCCGGCGGGCAGACAGGCAATTACCCAGAGGTCGTCGATCTGGCGGCCGCCCCAGATCAGCCCCGCGTCGCTCAGGTGATTTTTCTGACCGAGAACAGCTATACGGCTGGCGACTTCACCGAACTGCCTGGCCTGCGACAGGTTGTCGGGTTCCTGCAGCAGCCCGCCAGACTCAGAAACGATCAACCCGTGCGAAAAACGACTGCGCATTTTACGCATCACATGCTGCAGCCTGAAATCCAGCTCCGGTAGAGTCCAGAAGATGAGCATCATGCCGCGCCCCGGCTGCTGAGGGTCATTCACCCAGTAGATCAGCCCGGGCTTCTGGCGGGTCACAATCTGAGTCACACTGTCGCGGCCTTCGAGAAAGTGGGCCATGCGGAATTCATTACCCAGAAAGGTTTTCAGCTGCCGACGCAGTTTCTGAAACCTTTCACTTTGCTCGATCGGGTCACGGCCGATCATTTCCCAGAGACGCGCGCCAAGAAATCTTGAACGCAGCGGAATCTGAGATGGAGTGGCCAGCTGGCCGCGGTCATCAAAAACATAGAGGTCGAAATCAACGGGCACAAAGGCAGCCAGCGAACGGTGTATTTCGGCAATTTTTGCGCTGGCAAAGCCTGAACGCCCCACCAGATGCCAGATGCCGCGCCCAAGTTTTTTGAGAAAAATGTCAGTCTCGGCCTCGCAGCGCACCTGAGACAGAGAGGCTTCGAGCTGCGCCGAGGTCTGCTGCAGGCGGCTTTCTCTTTCGAGGCTGAGAGTATGGTAGCCAAGACCACCGGCAACCAGCAGCGGCAGCAAAACAAACAGGCCGAGCAGAGCGGCATGCTTGAGAAATTCCGGCAGCCAGCCCGTCTTCGCTTGCATTTGCATTGCTCCCTGCGGTTGTGTATCATCCACTCAGCCATTTCAATAATAACCGAAAAGGAACACTCCTGCAAAAATGGAAATTATCACCAATGTTCTGCGCGGCATCGTCATTGGCATCGCCAACATCATTCCCGGCGTCAGCGGCGGCACCATGGCTCTGGTTCTCGGTATTTACTCGCGATTGCTCAATGCCATCAGCAGTATCGGGCCGCAGACCCTCAATGCCTGCCGCAACGGCTTTACGGCGATAAAAGAAGAGCTGCGTCGCATCGACTTCATGTTTCTGGCTTCACTCGCAACCGGGGCCGGGATCGCCATCGTCGTTTCGGCGCGCATCATGACAAATCTGCTCGAAAATCACCACGACCCCACCTACGGCTTCTTTTTCGGCCTGGTAATGGCCTCGGCGCTGATACCTTTCCGCATGATCCGAAAATTCTCAGCCGGAAGCATCCTGTCGGGTCTTGTTGCCGCAGCGCTGGTTGTCGGGCTGACAATGGCCTACAGTGGCGAAGACCGTCTCGAAGCGGCGCGCAAAAAAGCCTCGATCAAGGGCGAAACTGTCGTGACGCCAGCCTCAGGCACCGTCGACATCACCACTCAGACTGACACAAAATTCAAATACGATGGCGGCACGCTGGTGTTCTTTTTTGTGGCCGGCATCATCGCGATCTGTGCCATGATTCTGCCCGGCATCAGCGGCTCTTTCATGCTGCTGTTGATGGGGGTGTATTTCGACATTCTCGTCTGTATCAATGAGTTTCAGATAGTGCCGCTGGCTTTCTTCGCCACCGGTGCCGTCATCGGCCTGCTGGTCTTCACCAGGTTTCTCAACTATCTGCTCGCCAGATTTCACGACAGCACCATGGCTTTTCTGGTCGGACTGGTCATTGGCTCACTTTACGCCATCTGGCCGTTCAAAACCTTCGATTTTGCAGCCGGCCGCCGGATCGACCTCGAAAACATCATGCCGACCGCTTTCGGCGGCAACGAAATGCTGACGCTCGGCACGGTAATCGCCGGCTGCCTGGTGGTCTGGCTGTTCATCTGGCTCGAAAAGAAGCTACCGGCCCCCGGAGTAAAGGCCTGAGCCGGCGGTATTACAACTTGTCGGCGGGGGTTTTGGCTGGCTGCAGCCAGATATGGCGATACTGCAGCAGTGATTCGCCCATGGCGCTCAGACTCAGGCCTCTTACCTGTGGCTGATAGAGCACGTGTACGGTATAAAAATACATGAAAACCCACGGCGCCTCTTCTACGATCAGCTTTTCGGCCTGACGATAGAGTTCTACACGACGGCTCATCTCGGTTTCAAACCTTGCCTTATCGAGCAGTGCGTCGACTTCGGCATTTTTGAAGCCTGAAAAGTTGTAGCCGACGCCAATGTTCGACGAATGGAACAGTGTATAAAGAAAGCTGTCGGGATCAGGGTAATCGACGGTCCAGCCCATGCGGAAAAACGGTGCGGCACCCTTTTCGATACTGCTGAGATGCTCACCGAAATCGACCTCTTTCACGTTGCAGCTGATGCCGATGTCGCGCAGGTTGGCAAGCACGAATTCGGCGGTGCGCGCATGAATCGGGTCGCGGTTATACTGCAGTTCGATATCAGGAAACCCCTTGCCTTCAGGGTAACCGGCTTCGGCGAGCAGGGCGCGCGCCTTTGCCAGATCGTAGACGTAGCCGGCGAGTGCATCATCGTGGCCGGGAAACCCGGGTGGCAGAACGCCGTTGGCCGGCGCGGCGCGGTCATTGAGAACCAGCTTGACGATGGTATCGCGATCGATCGCGTAGTTGAAGGCTTTACGCACCAGCGGATCATTGAAAGGCGGCTTCGCCATGCTCATGCCAAGATAATTGATGCCCCACAGGTTCGATTCGAGCAGATTGGCGGCCAGTTTCGCATCCTGTCTGATACTGCGGTATTTTGAGTCGGGAACATCGACATGACTGAGGCGACCGGCCATGAATTCGGCAAAGCGGGTTTCCTCGTCGGTGATAACCGGAAATTCAAGGCGGTCGAGCCAGGGGCGGCCTCTGAAATAATCGGGGTTGGCTTCGAGAATGATTGTGTCAGACGCCTTTTCAACCCAGCGGAACGGCCCGGTGCCAACCGGCAGCTTGTCAAGGCCGGTCTCAGAGTCTTCATGCGGTATAACGCCGGCATTGATCATTGCCAGCAACGACACGAACGGGGCAAAAGGCTTTTCGAGAACGAATTCGACGGTGTGGCTGCCGATGGCACGCAGACCTTCGATATCAGCCGCCTTGCCTTCGGTAAAGGCGCGCGCGCCCTTGATCACCCAGAAAAACGATGCCTGCGAATCCTCGCGGGGCTTTAACAGGTGTCTGAACGAAAAGACCACATCGGCGGCAGTGACTTTGCGGCCGCCGTTACGGGTTGGCTGGCCTCCCGCCTGGCTGTGAAAAGAGGCATCTTCGCGCAGGGTGAAGGTATAAGTGAGTTTGTCGTCGCTGATTTTCCAGGTGCTCGCAAGGGCCGGCACGACTCTGGCATCGTTGTCGAACTCGACGAGACCGTCATACAGCTGACGGCAGACTTCGTGCGAATTCGAGTCCTTTATCATGGCCGGGTCAAGCACAATATATGAGTCAGCGAAGGCCCGGCGGTAGACACCGCCGCGCACCGGCTTTTCATCAGCCTTTTTATCGATCTGCACCTGGTCATTCGAGCAACCACCCAGAAAAACCAGCAGCGTCAGCACACAAATAATTCTGCATAAAAAAGGGTACATCTGATAACCTCTCAGGCAAACTAGGGAGTGTATTCTATCACAGTTCTCCCGCCCCAAGAGAAAATTTACATATCGAAACAAGGCATGCATTAATACGACTCTCCAAGTTTATTGCGGCGGCATGTCAGTCGTTGCAACGCTCTGCGATCTTCGCACCCTCATAGTTCCATCTGCTCACTCTGCTCGCACGACCGGAACTCGGGCTCTAAGCCGCATCCTGCGGCAATCGCCCGCATTTTGCCCTCCAGGCAAAATGTCCGGTCTTAGCGGCATCGTTCACAGGGAACTATGGAGTGCTCGACAAGCTCGCTTATGCAATCGCCTGACCTGCCGAAACCAGTATATTGTAATAAATAAATAAGCGTTTGCCTTAGTCGCGGGACAGAGGGGATGGAAATTTTTGCGGGAGTTGCCGTGCTTGATTTAATTGGTTGAACGTGTTAGAATTTGCGCTCGACCTTGAAAAGCTTAGACTGAAAGGAACGCAGCAAAGCCGCAGCAGATGCGGTGTTTGTTGTTTTTCTATATCACAGGAGAAAGAATGGCATGACTGAGTCAGTTGAACACATTACAACTGAAGTTCGGCGTTTCGTCGAATCGTCTTTTTCCTATGAGGTCTATGACGTGACTTTCAAGCAGGTCAACCGCCGCATGGTGCTCGAAGTCATGATTGACACGCCAGACGGAGTCACGGTTGAAGACTGCGAGAAGGTTTCGCGGGCACTGAGCGATTACCTCGACGAAACAGACCTGATTCATCGGGCCTTTACCCTCGAGGTTTCGTCGCCGGGGGTCGAGCGAGTGTTCAAGCGCCTTGTCGATTACGAGCGGCATGTCGGCAAACTCGTTAAATGGACACTCTACGACGAGGAAAAGGGTCAGAAAGAGGTTTTCAGGGCACGACTGACAGAATTTTCACCCGAAAAGATCGTTGTTCGTTCCGAAAAAGGGCTCCGTGAGTTCCCGTTGAAATTGGTCAAGGAAGCCCAGGCAGTGTTCGAGTTTCCGGCAAAATTACAGCGTGGATGACGGGGGAGGTTATTAAAGTGACAAAGTTTAATCTGATAGATGCATTAAAAGAAGTTATTGGCGAAAAGAACCTGCCGATGGAGGTTCTGGTGCACGCGATCGAAGAAGCACTGGTCGTGGCCTACCGCAAGAATTTCGATTCTGAGGAAGATGTCAAAGTGACTCTCGATCAGAAGACCGGCGATTTCAAGGTTATCTCGCGGCGACTCGTCGTCGACACTGATGATCTCGAAGAACCCGACCGCCAGTATACCCTCGAAGAAGCCCGCGAAATCGACCCTGACGCCCAGCCGGGCGACACCGTCGAAGAGGATGTGACGCCGCCGTCGTTCGGCCGCATCGCCGCCCAAACCGCCCGCCAGGTCGTCAGCCAGAAGCTGAAAGAAGCCGAGCGCGGCATAATCTATGAAGAATATCATAACAAAGTCGGTCAGATTCTTACCGGCAAGGTTCAGCGCGTCGAAAAAGGGCATGTTTATGTCGAATTCGCCAAGGCTGAAGCGGTTCTGCCGCCAAAAGAACAGATCCCGGGCGAAGTTTTCCGCACCAATGACCGCATCAAATGTTACATTCAGGAAGTAAAGCCGACCCCGAAGGGTCCGCAGATCATACTTTCCCGCAGTTCCGCAAAATTTGTCGAACTGCTTTTCCGGCAGGCAGTGCCTGAAATCGGCGATGGCATCGTCGAGATCAAATCTTCGTCACGTGAAGCGGGCCTGAGAGTCAAAATCTCGGTGGCCACTTCCGATTCGAAGATCGACCCGGTCGGTTCATGCGTCGGCATCAAGGGCAGCCGCATCAAGGGTGTTGTCGACGAGCTTAACGGCGAGAAGATCGATATCGTTCGTTACAGCGAGAACCCGGTTGAATATGTAATCAACGCCCTCAGCCCGGCCAAGGTACAGTCGGTCACGGTTTCCGAAGACCGTCGTTCGGCCCTGGCGATCGTTGCGCAAGGTCAGCTGTCGCTGGCCATCGGCAAGGAAGGGCAGAACGTGAAGCTCGCCTCGAAACTGACCGGCATTAAAATCGATATCAAAACTGAAAAAGACGTTGAAGACATGGTTTCTGACAGGAAAACCGATGAATGACAGCGCGGAGGTAACGGATGGGTATACGCATACACGAAGCAAGTAAAAAGTATAATTTAAGCAACAAAGACATGGCAGATCTGTTGGCCGCCCTTGGCTACGAGGGCAAGACCAACCCACTCGCAGGCCTTCCCGACGAAATGCTGGAAGTTCTTGAAAAACATTTTGCCGCCCAGAAGGGCGACAAAGCTGCACGCCCGGCAACTCCCGCCGCAGCACCGCAGCCGGCCCAGGCCGCAAAGCCGAAAACCGATTTAAAACCGGCTCAGCCGCAGCAGCAGACAGTCGCTCCCGCCAGCAAACCCGCGCCAGTCACCCAGTCTACGCCCGCCGTTTCCCCTGCCCCAGTTGTCAATCAGCAGCCTGTCAGCGAAAAGAAACTTGATGACCGCGAACGTGAGCGGGAAAAAGAACGCGAAAAAGAACGCGAAGCCCTGGCCGAAAAGGCCCGGCAGGAAAAGAAGAAACTTGGCCCCAAGCCTCTGCGCATCGAGGAAGAAGAAGAAGTTGAAGTCAACAAGCAGATAACCATCATCAAAACTGCTTCTCCTAAGAAGGAGACTCAAGCCCCAATCAAGAAAAAGAGCGTCAAGAACAAGACCAACCGCGCTCATTTTTCGAAGAAGGTTCAAGCCGAAATGCGTGAAGCTGAGCGTCAGACCGAGGCAATTCTGGATCGCACCGGAAAAGCCGACAACCTTGAAGAAGACGAAGATTCCCTGCCGAAAGTTCTCGTACCTACCGATATCACCGTCAGTCAGCTGGCCAAATATCTCGAAGTCGATGCAATTGCCATCGTCAAAAAGCTGTTCGGGCTTGGCGTCGTCGCCAGTCTGAACCAGCGCCTCGAAAACGAGCAGATGCAGCTGCTCGGCCAGGAATTCGGCAAAGATATCATTTTCACCGAAAACGTATTTGAAATTCAGGATACCCCCGACCAGGAAAGCGATCTCAAGAAGCGGCCGCCGGTCGTAACCATCATGGGTCACGTTGACCATGGCAAGACTTCGCTGATCGACTATATCCGCAAAGCGCACGTCGCCGACAAGGAAGTGGGCGGTATCACCCAGCATATCGGTGCCTATCAGGTCAAACTGAGCAACGGCATCATCACTTTCATCGATACCCCTGGCCATGAGGCTTTCACCGCCATGCGCGCTCAGGGTGCTCTGGTAACCGACATCGCAATTCTGGTCGTTGCCGCCGATGACGGTGTGCAGCCCCAGACCATCGAAGCGGTTCACCATGCCCAGGCCGCTGGCGTGCCGATCATCGTTGCCATCAACAAGGTCGACAAGCCAGAAGCCAATATTGACCGCGTTAAACAGCAGCTGATGCCCTACAACCTGGTTGCCGACGACTGGGGTGGTCAGACCACCATGGTTCCGGTTTCGGCCAAGGCCGGTACCGGCGTCGCCGACCTGCTCGAAATGATTCTGCTGCAGGCCGAAATGATGGACCTCAAAGCCAATCCGACGAAGTCTGGTATCGGCACGATCATCGAAGCCCGCCTCGACAAGGGTATGGGCCCGATGGCAACCGTTCTCGTGCAGAACGGCCGCATTCAGATCGGCGATCATATCATCTGCGGCAGCAGCTTTGGCCGTGTCAAGGCTCTGGTTAACGATGCCAGCGCCCGTGTCAAAGAAGCCGGTCCGGCTTTCCCGGTCGTGGTACTCGGTCTCAACGATGTTCCGCGTGTCGGTGACAAGATGGCCGTCGTCGAAAGCGCCAAATTCGCCCGCTACGTTGGCGAACTGCGCCAGAAGAAGGCCCGCGAAGAACGTCTGTCGCGCGAAAACCGCATCAAACTGGCCGACCTGTTCAAACAGGTTACCGAAGGTCAGGCAAAAGACCTCAATATTATCATCAAGGCCGACGTGCAGGGTTCTTCCGGCGCCATGAAAGATGCGCTTGAACGCCTGAGCACCGATGAAGTCAAGGTCAACGTCATTCACACCGGCGTCGGTGGCATCACTGAAGCCGATGTCAACCTTGCCTCGGCGAGTAACGCCATCATCATCGGTTTCCATGTCAGACCGATGCCGAATGTCGAAGATGCAGCCAAGGCTGAAGATGTCGAAATCAAGGTATTCAGGATCATTTACGACGCCATTGATGCCGTTAAACTGGCACTCAAGGGGATGTACGAACCTGAATACGAAGAAGAAATCGTTGGCCGCGCCGAAGTACGCAAGGTCTACAAGGTTTCCGGCGTTGGCGCCATCTGCGGTTCTTATGTGACCAGCGGCAGCGTCATGCGCAGCACCTCGGTGCGCATCGTCCGTGACGGCGTCGAAATCTACGAAGGCAAGATCGGCTCGCTGAAGCGCTTCAAAGATGACGTTAGAGAAGTTCACGCCGGCTACGAATGTGGTATCGGCGTTGAAAACTACAACGACATCAAAGACGGCGATATTCTCGAATTCTTCCGCCTCAAAGAGATCGAAAGAGTCATCTGAGATAGCGGCAGGCGGCATTAAACGCAGATGGTCGTGGCAATCGGCACCTTCGAAATGCATTTCCCTGAGGTTCACAGCCTCAAGGAAAAGCGCCACATCCTCAGAAGCCTGATCGACCGGGTCAGAGCCAAATTCAACGCCTCGATCGCCGAAGTTGCCAATAATGACCTCTGGCAGCGCGGTACGGTCGGGGTGGCGATGGTGGCCAACGACCGCCGCCTTCTCGAACAGATGGCGCAGAAAATAGACGAAATTCTCGCTGACCACAGCTCAGTGGAAATCGTCGACACCTATTGGGATTACGTATGACAACAAGAAGACAGGAACGGGTCAATTCACTGATCATGCGCGAGCTTTCCGAGCTGATTCAGCGGCGGGTCCAGGATCCGCGCGTCAGAGGCGTTCACATCGTTAACGTCGACATCAGCCCCGACTTTCATCTCGCCAGGATTCTCTACAGCTTTCTCAATGAAAAAGGCGATGTCAAGCAGGAAGACGTGCAGAATGGGCTCGATTCGGCCAAGGCATTTCTGCGCCGCGAGCTGAAAAAGACGGTCGAGCTGCGGGTCGTGCCCGAGCTTGCATTTTTCTACGACCCTTCGATTCAGCACGGCGACCGGCTCCTCGAACTGCTGCGCAACATCAAACCCTCAGACTAACGCATAAGGACGCACCCGATGAATGTTTCATGGCCAAGCCCCGATTACGACCGGCAGATAGACCTGATTTGTGAAAAGCTCGACAAGGCCAGGAACATTTTCTGCATCGCCCACCCCTATTCCGACGGTGACGCGCTCGGCTCACAGCTGGCGCTCTACCACTGGTGCCGCGCCGCCGGCAAAAACTGCGTCGTCTTGAACTTTGACCCGCTGCCCGAACAGATTTCGTGGCTGCGCGGCTCCGAAGTCTGCCAGAATTACCTGCCCGAAGACGTCGACTTCGATCTGGCGTTTCTGATGGAAACTACCGAGGCCCGACGCATGGGCGAGCGTGTCGAATTCTTCAAACGCGCCACCACCACCGTGCATCTCGACCATCACATCGGGGTCGTTGGCCTGGGCAGCATCAATCTGCTCGAAGAAAAGGCATCTTCGACCTGCGAAATTCTTTACAACATTCTCGAACGCACCGGCGTCGAACTCAATCGCGAGTGCCGTGAAGCCCTTTACGTCGGCATCATGACCGATACCGGCAATTTCCGCTTCAACAACTCGACACCGCGCTCGCACGAAATCATCGCCCGGCTGATCGGCAGCGATCTCGTCGTCGACGACATTTACAAGCTGGTCTACGAAAATACCAATTACCACCGCGTCGTGATTCACGGCACGGTAATGGCGCGCACCCGCAGTTTCAACGACGGTAAGCTCGTCGCCAGCTGGCTGGCGCTCGACGACTTCACCCGTATCGGTGCGACCGAAGTCGACGCCGACGGTGCCATACGCAATCTCAGCTGTATCAAGGGCATCGAAGCTGCCATTCTCTTCAAGGAAGTGGAAGGCGGCAAAGTCAAGATCAGCTTCAGATCGACGGGTAAAATCGACGTCATGGAAGTCAGCCGCCGGTTCAACGGTGGCGGGCATCGCAACGCTGCCGGCGCCCAGATTGACGGCAAACTCGAAGATGTGATGCAGACGGTCGTAGCGGCCGTAGCTGAGGCCCTGCCGGCAGGAGACAACTGCAATGCCTGATGGCTGCCTCGTTGTCTGCAAACCGCGCGGCTGTTCTTCGCACGATGTCATTGCGCGTCTGCGCCGGGTTTATAAAATCAAAAACTGCGGGCACGCCGGCACTCTCGACCCGATGGCCCAGGGTGTGCTGCTGGTTTTTACCGGGCGAGCGCTCAAGCTGCTCAATTTCATTCCGGCCGAACACCTCGACAAAGCCTATCTGATGCGTGTCACACTCGGCGCCACCACCGAC
>ERZ795032.332-NODE-332-length-58880-cov-18.513710_pt1 | contig 58880 bp, 43 predicted proteins | sample MGYA00375124_ERZ795032 | MGnify/ENA primary metagenome ERZ795032 (study PRJEB30167, sample SAMN05720154) | activated sludge metagenome | isolation source: Anaerobic digester | place: China | collected 2015-12-16 ...
CATGGTTTTAACTTAATCCTTTTTAGGCTTGACATGAACCATAGTATCTGACTCATGGAGGAATAACAGCTCCTTTTATAAAAAGCAAAAAGAGGGAGCCTTTCGGGCTCCCTCTTTGGTTGAAGAAATCTTAAAGTTTTACACTTAATCTGTATTAGGCTTTTTCATAAAAACTGATTCAAATTTTTTTACCTGATCCAATGGTAAATCTCTACTAAGAATGAGAACCAGATCTTTATTAACGTAACAATATTCCACAGCAAGATTCGTTGTTTCGTGATGCTTATCAATCTCTTCTTTTCGGAGCTTAGCATCTTCAGGGTGGAAGTATTCTTCGATGCATCCCCATTTTACTGTTTCACCCTCTTTCAACTCTGAGCTGACCATTTGAAAGATTATTTTGCTAGAAAGCTTGTCAGAAAGGCAAAAGGTACCATGAGGATCACTAAATCGATCGATATCCAGCATCAAGTTAATTGGAAGCCCTGAGTCCATAAAGAGTTGCACTCGTTCTCTACCATTTACATACTTAGTCCATCCTTCATTCTCTTCGGACATTTGTTTTGCTGTTTTTGTGATATCTGCGATACCAAAATCAAGCTCATTGCTATTTGATGTAGGTTTTGGTGATAGCTTACAGCTTAACTGTGAAAACAGAAACAAAACTAGAAATAACGGCATAAGTTTTTTCATATATACACTCCTCGTATTTTTGATTGATCAGACTCAATCGCAAATGGGATCTCCATTGCCTGTCATCCTTATTCCATCAACACCAAATAGTATTATAGAGTTTGTTATCAGCTGGATCAAATATCAAACCACAAATGAGTAGATTATCTATGGATGGGGGGGTTGAAAAATGATTCAACCCCCCCATCCCTGTAGCACGTTTATAGCGTTTGCGACATTTCTAATGGGTTCTCTCCCACCCATGCTTTTTTTCTCAGAACCTATTTCGCAAAACTTATTCTTCTGCTTCTAGCTCGTACAAGCCAGATCCATCAGCTTTTATCCGAAATAAACCACTATCAAATCGAGCCCCATAGAGCTCTCTATCATGAGTGTCCAGATAAGCGTTAAAAATGTTCACAAAGTAGACCCAATTCCCCGCAGTATTAATGATCACACATGAATTGGGGACCAATATTTCTTCTCCTGATCCATCAAGTTTGCATTTTACCATAGGCCATACGAGCTTTTCATGAGTTACATTAGTAAAGATAAGATCCTCTGAAATATTAAAACCTGTCACCTTTTCTAAAATAGTTGTTTTGCTTGAGTTTTCCAAAGAAAGGCAATATAGAATTCCATGGTTACGAGTACCCGAATCAGTTTTTTCAAAGGTAGTGTAATACAGACGTTGTTTATAGGTGATAAAACTATCGCAACTATCCTCTACCAGTTTAGTGTTCTCTTTTCCATTTTCTTTTATACGATAGAGTTTTGAATCATCGTCAAGATTAGTGTAATACAACCATCCCTCATAAAAACATAACTTTTCGCCTTTGATATCTTCGATTTGACTTGTTTGCATGTTTTTTAAATCCATACAATAAACTGTCTTGTTGTCATAAGCGTTATAAAATAGCTTTGAATCTACCAAATGCATAACTCTAACCTTGACATCACTTAGTTTTTCTTTCTCAAAGCTTTCTATATGGACTCTATAGATATTTCTATCCTCTTTTTCTATATAGTATAGCCATGGAGCGGAGAGATTGAGGTAATAAGCAGCTTCATCTGTAAGTTGGATTTTATTAGTACCGTTTTCATGCATTTTGAAGATTCCTTGATTAAAGGAATAGAAGACTTCATTGCTGTAAGCGCATACCATTCCTAGATTTTCAATATTCCCATGAGTATTTCCATAGGTATAGGTCTTCATCCCAGGCTTGCAACTCGACATAAGAATGACCGTAAGGCATAGTAATAGAATTTTCTTCATTATTAACCTCCTATGATGACTAGCTCATGAAAGATGCTTGAAGCATTCATCTTTATGTTTCTCCCACCAATCACTGATGCTTTTATGTCGCTCACTAATAACGTCAGGATCTAGCTCTACTGTAGTATTGCTATTTCCCATATCTTCTCGGACTTGATTTAAATCATCACTCAACGTGGCAACGACTTTAGGATTATATATGAAATTCTTACAGCACTGTAGCAAGGTGCAATTATATTCAGTGGGTTCAAAATCATGTCGCAATTCTGTCGATTCCTTATCAGTAGGATCATTTAAATTAAATAATCTATTACATGATGCAAAACCACAGCTTTTTACTCTCTGATTTCCCATCATCCTCATTCCCTTATCCCCGCAGTCCTTGCCAAAACGACTGACATGTGTAAGGTCAGTGTCTATACGAGCACCATCAGGAGCAATGTGGATACTGCCCCAGTTGTCACCATTGGTGGATCCCCCAATTTTAACAGGAGGCCAGGGTTGAATAGTAATATCTTTTCCCAGACCAGGAGCTCGGATAGCAGTAAGATTGATACTTCCAGTAATCCCATCATTGAGATTGATGATTTCCAGATTGCTGGGGTTCCAACTATTAATGAGTCTTCCCGTATGAAGGTCATATTGGAAGCTGGCTTTGGGATTGGCATTGGCATCGGTGATAAGACTGGTATTGCCCAGAGCATCGTAATGAAAGTAAAGCTCTTGAGGACCCGATCCTACTGCTTGATAGGTCATGGAAAGGATTCTACCCCGGGGATCGGTCGTGAAGTTTTGAGTTAAAGCTCCACTGTTTTTGCTGGCATATTCCAGACCCTGAGGACCCCAGACATAATCCCAGGTGCTTTGTTGTAAGCCATCCAGGCTGTAGGTGGAGGATTTCAAGTTGTTTTCATTGTCATAGGTCAGGAAATAATGATGCAGTTCCTGTTGGGAAGTGGTGTATTGTATCATACCTACCTTGTCTCGAGCGGTCCAGGTAAATTCCATGGTGCTATTATCGGGGTAAGTAATGATCTGCAGTTTTCCTTCTCCATCATAGCTGTAAGCTTCATTGCCTTGTTGATTGGGATAGCTGACCGTATCTAACAAGCCATTGCTGTTGTAGTCTAAGGTATACGTTCCTTTATTGGAAAGAGTAATGCTGTTTAAGCGTCCGATGCTTTGGTCGTAGCCATAAGTGACGGTACGATTGTCACTGCTGCGGGTCATGGTACTTAAACGACTGGAAGCATCATAGCTTGAAGTATAGCTATCGCTCAAAGGAGGACTGCCTCCAGCTACGACAAAACTGCTATAGCTGGTGACTTGCTGATTTCCGTTAAAGCCAGGATCGGATTGCAGAAGCAAGATCTGGGTATTAGTTTGACGTACTTCCAGATTAGTTAAAAGCTTTTCACTCCAGCTTTGAGTGAGAGTGGTATTGTTGGGATTAACCATGCTTTGGAGTTCTCCAGCACTGCTCCAGGCGTAGGTAAAGCTTTGATTGCCTTTGGAGCTGACAGTAAGATTGCTGAGTAAATGACGAGGGGTATAGCTGAAAGCATAGGAGCTGATATATTGGTTGCCGGTCATGGTGGAAGGAAGCCCTAAACGAGTGGAACCTTGAAGCCCGGTATAATCAAAGTCGACGGTGCCTCCATCGCTTTCCCAGGAGGTAAGATTACCGTTGTTGTTGAATTCATAATCCATACCATTGTGGGTAGCGATGTAACCATCGGGGGTATAGGTGAAACTGCCTTCCGTGGGATGAGAGGTAACGCGTCCCAGGATATCATAGGAATAGGAGCCTTGCTCATCGGAAAGAAGATCTCCTCTTACATTGTAGGAATAGTTAATGGTACCTTTTACGGGATCGTCTTTTTCGGTGAGTCTTCCTGCCCAGTCGTAGGTATAGGAAGTGATGCCTTCGCCATCGACGTCTATTTCGGTGACTCGACTGTTGAGATCGTAAGTATAGCTGGCACTTTTGCCAAAAGGATTGGTTTTAGTGGCAGTTCTTCCAAAGACATCATAGCTTAAGCTGGTCTCCTGATCGAGATGATTGGTGGAAGTAAGAAGCTTGCCGGAATCATCAAAGGTGTAGGTAGTAGTTTGATTCATGGTGTTGGTGGTTTCGGAAGGAAGGGGACGATAAGGGGCCATGCTGGGATAAATGGGAGTCACTGGAATTTTGGGAGGTAATCCGGGATAACAATCTCCAGGAGGTAGAATTCCAGGAACAATGGGGGTGGGAAGAGGATCGAAGGGATAGGTAATATCGGAGCTGCAACCATTTTCATTGGTGCTTTCTTCGGTAGCGCCATTCTCATTGTATACGATGCTGGTCGTGGTGCTATTCACACTGTCAGTGGTAGCAGTTAAAAGATGAGTGGGATTGAAGCTATGGGTGACTTCACTGAGTTTTCGTCCTGAGCTGCTGAGTCCTTCCCAGGTGGTATAAACATCAATTAAGCCAGAGGTTTTGTAGCTGAATTGACTTTCATTGCCTCCAAAGTCAATCATGGAGGTGAGGGCTTTGGTGAAAGCACTATAGCTATAGCTCATGCCTTTGGTGCCGTTGGTGGTGGGAACGGTGACGGTGGAAACAAAGCCTTCAGGAGTATAGCTGACGACGGTGGTTTGATTTAAGGGGTTGGTGATATGAGAAGGTTGGCAAGAGCTGTTTTGATCGTTGTATTGATAGCTGGTGGTGGCCCAGACACTGGAAGTAACTTTCTCCCGTTGCTGAGTCAGAAGTCCATTTACATCATTGCTGGGGGAGTACGTCCATTCCTTTTCATAGGAAGTGCCTCCCAGGGAAGGAGGAGGAGCAATCATGCTGGTAATATGACCTACGCTGTCATAGATGAGGGTGGTTTCTTTATCATAGGCGTCTTTGATACTGTTGCGCCAGCCTTGAATGGTGTAGCCATAGCTTTGAGCCAGGAGGATGCTGTTTTCTTCCTGCCAGACTTTCGTAGGATAGCCTTCGCTGTTAAAGCCATAGTGATAGTCTCTTGCTTCGCCATCGGTGAAGGTAGTGACCAAGTCAAAGCCCTGAACTGTGTCGTCATAGCTGAGACCGGTGGTAATAGTCGCAGGATCGGTCCAATTCTGAAACCAGTCTTCAAAGCTTCCACTGCTGTAATAGGAAAGGCTGTAATCATTTCCTAATAAATCTTCATGAGTATTCAGGAATCCTGTGCCTTGGGTATCATAGCCAAAGCTCAGGCTGGGAGGAGTCAGTTCCTGGGAGGGAGGAGTAATGGAAAGGAGGTAGTCTCCACTTTGATCGTAAGTGAGTTCCCAGACTTGACCCGAAGGATCTTCGATACTTTCGAGTTGACTCTGGAGATTCCATTCCAAGGTAATACTGCGACCACTGAAGCTATCTTCTAAGGAAACAGGACGACCATTATCGTAAGTGACTTCCAGAGAGCCGGTGGTGCATTTATCCTGGAGTTCAATCAGTTTGCCCGTGCTATCGTAGATAATGCTTCCTTTTCCAAGAGGAGTGATGACTATGTTGCCATTAGGAAGGACTTCGGCTTTTCCTGCAAAGCCATAGGGATTATCATAGGAAGAAGTCAAGGCATTCCAAGTAAAGACGAGTTGTTGTCCATCGGGGGTAAGCCAGGTGATATCCAGCGTTTGTTGATCAATGGCTACCGCAGTATGGAGGGTGCTCATCCAGCCAGATCCCAAGCCGACATTGACTGCCGCATTGCGATGATGATACCAAAGAGAAAGACTTAAAGGCAAGGGAGTGCCAGGTAGGTTAATAGGTTGAACCAAGACCATGGCATTTCCTGTATTTAGATTCACCGCTAAATTGCTCCAGCGGGTAGTAGGCATAGATAAGATGTTTTCTTCCGTTCCGTGCATGCCAGCCAAAGGATCTCCCTGACTGAGAAGGGTTAAGGGATAGAAGCGACTGGAGTAATAGGTAGAGGATCCCAACATTTGAGCATACGAACTTGGTACGGAAAGAAGGAAGAGTAACACAAAGGATAAAACAGAGGCTAAAGTGCGGGAGACAAGCGAGTAGGAATAACTACTCTCTCTCTCTCTCGAAAAGGAAGGAAGCTCAACATTAGTTTTCTTAAAAAACATTAACGCACTCCTTTCAATTTACTAAAGTATATGTAAAAAATTCATAAATCCCATGAAAAAAACCCAAAAAAAATGAAAAGAAAAATGGCATAGCACTCTTGAAAGATTTCGAAGTTCCCTTTTGAACTGATTAATACTGATGTAGAGTGAGTCATTGCAACTATACTCCAATGCTAACTATCAAACTATTTTTTAGTTTAGTAAAATATTATCACTTGTCAAATAGAAAAATAAGAGCTTTGAATATTGCTTAAATATAGAAACAAGACATCGGTGAAGCCCTATATCGATGCGCCTTTATCCCCCCTGACTCAGTTTTACGGAGTTTCGATCAGCAACAAACCAGTGGCATCGCTTACCTTAAACCATTCCTTCTGAAGCTTCGAGACATTCGAAATGTCCTTTGAAACCACTTTCAGCTTAAATAAATCCACTTCGTTATATCTGATTTCCTGCGGGGATATAACTCCTTTGAGCTTAATCGCCTCTTTATCCTGAATTGCTAAACGTTTGAAGAGATCGAAGGATTTTTCTTTTCCTGTGAGGTTTAGCTTGCTTATACCAATGTGTTTATCCTCAGATAGTCCATAAGCATACACCGTATTCCCTTCCTGAGAGAGGTAGTCAGGAAAAAACGAAACCTCGGATAGGCATAACTGGCTGGGATTAACAATGACATTGTCCTCCAAAAGCTTTGCCACAACCATATAGTTGGCATCATAATCCATGCCACGCCTTCCGTAAAGATAGATAGCCTCATTTATGCTAAAGCTCTTTGAAAAAGACATATCCATGGGATAGACAAGAGTTTTTTTTGTTTCTCCCTCATTGTTCAGAATAAAGATACTTTGGCTTCCAAAAAGATATAAGGTATCATTCACACAAGCAATCTTATCTGGCGGGGGGACTGAGATTGAAATATCAGGAATTCTCCTTAGAAATTTGATTTCCTTTTGATGGTCTATCTTTCCGCACCAATACCCATGTAAGTAGGGTGTTCTCCTGTCTTCTTCGTGAATACCCGAAAAACGTGCGATAAAATAGATATTATCCTCTTCATCCACTGAAGTGGTAGTGATTTCTATATCCAGCGGTATCCTTGAAAGACTTGAATAGTAGTTGGCTATAATCGAGTCATCACTTGCGCTAAACTTGGCAACAAAGGAAAAGCCCGACAGATACACAGCATTGTCCTTGATGGAAAAGTGTTCAACAGAATCCTGAAAATCTGGAAATTCTACCGCCTCATCCATCACAAGCTCTTTGGAATCAGCGTCTACGGGAACAAATATCAAGCTTAATCCTTTATATGGGGGCACCTCAGCACGTGGATTGAGTACAAGATACATGGAATGATCGCAAGGGAAAAAGAATGAGCTCTGAAGACTCCACTCCTGGGAATCCACTTTTAGGCATTGATGAAGCTGACCTCCTTGGTCAAGGACTATGTAATAATAATTACCCCCAGCAGAAGCAAACAGGTAGGAAGCATCCTGGTGATTGACTGCATGAATCAGGTGAAAGCCAGAAGAGCCATTGATAAAAAGCCTATGTGTCACTTTAAGATCTTCTTCCACAGTAAATGGATCTGCAAAAAAATGGCTGGCATTCAATTCGGTGAATTTTACCCATGTAAAAGCAAAAAGCACGATCAGCAGAGATATCACCACAAGTTGTGGTAAATTAGCTTTTTTTTCCATCTTGCCCTTCCTTTCCAATTACTTTAAAAATGTTCCAAATCTTCCAACCCCTTTATCTCATTCAAGCGGGGTTTTCCAGCGGTAGAGCACAAAATCATCCACCCAGTAAAGGTAGGTGCCATCGGGATGGGTTTTGAGGATTAAATCGCTCTGGGCTTGATAGCCTTCATAGGGCAAGTAGGTGCCAAGAAGGTTTTTTTCCAAATCGTAGACATGAAACAAATACTTCTCGTTGGCTTGATCGTCCTCTTTTTGTATCTCAGTAATGAGCCAATAATCCCCTTGATAAGCAAAATTGTGCGTCCAAAAATGGTATTTGTTAGATCCATGGTCAAAGGAAAACACAAACTCCTCTTTATTGTTGACAAGGTCAATCATGATGATGCCTGATTGGTAGGTAGCTTCTGCGAGGGAAGAATCAATTTTCTCTCGAGCTGATACGTAAAGCACTTCCTTCGAAGCATCATAATGCAGAATTCCTGAAATTCGCATGTTTTCATTGCTCAAGCTATAGACTTTCTCCAAAGAAGATACGTCCAGGGAAGGATAAGGAACCGAATAAAGGTTATGGCCTTTATCTCCAAGGAAGACACGATCGCTTGTAAGATACATGCTCTCACAGTAAAAAGGTAGTTTACCCTCATTAATGGAACAAGTATCAGGATTTAAGGTGGAAAAGGTTTGTGGTAAAGCGAATAAATAAGTATGCAAGCCAGTTTTCCAGGTCACTTGTCCATGAGACATTAACAATGAATAGCGAGCAGCAAGCGAATCATTATCGTTTTGCATCAGTGCAGAATGGGAATGAGTTTTGTTAATCGGGTCGTATATATAGCTCTGAGGATAATCAAAACAACCACACACATCCGCCATCATGAGACTAACTTCATCGGTATCAAGAAACGGTCGGTTGAAATAGACATAAACATCATAAGGCTTTTTTTCTATTTTTGAGCTTTCCAACAGATCAAGCACCGTCTCTATCTCCTCTTTAGGTAGGGTGTTGTTCTTTTCAGGTGCTTGCAAAGGAACACATGAAATAGGAACAAGTAGGCATATTACCAATAGAAAAGGCAAGATAAACTTCATTGAGGGCCTCCTCGAGTTGCTTTTCGCTATATAGTACAGAAAACCACAATATTCCTCTTATACTTACAGGATAGAGCCATGAAAGCTTCCTCCATCTCCAGCACACTTGTTTTATGCATCAAGTTTACCGCCTGTAGCTCACAAGTCAAATCCTTTTTTTAAGTCAGAGTGAGTCGCAGGGACGGGGGTGTTGACTCAAAAATGAATGTGACATTAAACAATCATAAATACAAGGTAAATATAAAAACCGAGAAAAATCATACTACCCAAAATTTGGAATATTTTCAACTAAGCACTTTTTTAAAGAATAGCTGATAAAGCTTTATGATCAGTGCTTAAATATGGATATTTATCGATTTTGAAAAAACTATAAATATTACAACTAATGTAAAGTCGCCGTAAAGCCTTTTTATAACTCGCTTTACGGCACACTGAAGTAAAAACCCAAGCACTAAATTTCAAGATATTCGAGAGCATCAAAAGCCTTACTGTGACTAACTTTGATTGATTAAAAAGTGAGTCAGTCCCCCCGTCCCTCTGACTCAAGGCATTCGTCGCCGTCAAATGGAGGATACTGATCTGTCATAAACGTCATGTATGCGTTTAATCTTAAGCTCCAGCGAAGTAAGCCTTCATTGAATTTAAACATTGTTTTAGGATACTTGCCAGTGAAAAGTATCACCCACCATGCTATAAAATCTACAAAGAGAGAAGCAGCAGTATAACAATATAAAAGAATACCATGTGGAATCACTACATAAAACAATGCAAAAAACAATCGAAGCAAGAGGAGTCCACGAGAGAGAGATTCTGGGTGTTCAATTTCAAGTTGAAGAGCATTGTATTTTGGGGGGTAAGGTTTTCCAGTAAAAGCCAGCTATAAAATGTCAAGGGCCTAAATAAAAAAAAATTAAGTAGTTTTGGAACCTTGAAAATTGAATCATGAAGCAGGATGAGCAGGAACCTGATAGGGTTTATTGTCTCGAAGGACGGCATAGATGGCAAAGGTAAGTTTTCGAGCTACCGCTCCAATAGCGGTTCCATAGGCTTTCCCTTCCGCTCTCTTTTTCTGATAAAAAGCAGCGAGTACTGGATCATGTGTTGCAGCCACTACCGCCGCACTCCAAATAGCTCTTCTCAAGTAAGGGGATCCTCGCTTGGAAATATGGTTTTTGGTACCCATAAAGTCTCCCGACTGACGAACAGAAGCATCCAAACCTGCAAAGGCCACGAGTTTGTGGCAATCCTCAAAACGAGCGATATCTCCGATTTCTCCCATTAAGATCGCTCCTATGACTGGACCCACGCCAGGAAGGGTGGTAACCACGGTATTCACTTCCGCCAGCAAGAGGGCAATTTTTTCTTCCACCTGAGTGATTTGTTGCTCCGTAAACTGAATTTGTTGCAGAAGAAGTTTCAATTGAAAGACCAGGCTTTCCTGAGCATACTGAAGCCCAAACGAATCCCGAGCTACCGATTGCAGGGCTTGAGCTTTGGCATGAGCTTTCGCCTTTCCCAGACGTCCCTTGCTGGCTTTCAGCAAGACCTTCGTTAAGGTTTCGGTGTCCAGGTTCACCAAAGCTTCGGGCGTGGTATACTCTTGGAGTATTTCCATGGAGCTTTTACCAAAGAGATTGCTAAAAAGGGTTTCATATTCAGGGAAAAGTTGATCCAGGAGGGCAATGACTTGCTTTTTCAAGCCTGAGCATAGATCCACCGTCGAGAGACGAAAACGACTTAACTGTCGCAGGGACAAGATCTTTTCCTCTCCCAGGACGGTCGTTTTGTACTGTCCAAAGCGAAGAAGATCGGCAATCAGAAAAGCATCCACCGCATCCGTTTTGGTCTTGCGTAATTGCAGATGACGAAAACTGTCCGACTGCAAAGGATTAATCACTGCTACTTTCAAGCCTTGCTTGCTTAAAAAGGAATAAAGCGAAAGCCAGTAATGCCCTGTAGCTTCCATACCGATCTGAAGTTCTTCTTCCTTGGAAACCAGGCGATAGAGATAGTCCAGCATACTTTTTGCTCCCTGGCTGGTGTTGCTAAAGGAAAAAGAAGCTCCCAGCCTTTGTCCCTGAGCATCCACGATCCCCATCTCATGATTTCGCTTCCCGATATCCACGCCAACATACACCATTCCAACAACCCCCTACGAATCCAGGATGTGGACGGGGAGGTAACCCTCCGATCCTTCTGGCAATGCATCCTCGTTCGATATACGCAGATGAAACTGCATCCAGCTTATTCGCATACGGCCCGAAGAACGGAGTCGCCATTCTTTTACACGAAGACGAAGCTTCAAGGAGGGTAACGGCGACCTCTGTCCACTCGTAGACATTATCCTGCTTTAAGAACTTGGAATCAATAAAGCGTCTAGTAATTCGGAGTATCCTGTACTAGACTATCCATCTATAGGATACTCAAGAGCTAACTACAGACATGCATAATGTCTAATATTAATATACGAGGAGGGTATTGGTCGGTCATGAAATAGATATAAGCATAAACTCGCATATACCATCTTAAGCGCCCTTCCACAAATCGAAACATGCCTTCAGGATACTTTCCAGTAAATAGAACTGCCCACCAAGCGATAAAAATGACAAAAAAGGCTGCAATGTCATAGAATGCCAAAATTAAGTAATGTGGAATAATTACGTAAAACCATCCAAAAAATAAACGTAAGAAAAGTAACCCTGCAGATAACGATTCTGGGTAATTTATATTAAACTTAACCGGAGATGTCATATATTTCCTCCTAAACAATAAAACATTCAATACAATGATTATATAAAAAATTTAATAAATGAAACGTTACTATTAAAAAAAATTGGTAATCTGAGTCAGAGTGAGTCGCAGGGACGGGGGTGTTGACTCACTTTTTTAAAAGACTATTATTACTCATCCTATAGCTTGTATTATACCGAGTACGGAATATAATTTTATCAAAAAGGAGGGGTTGACTTGCCCAATAAATTACTCACCATCAAAGAAAAGGCAAAGCAATGGGGATTGTCTGAACGTCGAGTTCGCAGACTGTGCGATGAAGGCAGGATTGAAGGAGCAAGCAAGCTTGGATGGATCTGGGGAATTCCCGAGAATAGCCCAAAACCAGAGGATAAAAGGCTAAGCTCCAAGCTTCCCAGTCCTCGACCTCTTCTGAAATGGAAAAACAGCAATTTCTCTTTGATAGACCAAAAGAAACAACAGTTAGACTCCATGAGACCCTTGCCAACGTACACCCTCGCCTCCCTTAGAGAGAAAATGATTTTGGATTGGACCTACCACAGCAATGCCATAGAAGGTAACACCCTCACTTTATCCGAAACCAAGATTGTACTCGAAGGAATCACCGTCGGTGGAAAGTCTTTGCATGAGCATCTGGAAGCTATCAATCACAAGGAGGCTATTCTATATTTGGAAAGCTTGGTTCTGAATAAAGAAATCCTCAGTGAATGGGATATAAAAAATCTACATCAGCTTGTACTCAAAAACATTGACCCTTCCAACGCAGGGGCCTACCGACATGAAAATGTGGTGATTGGCGGAGCAAAACATGTCCCCCCTGCCCATTATCTTCTTACTGAGCAAATGGAGAAATACACTGCTCAATGCAGGGATTGGAAGAGATTTCACCCTATCATCAGAGCCAGCCTTGTCCATGGCGAGTTTGTCAGGATTCACCCCTTTATTGATGGAAACGGCAGAACTGCCAGGCTTCTCATGAATTTTGAGTTGATGAAAGCAGGCTATCCTCCCGCCATTATCGATATATCCCAGCGTTTGACCTACTATTTAGCCCTTGACAAGGCTCATGTCAAAGGGGATTATACTGAGCTTGTTGATCTGATAGCCCAAAGTGTGGGCAAGAGTCTTGATTTGTGGTTAAACATATTGCAAAAGTGAGTCAGTCCCCCCGTCCCTGTGTCTCACCATTGAAAAAATCCTCAAAGAATTAAAGAAAACTAGAAGCAATCCAACGAGTAATTGAATTTATAAAAAAGAAAAACCAATTCCAAAAAACAACTAACACTAGCGTATAAGCAAATGCATGCAATATCATGAAATTAATCAGATCTGCAATGCTTTTCTCTGCTTCATCCTCTCTTGCTGATGAATTACTTTGGTCAATCTTGGATATCATTCTTTGAAGGTGATTGCTCTTTTGAATAGTAAAGTATATCCCCATCCGATGCAAAAAATTAAGAAAAACAAACAAGGAAACACTCATACAAAAAAGCAAGAGACCGATTTTTAAGCTGGCAGAGAGTCCAATATTAAGTGAGATCATATACAAGAGCATCCCTGCCAAAATCAAAAAAACTATAATTCCTGCTTTCCCTTTCTTTTCCATAGATAGAATAGCTAGCTTATACTGTTTTTCATCGTATCTCATACTGTTCCAAAAAATGGAGGAGCTAAGTTTGATACGAGCAAAGAAGCCTTCAAAAAAGAGCGCAGAACAAAAGTTGAGTAATAGCATCAGCAGGGAGACTTTGAATATTAGAAATGCTATGGGAGCATTGCTGAGAACAAAGAACGGAGAAAAAGAAGGAATATATCCGTGCAAAGCGTAAAAGTTATCACGATACAAACCAGAAATTGTTCCCAGCATGAGATAAAGCGTGAGTAGAAAAAAACCAAACTGGTATAAAGATAGCGATAAACTTTTCGCTAGCGAAAAATACTGAAAAACAGTAAATGGAGCTAATGAAAATTTCCCTGCCCAGGAAAAATCTACTTCAGGCAAGTCAGATTCATGGATCTTTTCTCTTTTTAATCCGTTATAGTAAAACATAGCTTTCATGTTAAATCGACAAATCTCTTCTTACTGGCTTCCTGCAGACTGTTTCTTTAGATACCTTGGCTTTTCTGTTAGTTCTTTCCTGCTATTCCCTCTACACCCATGGTAAAAATAGACCGAAGAGAGGGTTTCGACCAAAAAGAAAAAGGCAGTCATAAGGCCGAAGAGCAGGAGGAAAAAGAGCAAGATCCATATAGCATTGGGATTTTCCAAAAAGATATCACTACTGCTTCTGTATGACCAAATAAACCAATGCTGATCCATTCTTAACTTGAATATAGCGTTAAGCACAGGCTCAAAGACGGGGTGAAATAAATAGCCAAAGAGAAACACCGGCAACCCTCCTATAGCGTATAGAAAATTGTTGGTGTAATCCATGATACTTTGCGTTGCCATACCGCTACGTGTATACCAAATACCCAGGGCAAACACCAAGGCCATGTATACTACAAGTAAAAGAGCCTTCCAGGTAAGAATAGGCAAGAAGAGCTTTTTATCAGGACGAATGATTTTTTTGCTCCTGATTATATCAGGATTTTCCACTTGTGTTGTTTCATCTATCTCATGGGACCAAAAAATACACACAGGGTGGACGCTGTGTATCTTTGCCTCTTGGATGAGTCTATCAATTGCATGCAACTCTGCAAAAAAGCATTTAAAGTAGCTCAATGCAACTGGCAAAAGACCGGCAATCAATGCTATTAAAAGAGCGGTAATCGAAATTATTGTTTGACCCATGAGCCAAACATTGTTGCCTGCTCCAAGAAAAGGTATAAAAAAAAGCAGAACAAAAGGAAGCACTAACCACAAAAAAAATGATAAACTTTGAAACAAGTACCTATTTAAAGATATTGAAACAAAATCTGATAAAGGACTATTGTCGATCTTACGAAGGCTTTTTTTATAGTCCATCAAGACATGAGGGCATAGTTCCTGCATGCCTAGAAAAAGAACGTGCCTTTTTAGTAAAGGGTAGAGAAAAGCATAGATGGGAAGTGAAATAACACAGATTAAAAGTACAAAGTATAGAATCATTAAAGGAGGAGCGGTAGTAAATAAATGCACAGGATCATCATCAAAAGCAATTAATGCAAGCAAAGCCCCCATCACATAACTCAAAGCCATGGAAGGGATGAAAAGCTTGAAAAACCACTTGCGCATCACTCGCAAAGAAAACCGCAACGCCTCAAACCAAGGAAGAATCAATCTAGTGTTTTTCATTCAACTCACCATTCAAAAGTAAGGTAGCTATTTTTCTCTGAGTCTTCATAGTAAGGGGTTTGTGCGTTCATGATAGTGATCAGATCAGGAAGTGAAAGATAAGGTTGCTCATCGTCTATTCGAATATCATTTTCAAGCTCGATTTTGCTGGTAAGGGGTAAATCTCCACTCTCATCGATGAGATGAAGAGAAGTGCTTTCCAGATCAAAGCAGAAAGCTTTTTTAAGGTAGAGCGAACGATAGAGCAATCGTGGGGGTTGAAGTCTGAACTCAACACTAGTCCCAAGAGCTCTAAAAAAATCATTGAGCCCCACATAGAGCACTGAAGCCTCTTCATCCCTCAGCAAAGCAAGGTCATGAAGGGCATAATCACTAATTATTTGATTTTCAGTGGGAAGAAGTTTTACTCGATGAAAAGCAGGATTGTCATAAAGATGTACCCGCATTTTTTCCTGCTCAACGATGACTTCAAATAAAGGCTCAAACACGCAATAAAGGGGAAGAAAGAGAGCGCCATTTTCAGTGATCCTGGGAATGTGATAGAATATCTGACCATTCACCTCAACCAAATAATGACTTGGCTCTTCAGCTCTTTCAGTCGGAATAAAGCTAATCGTTGTTGCTTGAAGCTCTTTCCCCATAAATTCTGAAGGAGAAATGTCGAAGGTAATGATACCTGAAGCTCCGTCCCAAGAAATTGATGCAGGCAATACATTAGCCATAAATCGTAAGGGAGCAACGACGTAATTTTCATCAATTTCAAAGGAATTTGGAGGAACAGTAAGCGTTTTTAACAAGCTTCGATAAGGTGTTTCAGGAGCGTATGTTTCCCCTGACGCAAGAGACAAAGAAGAAAAACCAAAAGCGCTGATGAAACCAGCCAGCACCATAAGTGAAATAAATTTTTTCATATAGTTCCTCCTATCTTGTGCCACAGGGACGGGGGTATTGGCACGTTTTTCACTCATCCTTTTTTATGGGTAAACCCACAATAGCAATCAAACCATAGATTCTTGTAAAGAATCCGATAAAAAACCAAAGGATAAATGGATACCCTTTTTTCTTTGCTACATAAGCTGAAAGAAATCCCGTGACTAAGCTGTTTGCCAGTGTCCTAATCATTTCTATCATAACTTCAGGTCTCAAAGCGAATGAATTGTTAACTACTGATAGGACTGTGTTCCACATTTTGATTTCCTTTCAAGTTGCATGGATAAATTATACTTCTATGTTTATCGGTTTTCCTCTGTCAGTTTCCATAGATGCCTCGTTTTTTTCTGTTGGTTCTTCCATGCTATTCCCCCTACACCTATGGTAAAAATAGATCGAAGAGAGGGTTTCCACTAAAAAGAAGAAGGCTGTCAAGAGGCCGAAGAGCAGGAGGTAGAGTAAGATGAAAAAGAGGTAAACCCATAAAGGTAGGTCAGAGCCAGAGGTATTAAACCAGAAAGAAGGAAACCTAACAAAGAGTAAACTTATATTTAAAACCGGTGACACGGATTCACTTAAACCAGAAGAAAAGTAACTAAAGAAGTCTTTAAAGAATCTTCCAATAAACATGTACACGGACTGGTCAACAGCATGATCCACAAAAAAACGCCCAAAATATGGCAAAGCATAAAATGAAACAATATACACAACAAATAATATAGCCTTCCAACTCACAACGGGCCAAAAAAGCTTTCGTCTTGGAAGAATAGGATTTGCACTCAAAACAAAATCAGGATTTGTTTCTCGGATCATCTCGTCTATTGTGCTTAACTCTGCGAAAAAGTAGTTATAGTAACTCATTGCAAGAGGCCAAAGAGAGACAAGGGAAAATAGTATAACGATATCGAGACCTGATTGGTTAAACATGAGATTTATAATGGGAGGAAATAGGAGCACCAAAAAAGCTATGGTTTGGAATGAATACCTTTTTAATGAAATCTTAATCAAACGCAGGAAAAAACGATATCGGATCCTTCGAGATAACAGATTATATGCATTTAAAAGAAATGGATTTAGCTCCTGCAATGCCTGGAACATAACAAACCGTTTCAGTAAAGGGTAAAGATAAGCATAGACGGGAAGTTGAAACAAAACCATAATTAATATCATAATTAATCCATTGATTGCAGTAAGAGTCCCATAGTGGTTATCAAAAACTATTAGCAAGGCATAAGCTAACAAAACATGAAAACCCCCCATTACAAAACTCAAAGCCATGGAAGGGATGAAAAGCTTGAAAAACGACTTGCGCATCACTCGCAAAGAAAATTTCAGAGCCTCAAACCAAGGAAAGAACTGCATAGCACTCCCCGAAGCTTTAGGTTTGTCGATCTTAGTCTCTTGGTTTTCACTATCACGCGCTCCAACCATGAAAGCTTCCTCCATCCTCAGCACACTTGTTTTATGCATCAAGTTTACCGCCTATGCCCCACAAGTCAAACTTATTTGCTTAAAAAGACGACACCCGAAAGACTCCCTCGAAATAGCGGATTAGCAACTAAAAGCTACTTCCTTACCGTCACTCTTTTCGAAAAGACCAATTGATTGTTTTGATCTTCAATAAATAGCTGGAGCGACCAGTGCTTAACGTATAAATCTTTTCGAGACATTTCTCCTTTTGCAGGAAGCTGAAAGACTTCCGTTGTCAGATGCATCATTCGCTTGCTCAAATCAACCTTCCTGGCTGTATTTATCAAAGGAAAACCTTTTCCAGTATATAAACTCACCTGATCGCCCCTCAAAGGGATAAAATCATAAGCAAGATCTTCAATAATCATCGGATAACCATGGATTTCTTCCGCAATTAGAAACAAATTATAATGATATTGCTCAAGTTCAGGCATTGGAATGTCTCGATTCCAATATAAGACAAATTCCCCTCTATACCTTTGAGGATCAAGACCATCTTGCGAAACCGTCATAGACGAAGATTGAAGTATAGGGTTGGATGCTTTGCGGGAGTGTGTTGCTTCCATCACTAAGTCAAAAGCATTGGTCGGAAAATCAGAAGGATGATGAAATCGCTGATATTCCTGATCAAGAACACTAGCTGCCCAGTAATCCTTATCTTTTTCCCAGGGTTTGAGTTGACGGAGATACAAATACCGCTTGTAACCATAAATGTTTGGCGCGGGATTGATATCATGAGTATATTCATCACGCATGTAATAGATGATATCAATAGTTTGATGAGTAATGCGATAAGCTTCTTGGAAATTTCGAGGTTTTCTGAGTATGTATGAATAATCAAAATGTTCAACTAAGTACTTCCTGGAATCAGGATTTACATCCATTGCCTTGGTAGGACAGAAAACCATCCAGGTGAGGAGGATTAGAAAAGGAAGGCAAAGGGCTTTAAACTTCCTCTTTGTCATGCATCCCCCACTTCTTGTAATGATTTCCCCCTACACCCGTGGTAAAAATAGACCGAAGAGAGGGTTTCGACCAAAAAGAAAAAGGCAGTCATAAGGCCGAAGAGCAGGAGGAAAAAGAGCAAGATCCATATAGCATTGGGATTTTCCAAAAAGATATCACTACTGCTTCTGTATGACCAAATAAACCAATGCTGATCCATTCTTAACTTGAATATAGCGTTAAGCACAGGCTCAAAGACGGGGTGAAATAAATAGCCAAAGAGAAACACCGGCAACCCTCCTATAGCGTATAGAAAATTGTTGGTGTAATCCATGATACTTTGCGTTGCCATACCGCTACGTGTATACCAAATACCCAGGGCAAACACCAAGGCCATGTATACTACAAGTAAAAGAGCCTTCCAGGTAAGAATAGGCAAGAAGAGCTTTTTATCAGGACGAATGATTTTTTTGCTCCTGATTATATCAGGATTTTCCACTTGAGTTGTTTCATCTATCTCATGGGACCAAAAAATACTCACAGGGTGGACGCTGTGTATCTTTGCCTCTTGGATGAGTCTATCAATTGCGTGCAACTCTGCAAAAAAGTATGTAAAATAGCTCCAAGTAACTGGTAAAAGAGCGATAACTGAAATAATTACTTGACCCATGAACCAAACAATTTTGAAAGACCCAAAAAAAAACAACGCAAAATAAAGCATAAACAAAAGAAATGATAAACTTTGAAACAAGAATCTTACAAAAGATATTGAAACAAAATCTGATAAAGGACTATAGTCGATCTTACGAAGGCTTTTTTTATAGTCCATCAGGACATGAGGGCATAGTTCCTGCATGCCTAGAAAAAGAACGTGCCTTTTCAGCAAAGGGTAGAGATAGGCATAGACAGGAAGTGAAATAACACAGATAAATACAACAATTATCGGAAAGAAAAAAAGAACATGAGAAGAAATAAAATCAGCATCAAAAGCAATTAACGCAAGCAAAGCCCCCATCACATAGCTCAAGGCCATGGCAGGGATGAAAAGCTTGAAAAACGACTTGCGCATCACTCGCAACGAAAACTTTAGCGCATCAAACCAAGGAAATAACGGCATGGCACTCCCCGAAGCTTTAGGTTTATCGATCTGAGTCTCTTGGTTTTCACTATCACGCGCTCCAACCATGAAAGCTTCCTCCATCCTCAGCACACTTGTTTTATGCATCAAGTTTACTGCCTGTGCCCCACAAGTCAAACCTAAAATCTGAGTCGCAGGGACGGGGGTGTTGACTCAATTTTTTTGAGTCAACACCCCCGTCCCTGCGACTCAGTTCAATCAAAAGAGCAAATCCAGGGCTTCGGAGAGCTGGTCGACGGCGAGGATGTTTTTGTTTTCCTGCCATTCTTTGGCAAGAGAGATGCGACTCACCACGATGGGCTTGAAATTCCTCCGCAAAGCCTCCTGAATCCTGCGATCGGTATTAGCCACCGGGCGCACTTCCCCCGACAGCCCCAATTCCCCAAACGCCACACAGCGCTCGGGCAGTTCCAGATCCTTAATCGAAGACGCAATCGAGAGGCTGGCCGAAAGGTCAATGGCAGGGTCGGTGATTTTCACTCCTCCCGTCACATTGAGAAAAACATCCATCCCCCCCATGGGAATGCGTGCCCGTTTTTCCAAAATAGCCAAAAGCATCAGCAAGCGATTAAAATCAATCCCCGTAGCCACCCTGCGTGGCACCGGCATAAAAGAAGCCGTCCCCAGCGCCTGGATTTCAAGAAAAAGTGGTCGGTTGCCTTCCATAGAGGGAAAAATCAAGGTTCCCGGCACATGTTCCGCCTTTTCGCTCAAAAAAATCTCCGAGGGGTCTTTGATTTCCTGCAAACCCTTGCCCGTCATATTAAAAACGCCCAGCTCCTGCGTTTCGCCAAAACGATTCTTCTGGCTCCGAAGCAGACGAATAGCGCCGTTTTTATCCCCTTCCAAATAGAGCACCACATCCACCAGATGCTCCAAAAACTTGGGCCCTGCAATCTGCCCATCTTTGGTCACATGCCCCACAATAAAAATAGTGGTATGCGTGCGTTTTGCTAGTTGAATCAAAAAATTCGTGCTCTCTCTTACCTGCGGAATACTCCCCGCACTCCCCGGCACTTCCGAGCGATACACCGTCTGGATGGAGTCAATAATCATACAGGCGGGTTCCACCTGTTTCATCACCATCTGCAGGGTTTCCAGCTCCGTTTCAAAGGAAAGATGAAGATGGGGAGTTTCGATCCCCAAACGCTCCGCCCGTAGGCCAATTTGAGGAGGTGATTCCTCGCCCGAAGAATACAAGACCTTTCGCCCCGTCTGACACACCGAATCGGCCACCTGAAGCAAAAGCGTGGACTTACCTATCCCCGGCTCCCCTCCAATCAAAATCACCGATCCCTGCACAATGCCTCCGCCCAATACGCGATTGAGCGCCTCCAAACTCGTGGGAATACGCTCCTTTTCCTGGTTGGACTTCAGATCTTCCAAAGTATAGCTGGAAGGCGTCGAAGCATCCTGAATAGGCTGGCGGGTATCCTGAGTGCGTTGGATGATAGGCACATAAGTGTTCCATCGTCCGCATTCCGGGCACTTGCCCAGCATTTTAGGAGCAGTCGAACCGCATTCCGTGCAATGATAAAGTTCTTTTTTTTGTGCCATTCTCGCCTCCGCTAAACCTCCGTTATACCCTCCGCTAAACCTCCGCCTGGCCTCCCCTATCTAAACAGGGAAACCAGCAAAATACCCATCCCCAGACAATAAAGCCCAAACATATGCAGGCGAGAGTTTTTTAAATAGTGTTTGAGAAGTAAAATAGCCCCAAAGCCCGACAGCGCAGCCACCACAAGCGCAACTAAGGCTATCCCCGGGGTCACAGGATTGCTTTCCATCGTCCCCAGCTCCAATACAAAGGCGCCCAAAATAGCTGGAATGGAAATCAGAAAGGAAAAGCGCAAGGCATCCGTTTTCTTCATCCCCACCAGTAGGGCTCCAAAGAGGGTAAAGCCCGAGCGCGAAAAGCCAGGCACCAAAGCCATCGCTTGAAAAAGCCCGATAATCAGGGCATCGGTCCAGCTCAGGTCGGCCATGGTTTTCTTCCCCTTATAAAACAGTACCATCAAAAAGAGAATCAACATCGTGCCAAAATAAGCCCAGCCCACTCGCGCGGGATTGCTAAACAAAGGCTCAATCTGATCTTTCAGCAAAACCCCCGCCAAACCAGCAGGTACCACTGCCAAAAGGATTTTCCCCACCAGGATCCAGCTTGCTTTGCTATTTTTCAAAATCCCCTGGATAATCTCCCACAGCTCCACCCGCAAAAAAAACACCACCGCCAGCAAAGTCCCCATATGCACGAGGATGTCAAAAAAGAGCGAAGGCTTGTCAAACTTTAAAATAAAAGGAAGCACCGCCAGATGCCCCGAACTGCTAATGGGTAAAAACTCGGTAAGCCCCTGCACCAGTGCCAAAATGAATGCCTGAAAAAAAGTCATGCCTTCCTCCCGAAATAGTTTTCCATGTCGCTAAGATCGGAGCTCTTGTCAATATCCACCGCCAACTCCCCATAGGGCGTCAGAATGCCCTTGGCGTCGATTCCAGTGGATTTCTTAAAGGCTTTTTCCAATTGAGGAATGGAGATGTTTTTAAAAATAGCCAGCTTGATAATATTGATAATGCCAAAACTGAAAGCCAGCTTCAGCACGCTTTTTCGATTTTTCGTAAACTTGTCGATCAAGGGGTCCAGCTTGGACAAAGCCTCCTGGCGAATCACCAGCGCATTGCCCACCTTGGCTCTGCCCTCTTTGATCTTGCCATAGGTGCGATGAGAGCCGGGAAAGGAAGCTTCCACGCTTTCCTTGGTTACTACAAAGGCAAGCAGGTCTTTTTCCTGATATTCCACGATCAACTCATACAGCTTGCCCAAAATCTCCGCATTAATGGCCGGGATGTCTCCGCCCATGATCATGATATGCGAAGCCTTGCACGCCTGGGTGCTTTTTCGAAAATTATCCGAAAGTTTGGACGATTCAGGCACCGCGATATACTGGTCGGCAAGCGAGACATAGGGGCTTTCAGTAATAGGCTCCGAGCCAATAATAATCAACTCCCTGCAAATATCCGCCTTCCTTACCGCCTCCACCATATGCTCCAAGACCGTTTTCCCCTGCACGCAAATCAGACTGCGATGCAAAAGAGGGCTATCCTCCTCCAACTTCGAAGCAGGTCCCCCCGCCAAAATCACAATATCCAGACTCAAACCGCTTTGTTTCTTCATTTCACAAAGCCCGGCACGCGACCCAGTTCCGCATCCACGCCTGCTCCCATGCTCTTAGGAGCTCCTTCCTGAAAGTAGTTCCAAAGGGTGTTATCCTTACCCCGATCTTCGGGATAAGTATCTTTCCCTCCGCGATCAATAAAAAGGCCCAAACTCAGCTCCTTGTCTCTCCACGACCCCCACAGATGCTTGCTATAATTGGCTTTGCCCAGATTGATGGCTCCCGGCCCCCGGGTTTCATACACATCGTCCCCCGCGCCATCCACAAAAAAGCCTATCCCATTATCGTTTCCGCCCCCCAAGGCAAGGTTGGGAGAGATATAGTGGTCGTTTCCCAGACTATCAATCAAAAAGCCCAACGAGACGTCGTGCCCTGCCCCCTGAGCCATATTCAGCAAAGCGTCATAGCGATCGTTGCCTTCCTTGTCGATCAGTGCCGCAATGGCAAAATGCGCCGCACCGCCCTGCACATACCAGACCCCCTTGTATTGATCGTCCCCTTTGGCGTCAAACAAGAGCCCGGTACCTGCCCAGTAGCCAGTGCCCTGCCCAAAAACTCCACAGGAATAGCTATCGTTGCCTTCCATATCAATCAGCAGGCCAAAGCCTCCCGACATGCTATTACCTTCCTCCAGATCCGCCCGGCGTCCAAACCCCGCCCCCTGGCAAAAGCTGGTGTTGTGTTCCGAAGATTGAGGGTTGGAGCCGTCCACTTCTTCATCGTTGGCAATATAGCGGTCGTTGCCCTTCATATCCAGCAAACAGCCAAAACCCTTCACATAGCCAAAACCCTGCGAAAAGGAATAGACATCATACCTATCCTCGCCCTCGCGGTCGATGAGGTAGCCAATGCCATAGACCCCGGCTCCCTGCGAAAAATTGACACTCACATAGTGGTCGTCGCCCGTATCATCCGCCAGAACTCCCACGCCAAAACAGCCAAAACCCTGGGCATATTGCACGGCTTCATAGTAATCGTCGCCCTGCAGGTCCATCAAAACTCCCATGCCGAGGATTCCAGCACCCTGCGAGTAAATATCGTCTTCCGACTGGAGGTAGCGATCGTTGCCAGCCACATCCAAATGAATCGAGACCGGGTTAAACCAGGAAGCCGTAGCCCCCACACTCGACAAATAGGTATCATCCCCACCGCTATCGATGGAAAGCAAAACTTCCCTGGCGCTGTGAGTATGCTTTTCCGTCCCCTTCAAGATAATCCTTCCCATGGGGGTCTTCCAATCCAGGTCCCAGTCGGGGGGAAAGCCCAGCTTGTTCAGCTCTGCCACGCTTTTATCCAGCGTTTTCCCCAATTGAATCGAAGCAAAATAGAGCAAAGCAAAATTAGCTTCCTTCAACATACGATGCGTCAGCGGATCATAGGCTTGTACCAAAGTCTTGGCAGGATTGCGAAAAACCGTCATCAGCTCTTCCTGGCTAAAGGCGCTAAAAGCCTTGTCGCGTTGTTCTTTAAAAAAGAGCGAAGCATACAAAATGCGTGCCAGCTCGGTCTGCACCGGCAAAGGCATGCCTTCCAAGAGCTTTTTCAACTGCGCAAAACGGTAGCTATCCAGCGGCTCCTGACAAAAAGTATGCAGGTCAGAGATCGCATAAAGCAGGGGTTGCGCTTCCACCAGCCGATGATCCAAGACAGGCTCATACTGGGGATAAGACGAAACCGTATAGCCCAGGCGAAAGGCAGACAGCCAGAGTAAATCGCGCAGAGAGCCCTGACGAGTGGAAATATAGCTGGCATTAGACTCCAGAAAGGCAGGAGTCGCCAATGGATTTTTTAACTGTTGATTGAAAAAAGGAAGCCGCAGAGGGTCGGTTCCATAGGTGCGCTCGATCCCCTCATCGGTAAAGCGCAGATCCTCCCTACTCAGCGAGAGCTCCGCCAACACTTCTCCCAGCAGGTCCCTTTCCTCCTCGGCAAGCACCGCAGGCGAAGGCATCACCGTCCACAACAAAGCAAACATCATACCGACTAAAAACAAGGCAAGGCATTTTCGCATCATCATCATCTTGCACACTCCTTTTCTTTAGCTGGATCCAATAATTTTTCCAAAATCATTAAAGCCCCACTTTTATGGAGCATTTGATTAGCATTCCCACACTTGGGCGACTGAATACAGGCAGGACAGCCCGTCTCCTTCTCGCACTTGCACTTTCGTATCACATCATAGCTGGCAAGCAGGATTTCTGAAAAAAGCTCATAAGCCTTTTCGCTCAGACCAATCCCGCCCTCATAGCCATCATAAATAAAAATATGCGCGTTCATACTCGGCAAATAGCAGGGGGTGGAAAAGCCTCCAATATCCCAGCGATCGCAAAGCACATAAAAAGGCATGATGCCGATCATAGCGTGCTCCAGCCCATGCAGACCTCCCACAAAGGCTTCCTCGCCCAAAACCTGCACCACCGCCTGCTTGATTTCAGGCTTAATCTCAAACCACAGCGCCTGGGTGTCAAAGGTGATCTCGGGCAGTTGCAAAGGAATGCGACCGAGGATCTTGTCAAAACGCTTCATCTGATAGGCATAAAAATTTTCCTGCGAGTGCACATCCCCAAAGAATACCGGAATATGATGCACCAGCTTGCTTTTCTGCGTATCGGTAATTTCCAGTTGCACTTCCTTCAAAACTTCCGTGTAATAATCCACTTCAGCCGGATTTGCCTGGATAAACTTCTTCCCATGATCCATCGATTCCACCACATAGGACTCGTTGCGATGCAAAAACACTGCTCCCGGGTGGGCTTCCCGATAAGCCTGGGCACGTTCGAGCGTTTCCAAGACCCTTCCCTGGGCAAAGAGCTGATACGATTCCGAGCCGATCTGATTGAGACGCACCGCATCCGTAGCCCTGCCCGTGCCCACATAGACCCAGCCAGCAGGCGTCTTGCGAATCAGGTGGAGTTTTTCCATTTCCTCCAAAATATTCCATGCCTGGGGGTCAAAGGCATTCTTGTCTTCTTCCTCTTTCAAAGGCAGTTCCGCCGAAGCGCACAAAAGATGACCCGAGGCGATATAGGGGTTGTGCAGGTCCACAATCGCATGCTCATGGTTTTTCTTAAAAAACATCTCCGGGTGTTCCATCAAATATTGATCCAGGGGGTTTTGAAAGGCAATCAAAGCCACGAGGGCTTCCTTCCTTCCTCGCCCCGCGCGCCCTGCCTGTTGCCAGGTGGAAATCTGGGTCCCGGGATAGCCACAAATGATCACACTATCCAGCGAGCCTACATCAATTCCCAGCTCCAGCGCATTGGTGGAAACCACGCCCAAAAGCTCTCCATTCTTCAAACCCTGCTCAATCGACCGACGGTCTTCGGCCATATAGCCCGAGCGGTAGGAAGCGATCCGATGGCTGGGAATATTATACTTCCGCTCCCCCTCTTCCTTCAGCGACATGCCCATCCATTCCGCCATCTTGCGCGAAGAGGTAAAGCAGATGGTCTGCAGTTGCTTTTTCATCAGCTCCAGCATCAACTCGCGCGAGGTGTCGTAGGTGGATTGCAAACCCACCCCATCATAAAAAGGATTGTAGAGCAAAAAAGTCTTCTTCTTGCTGGGCGAAGTATCGTCACTAATCCATTCACAGGATTTTCCAAGCAATTTTTGCGAAAATTCCTGAGGGTTGGCAAGCGTGGCGCTCGAAAGCACCCACTGCGGGCTGGAGCCATAAAACCTGCATATCCGCTGAAGCCGTCGAAACACCATCGCCATATGGGATCCAAAGACCCCCCGATAGCAATGCGCCTCATCCACCACAATCGCCTTCAGATGGCTGTAAAACGAGGCCCACTTGGTATGCCAGGGCAAAATCATATGCAATTCATAAGGATTGGTCAAAACTATGCGGGAGTTTTTGCGAATCCCCGGTCGCAGACTTTGCGGAGTGTCTCCATCATAGAGCGCAGGGCGGAGCGACAAGCCCATCTCCTGCTCCATGCTTTTCAGCGTTTTGAGCTGATCGTTGCTCAAAGCCTTGGCAGGGTAAATATATAGGGCGGTGGCTTGAGGGTCTTGGATCAGAGCCTCCATCACCGGCAGATTAAAACTCAGGGTCTTTCCCGAAGAAGTGGGCGTGGTGAGGATGATATCCTTCCCCTCGCGAAAAGCTTCCAGGGTTTGATGCTGGTGGCAATAGAGCCTGACGCGTTGACGCAAAAGCCAGGAATGAATTGCCTCGGGAAGGGGACGCTTGATGGTGGCATACTCCGCCTCCCTCTCAGGGATCTCTTCAATCCTGCTGATGCGCAGTTTGTGAAAAGAATCCCCACGCAACTCCCTCACCAGCAGGTCTATCATCGAAAACTCTTCCGTCGTGCTTCCGTACTTTTTTTCTTCTTCCATTTGCCTCTATTGTAAGATAGATAGGCATGGAAATAAAACTCATTTTTAGTCTTGTTCAATGTGGAGCGGGGTTGCATTGATATTCTTGGGGAGTCTTATTGTGTCTCCTACCCTACTTTGAAACAAGCTTTTTTCAAAAGAAAAGCTCGAAACAAACATTTGACTAAGTTTGATTAGAATGAATCCTAAGAAAAATTCTCTCGAAAAAAGGAATAGTATGTAAAATCATGCTAATGTTCTAAGCTCATAGAAAATCAATTCATACTCTTCAGGAGTAATCAGATTTCTATCGTAAACAGCAAATGACCATTCAAGCTGAATTATAGTTCCCTCACATAGAACAGATCTATATCTAGATTTAACTTCAATACTATGTTTTATAAAAGCTTCTTTTTCACTATCTGTTAAAAAGAACTGATTACCACTTTGTTTACTATTTTTTGTTTCAAATTCATATAAAAATGAGTAATCAATCCTCTCTGAATTCATGTTCCATAAATCTTTGTATACTCCTTCAATAAATAATGAATTTAAGGAAACATTTAGAGTGCCACTTTTTAAAGCATAAAAAAAAGGATAAATGAAAATAACAGTTTTTTGATTTTTATCTTTCTCGGTTTCAATAAAATTTAGAACCTCATCAGCATTGGCGCAAATTTTTTTAGGAAGCCAAATATCATTTCCTTCTATAACTGCTGTTCTTGCGGTCCAGAGCATATGATTTTTTAAAATATTTTTGTCGAATCTATCATCAATCATCACCCAATTCATCGATGGAAGGGATAAACTCTTTAATTCATACAGACCTAAAAGTTTATTAATCTTTTGCATAATTATCCTCCCCAATGTGTGGTTTTCAGATCATTATACATTTTACATGCATAACTATCCGTCATGCCAGCTAAATGATCAGTTATAACTCTTTCCTTAACATTGCCATTGCTAATAATTTTTTGAGTTTTTAATGGTAAAAGTTTTTGGTCTTGTGAATACTCACTGTAAAGACACATGAGTACTTCGTTTCCTTTTTTATCCATTAATGCAACTTCAGGACTTTTGCAAAAATGATCCGATATTAACTTGCTGATCTTGTTGATATGATTGCTGAAGTTTTCATTGAAACCAATTAAAAATGAGCTTTGATAAGCGTCCTTTTTTAGCTTTTTAAACAACTTATACTTCTCAGTTTTATCTTCCTTTTTTAACAATTTAAGCTCATAATTATTACTATTTAGTAAAAACCTATGCTCAGTATTGTCTAAGAATTGATCCAAAGTGTTGTATTTCTTAAATACTGTATCATCACTAAAAGGAAGGTGTTTATCTCTTGGTTTTATGGAATAATTATTTTTAATAATGTCATTTAAAAACTTATCCTTATTTGTAGTTGCTTCATTTTTTAACAAAAGTTCTTTAAGGTTTTTTGAGTATTTATCTTTACATATAAGAATTGCATCCTCAAAGTTTTTTGGGGACTGTTTGCTTAATCTCTCGGCGGAATCTTCAATTATTTTTGTGCAAATACAATAGACAATATCTCTCATTTTGATATCAGCTAAAGATTTAATTTTTCTATCTTTTAACGAATCAACACTTCTAAACATTTCCTCAAAATATCTAGTTATATCATCATTATACAAATCCTGATTTGTAATAGCATTTTTTAGCAAATTGGACGTAACAAAATCATCCCAATCGTGACATAAATATGCAATTTTATCTGCCCAATAAACAGTTTGTGCTTCAAGAAAACTTGGACAATAAACTTCATCATCCGTTAAACCAATTTCTTTAAAAATGTTAAACTGCTTTTCTATATCTTCTTTTTTGCAGTTAATAATATCTGTATCATGTTTTAAAACTCCAAGCTTCACATATTTATCAACTTCTTTTAAGTCGCTTTGATCCTCTGCTCGATTGCTTAAAATGTGCAGATACCTTACAGATTGCAAAGAATGCAAAAAACCTCCATGTTTTTCATCGCTTGATCTTAGACTTTTATTTAGTGCTCTTTCTCCTGCATGTCCAAAAGGAGTGTGACCTATATCATGGCCCATCGCAATCGCACTCACTAAATCAAGATTTAAACCAAGAGCGTTAGCAATACTATATGCAATCTGATCTACTTCCAGTGTATGTGATAACCTATTCCTATAATGTGCAAACTTTTTTTGAGTATTATTATGTTCACCTATAACACTTACAAAAACTTGAGCTTTACTTTGTAGTCTTCTAAAAGCTAAAGAATAAAGAATCTTATCTCTATCTCTTCGATAATTAGTTCTATAAGTTTCTCTTGCTGTATCTTTCGATCTCCAATGCAAAGAATTTTTAATAGCATAGGGAGCCAATTGGTTATCTAAGACTTCTTCCAAGGTTTTTCTATCTCTTGCTATAATCATTTTTGCTCCTACATAGAAAACACGAATATTTAATCTTATATCGGATATGTAACTAAAAACTAAACTAAAGTCAAGGTATTAACACCACTTGTTATTGTCGATAGAAATATGTACCACAAAATTAATCAAAGAGTGTGTCTTTTTGACATAAAAACAAGTCTAGATTAAAGTCGCTCAAATAGACGAGACCATTGACAAGTCTTAGTAAAACATAAAATCCCATAAAGCTCTTTAATTTTAATGGGTTACAGGTTGAAAGCTGCTCTGCTTGTATAGCTTCATTGCTTTTTCATTGGTGTCCTGTAGCTGAAGCTCAAAATAATGATGAACTTTAGCTTTTACATTTTTCTACCTTCTGTTAGAATTTCTTGAATACCTCCGTTTTAAAAGAAATTCAGAGTTAACTCACACAAATTCAATCGTAGAAAAAGAAGCATTGATAAGATCATTAGAATAAGTTTTCTTGGCTACCAAGATAACGTAATTGTAACTTAAATAAGAAAAATCGAGGTAAAACTTTTGGAAACATAATCACCGGTAATTTCTGTATGTAACTTTGCAATCTACTCTATGTCTTCTTTTTTCTTTAGAGTGCAATCTAATTATTGCACACTTAAGTAGTAAAAATGGGCGTTATTGCAAATTAAAATCCTCAGAATTGCAAAAGTCCTCTTCAAAAATAGAAATATTCTATAGAATTGTACGTATGGATAAAATGTACCATGTTTTTATTAGTTCTACTTATACTGACTTGATTGAAGAACGAAAAAAGGTAATCGATACTATTTTGAAAATGAACAACATTCCTATAGGAATGGAAATGTTCAGCGCCAATGATGATGATCAATGGGCAATTATTAAAAAAACAATTGATCTTGCAGATTACTATCTATTGATCATAGGACATCGCTATGGAAGTATGACTAATGATGGAATTAGTTATACCGAAAAAGAGTTTAATTATGCTGTAAGCCAGAATATTCCAGTATTAATCTTTATTCGCGAACGAAACATGAAAATAAACTTGCGAAAACGTGAACTGTTTCCACAAAGAAAAGAATTGTTAAAACAATTTGTTCAAAAAGCTCAATCTAACAAAATGGTTGAATATTGGAAAAACGGCGACGAATTGTGCAGAAATGTAAGCATTTCATTACATAAGATCATAAGTGATACACCAAGAGAAGGATGGATTAGATCAAACATAAAACTACATGTAATTGATAAGCTAAAAGAGCAGAATTTTGAGCTATCTAAAAAAATAGTTCAGTTACAGCTTCAAACTGAACAAAAAAAACCTAGCTTTGATTTGCTCATAAATGAGATGAATTCATTATCGATCAATTTCACTGAGCCATCTGTTGAGAAAGTGCTATACCCTCAGCGATTAAAAGTTAGCGACATACCTTCAGTGTTAATGGAATTGGTTACTATAGATGACATAGAAAAGTATAATTCTGCATTGCCATCCAATGACCAAATAGATAAATACAATTCGGACATTGAATTTTATGAGTTAGTAAAAAACAATACAAGTAAAATTGGAATAAAGGTAAGAAACAATGGTAACTGTAAAGCCAATGACGCAAGATTAATCATCAAATTCCCAGATGAGCTTAAAATATACAAGAATAAAAAAGTTGAAACAGTCATAAAACCAAAGAAGCTAGAAATGCCTTCTAACCCTATTGATAATGGGTTTAAGCAGCTAAACTCGAAAAAATCAACTTCAAGTATCATTCAAAGCGTTATGGGGAAAAATCCATCTATTTGGAGCATCTTAACAGAATATCCAAGGGTTAACACAAAGATTCAGTTCCCCAGCTCAGAAAACAGTTTTATTTCTTGTTACAACACTGAAGTAACTTCTGATTGTGTCAATAATGAGCTTACCATCTGGATAGACAGCTTACTTCATAAGAGCACAAAAACCTTGGAAGATGAGTTCTACCTTGTGCATTTTATTCCAGGTAATTATAAATTGAAGATTGAAGTTATTTGCGAAGAACTAACAGAGCTGGAAACAGTTGAGTTTCCTATCGAAGTTCTGAAAAAAGAATAATCTTTGTATATTTATAAATTTCCAGTCAAATCAAAGATTTGCACAATATGCGTATTAATTAACGTTTTCTGATAGTTTTTGTATTGTCTCTATAGATAGTTAATCCGCATGATTCACACTAAACTGACCCACCCCCACACATACATTGCGAGAAGGTGTGATTTGTGAAAGTATGGGTATCGAGGCAAAAGCAAAAATACCCCTGCTTCACCATACTTCTTTCCCCACTGGCTTGCCCCAGTCCAATTCCTCCGAGGGTTCTCTTTTAGTCGACAATATCACTTCAATGGGCTGATTGTAAAACTGCTCCAAGCGTTCTTTCAGGCTGATGTGTTTGGTTTTTTTCGCTTCCATAAGGCTCTGTCCTCTTTTTAAAAATATTCTAAACATCTATATTTTAGCACAATTACACCATTTAAGCTTATATTACATGAGCAATGGATCAATGCAAAATCAATATTTTATTATCTTGTGCTGGCTCCCTGCAGGGTTTTTTGTTTTTCCAAGAAGCATCCTAAAAAATGTTAGCTTTAGCATTACTTGACTTGCCCAGGATTAAATCTACAATGTAGATACATTTTTTAGGAAAGGGAGATGCAAACATGTTGGCTAAAATTCAAAAATGGGGAAACAGTCTGGCTTTACGCATACCATCTTCGATGGCCAAACAACTTGGGATTCATCAAAATACCTTCGTCGAAATTATTGAAAAAGGCGATAAAATCATAGTAGAGCCAATCAAAAAACCAAGATACAATTTTCAGGAAATGCTCAGTCAGATTAATGAAGAAAATTTGCACCAGGAACAGAGCTTTGGAGATTCAGTTGGGAAAGAAGTATGGTAAAAAAAACCTATTGTCCCGATAGAGGTGATTTGGTATGGCTGGAATTTTCTCCTGGATCAGGTCACGAGCAAATGGGAAAGCGACCAGCTTTATGCATAAGCAACAAAGATTACAATGAAAAAACTGCTTTGGCACTCTTTTGTCCTTGCACTTCTGTAATCAAGGGATACCCCTATGAAGTCCTCATTACGGGCACCAAAAAGATTCAAGGGGTGGTTCTGGCTGATCAGATAAAAAGCCTGGACTGGAAAACAAGAAACATCTCCTTTATTGCCTCAATCCCAGGTTCTCATCTAGACGAAGTTTTAGCCAAGCTTTCCACTTTGCTGGAATAAAAAGCACTTACCACCAAAATAGCAATTGACTGCCAAAATAATCGTGCTAAAATAGCATATGATGGATAATTTAGTAGAACGCGACTTGTTGCCCTCTTTGCTGGAACACTTGAAAGAAAAGGAAATTACTATGCTTTTGGGTGCCCGACAGACAGGCAAAACTACCCTGCTTCTGCAAATGAAAGCCTTTTTACTCGATCAAAAAGGGGTTCAAGCTTCCCAGATTCATTTTTTTAACCTGGACCACTTTGAAAACTATGAGAGAATTGCTCAACAGGAAGATTTGATTCAGTTTCTTCAAGAGAGGTCCAGTGCGGAAGGCTTTCAATATGTCTTTATCGACGAAGCCCATCGATTACCTGAAGCGGGTAGATATTTGAAAGGCATATTCGACCTTGCATTACCCGTCAAGATGATCATTTCAGGATCCCGATCCCTGGAAATCAGTCAAAAAACCAGCGAAGCTTTGACGGGTCGGAAACGAGTTTTTACGCTTCATTCTTTTTCATTTTTAGAGTGGATACGCTTTATGGCTCCTGAGTTGCTGACTGCATGCGCAAGTAAGAAGATATCCAGCATCAGCCAGGCTGAGATCGTCGAATGGCTTAATATTTACCTTGTGTTTGGAGGGTATCCTCGCATTGCTTTGAGCCAAAGTCCCGAAGAGAAGATAGAGCGCTTGAGTGAGTTGTATTCAAGCTATCTTGAGCGGGACGTGATTCACTATCAGGGCATAAAAAATGCAATGAGCTTTTCTCGCCTGATTACCTTAATGAGCGAACAAAGTGGCAATTTGGTTAACGTGGAGGAACTGTCCAAGATCCTTCGTCTCGACCGTAGGACGATTGAGCGCTATCTCTTACTTTTAGAAGAAACTTATGTGGTGACGCTTTTGAGGCCATTTTCTGGAAATGTCCGAACAGAAATCGTAAAAATGCCCAAAGTATATTTTCAAGACAATGGTTTTCGAAATTACGCTCTTCGCGATTTTAGTAGATTTGAAGCGCATCGAGATCGAGGCAAGCTCCTGGAAAACTTTGTCTTTAGCCAATTGCATCTAAAATGGGCGGGATCTCTTTATTATTGGCGCACCAAAGACCAGGCTGAGGTAGATTTTGTGATTCGTGATTTTTATGGCCATTTGATTCCCGTAGAAGTGAAGAGCAATCTAAGAGGCGAAGGAGAGATCTCACGGAGCATGCATTCTTTTATGAATGCTTACCAGCCTGCCAAAGCCTATGTTGTAAATTTAACCTTGAATAAAAGCCAGCAAGAAGGGAGCACCGAACTTCATTTTATATATCCCTGGCAACTGGAACAAATTGGACATAAACCGGCTGAAAAATAGCTTTGCTTATTTTTTCGCAAGCAAGCTATAAGATAAAGGAAGCTTCAACTGGGGGGGAATGCCCTGGCAACACAAACTGATGTCATGAGGGTATTCATTAAACTCCCTTATTTGAAAACCAGCCTGGATGATGCTATTGATGATCTTGCTCAGGGTATGGGTAAATTGATAGTTGGGCAAACTTTGATAAATCGTTCCACCGATGTAGTCAATGCCTTCCCTGCCGATATATGGCTCATCCACAAAATAGGAGTTGACAATTTCAGTGGCTTTGTGTAGCTTGTCGTCATCTTCGGCTAAAATATAGGTCAGGGGGTGCTGTTCATATATAAAAAGCATGCCCTGGGGCCTCAAAAGAGCATACGACTTCTGAAACAAAGCTTCCAGGTCGTGCAACCAGGTCAGAGCCCCCACCGTGATATATACCAGATCAAACTGCGTCTCAAGGCTTGAAGGCAACTGGAACACATCTGCGCACAAAAACTCAGCATCGATATAGCACAACTCCGCCCTTGCCTTCGCTTCAGCAATGGCAAGATCCGAAATATCCACCCCAAGACAGCGAGAAGCTCCCATATTTTTCAAAGACAACAATTCAACGCCATTGTTACAGCATAATTGGATGATATCCTTGCCAGCCACAGGAAGCGAACTTAGCAGGGACAACTCAGGATCTTTCTGAACCACATACCCAGGGGTAGAAAACTGCATATCCCAATGTTCTTTTCTAACTACCTGATGGCGGGGCATAGCCTCATTCCATGCCAAACGATTGGCTTCCGTATATCCCGGGTGAACTTTCTTTTCCATTACTTTACTCCTTCAGAGCTGTTAAATTCTTTTCCCACAGGCTTTCCCCAGTCCACTTCCTCAGAGGTTTCTCTTTTTGTCAATAATATCACTTCAAGGGGCTGATTATAAAACTGTTCCAAGCGTTCTTTCAGACTGATGTGTTTGGTTTTTTTTACTTCCATAAGCCTCCGCCCCCTTTGAGATTGTTTCAACACCCTACTATTATACTCAAGCCTCTTCGCACATCATTCCCTCAAATCTTTTTTAAGATAAATCATATTAACAAGCTGTATGTCTCCTTCAAACATGGGGTGGTCGTAGTGGTCGGTAAAGAAATTCTTTACACGATGGGACTTTACAAAACCGCAACTCTCATAAAACGACAAAATGCTGGGCGTTTCGCCTGTCCCCACCAGCATGGTTTTGTAGTCGTTTTGGTAGAAATCACAAATGTAATCAACCAAAGCTTTACCGTAGCCCTTGCCTTGATACTTCTCATAGGTCGCTATGTTTTTCAACTCGCAGGTTTCGCTATCTATCGGCACCACTACACAAACACTTTTCAAATCATCGTCATATAAAGCAAACAAGTCTCCGCTGGGCAAATATTTGTCAATCATATCTTCCTGCTCATCTGCCAACAACAACAAGTCAAGGAATTGCTTCTTGTTATTGGTTATTTTTTCAATTTTCAGCATGGTTCTTTTGTTTCCTTATTTGGCAAGTTTTGGGTCTGTGCAACGCGAGCTCTAATAGATGGAATAAATACCAACCAAAAAAACTTAAGCTTCTGAGGGGGGATTAACTAAAATATTCACCAGTTTAAGATTCATCGATATACCCTTGACGAATATGGTTAAAATTTATAAATTTGCCATATTTGTTTTTTTTTATTATTCCGCACAGCTTGAAGTCGTCTGTAATTAGTAGTGCTCTCGATTTGTATAACTCAATGATTCCAGTGTCAGTTAAGCCCAGTTTGTTGATGTGAATATTTTTTGAGATAGCTTTAAAAAAAATATGTTTTTCGATAAACAAGTCATCAAATGAATTTGTTAATATAGTAAATATACTTTTTTTACTATCAGCTACGCCAAGTTTATTAATAAAATGGAAAGTTTCTGTAAGAATATGTGGAGTAACTCAACTTTCCCACTTGTAAATTAGCTCCTTTTCCTCTGGTCAGGAGCATAAATTAGTCCCTAAAAAGGGAAGAAAAAGCTTGAAAAACCTCTTCGGGTGTGATATAATATTAGTGTTTCAAACAAAATAATAAAACACCTTCGGAGGTTTTTCATGACTAAAATTGTAGCAGAACAAATCCTGAATGACCAGACCCTCTTCACCCAGATTCAATGGTTTTTTCATCATTATCTCCCTGTCAAAGTTTTGCAACAGTGTGGATTCTACAAGCTTCGAGGCGTGAGTTGTCTGAAGGTACTCCAGGAACTTTTCCCTCTCGTCTTTATGCATAAAAACCTATGGAGAACCTTACAATCGGAAGAAACGCTCCCTTTCAAGAAAAATACTGGCTATCGCTTTATGAATCATGCGAGCTTCCATTGGGAAAAGCTTCTGTTACGGGTAGCCACTTCCCTGTTGACTTACCTTAACTCCCTTACCCAGACGGATCGGGTGACTGCACTGGTGATTGATGATTCCCTAATCAGTCGCAATCGTAGCAAGAAAGTGGAACTTCTGGCTCGATGCTATGATCATGCCAGTCAAACTTTTCAAAAAGGGTTTCGTATGCTGACGATTGGATGGACAGATGGGTGTACATTTCTTCCCCTGCAATTTCGTCTGCTAAGTTCTTCCCAGACTTCCAACGTACTTTGTCCTGCGAAGACCTGCGATCGGCGCTCCCTGGCTCATCAACGGCGCAGGCAGGCCCAGACCCCTGCGACCGAGCTTCTGCTCCAGTTGCTCCCTCAGCTCAAAGCCATTCCTGCAAAGTACGTCCTGATGGATAGCTGGTTTTGTCTGCCCAAACTGCTTATAGCTATTCATCAGATGGGAAGAACGATCATCGGAATGGTACGTATCACGGACAAAGTTCATTACTACTATCAGGGGCAATGGCAATCCGTCAAGAAGATCTATGCACAGACCAAACTCCCCCCAAGGGAGGGAAACACCCTGCTGGGAGCTGCCCAGGTCAAGGTACGCCCCAATACCCAGGAGAGCTCAGATACCTGGATCGATGCCCAACTGGTCTTTGTGCACAGACGTTCCAGTGAAGCCTGGTTAAGCCTCCTGTGCACGGACTCACACCTGGATCCTGAAGAAGTGGTACGTATCTACGGTAAACGCTGGGATATTGAAGTCTTTTTCAAAATGTGCAAATCTCATTTAGCGTTGGGAAAAGAGTTTCAGGGGCGATCCCTTGAAATGCAGATTGCTTCCACCACCCTCGTATGTCTTCGCTACCTGATGATTGCTCTCTGGGTACGCAGGGAACAGGATCAACGAAGTTGGGGAGAGTTATTCTATCGGATCTGCGATGAAGTACAGGATATTTCCCTGTTTCGTTCTTTAAAATTATTGCTTCTTACCTTGTGGGAAAAGCTACAAAGCCTTCCTGAGCTGTCCAATACAGTGATAAATACCTTGATGAAAGAATTGCTATTGAAATTACCAGCTTATGCAAGAAATCGATTATACTATTCCACATGATGGAGAAGAATTTAGGATAGTTAAATCGGGTTATGCATGTGGGAAAGTTGAGTGGAGTAATAAGTAATTTCGTTTTTTTATACAATAATTCATCAAGAGCGTTAAAGTCCTCTGAGCAGTATTTATCTAAAAATGAGCAAGATTTGATTAAATTTGGATCATACAAACCAATAAGATACAAAACAAGCAAATTTGTGTCAAGAATAATCGAATTCTTATATTTATTAATCAAGGTATTGACCTCAATTAAACTCAATTTCCTAGTTCTCTGATTTGCATTTCAATAACATTACCAGTCAAATCTTCAATTTTAATTACCTTATAAACTCTTTCACTGTTAGGCTTTCTTGTGAGATTTCCGAAACTAGTCATTTCCTCTAATCTGGTTTGATGAATTGGTAGATACCTTAAGTAACTAATAGTGATTAACCAATATGAGTCAGTTTTCTTGACTTCCTCTAACACCAAACTATCATGTAAATAGCTTATTCCAAGATTCCTAACGTAATCTAATGCAATTTTTACTGCAGCTTTTGTGTCTATCATCATTAACCCCTTTCAGCAAAAACGTTTGATATCTTCATTTTTCCTTGTTATTCTTCTTAAGCTCTCTCTCGAGTATTTTTACTCATCGACTTTAATCCCCAACTGATAAAAAGCTTCTAATACTTTATCTTCAAAATCTTGCTTACTAATCTCGCCTTCAGTAGCTTCTAAAATGATTTTTATTGATGAGAACTTAGTTTGCAAGTAGTTTATCGTTGCACTGATCTCGCTAACTTTGCCTTTTGGGATATTAAAGGAGAGTTGAATTTCCTGTTTTCCATCTTTGCTTAAGCTCTCTGACACCATTTTCCCTTTATTTGTCTCAGTTTTATTGTCACTTTCTTCTGGTTCGATATTTGGATCTTCGTAAACTACGTTATTTTTATTTTCTTGATCTGACAATAAACTCAAACTAAGTTTATCGCTAATAATAATCTCGAACTCATCTAAAGTTATATTTGAAACATGTTTATATGCCTGCAAAACTGGCTTATCATTTTCTAATGTTCCGAGTCCAAAATTTCCATTCTGTACTCCTTCCTGAATTCCCAAGATTAGTGTTTCTTTAGCTAATGGTTTTGGTTCTCCAGGCACTCGATAAAATGATTCGAGGATGTTTTTTGTTGAAACATAATCATTTGATGTTAGATATTTTATTTTTATCACATTGGAAGAGAGTTTTTCGATAATATCCTCTGAGTCTTTTAGTACTTTTATGATTTCCTGACTGATTGTTTTTCCTTCGCCAAAGGTTGGATTACCTATGGTTTTTTCCTTGAGTTCATTATTTCTTCCAGGTATGACAATCAGTTGGTAACAGCGTCGAACTGAATCTTTCTGTTTTTTTTCGAAATTTTTAATTTCAGCTTCCAGCTTCTTTTTTTCCTGCTCTATAAGTATTAAGTTTTCATCAATCAGAAGCTCTTTATAACCAATACACTTTTTTATATCAGCATTGAGCGTATATCTTTCTGTCTCTTTTGGGCAAAGAAAGATTAAAGAGTTCTTGTAAACACGAGGTGTGGTTCCCTTGTTGGATATTATATTATTGATTGTAGCTTTGTTATTTTCTTTCATTACTACAAGTGCTAAATCCCTGGTATCAATAATGTTGTCAGGATTGTCCTCCCAAATGTAGGTACGTAAGTTATTATTGACCATTATTGTTTTTAGAAGCTCTTTTTCAACTTCTTGCACCATGTTGTCTTCTATTTCATCTAGCTTTGAAAGCAATATTCGATTGATATTTGGTTTAATGCTGAAAAAATACCTATTGTCAGAGCTTTGAAGATAAAACAATTTAGATTTTAACTGCTCTAAAACATCTGAAACTACAGCGGAAGGAAAGGTATTGGTAGATACTACCTTTTTTATTTCATTTAAAGTAGCACCTCTTTCCTCCCCACCCGAAAAAGAGTACATAAAAATGGTAGAAGCGATCTTTTGGGGTAAGTTTAAGCCTTGAATTGTTGTTGATAGTCCAGAGTTAGTTTTGCTACAATTAGAATCTGAATCAGATATATCTGCATTTAAAACACTATCATATTGTGAATCAATGTGCTTAATCAATTCATCTCGAATTTCTTTATTCTTTAAATCGAAATCAGCTATGGATATATAGGGAATTGTTTTATCTTTTACTGAAAAAACGACCGTTGATAAAAGTCTTAGTACACCCCGTGTTCGCTGAAAAGTATGGAAAGTTCCCCACCGCTGATACAAATTATCAATGAGTTCAGGCTGAAATGGGTAAGAAGCAATAAACTTTTCTCTGTATTCACTTATATTTGATGTAATCAATTCTTCTTTATCTGCATACTGGACATATTCATTGACAACTTTCTTTGCTTCTTCTCCATCAATATGTTGGAATAATCTACAACGAATAATTCTACTAATTTCATCCTCTGCAACAGGTGAAAAAATCTTCTCCACTCTACCAAGTGCCTTTTCCATCTGTTGAAGCATTTTTTCTGCTGCTTCGTCATATTGTTCTAAAATGCTTGATGGCAAAGTGATAATCATGGAAACTTTTTCTAAAGAGCAAACAACTTCAGTTAGTTCCTGTATAAAGGCATAAGTTTGGTTGGCGAGTGTATTTGATTCCACCTTGGTTCCTGCTGCTTTTGTAACATATTGAAGCAGTTCGTCTATTAGGATTAATAATGGTTGTTGGGGTTCCAATAGCTTTCGAATCAATTCTTTTCCAGGGGAGGTCATCCCTTTCATCAAGTCTATTTTTCCAGTCAGAGTTTTTTCAATCAGCCCCCATAATGTTGTATCTGCTGAGAGTGCTGTTCCCTCTATCGCAACAGTTTTGATTCCCCATTGCTTGGCTTTGTGATAAAGCGCAATAAGTGAGTGAGTTTTTCCTCCGCCAAACGGTGTTTTCATTTGGATGATAGGATCTCCCCCATTTCCCAATAACCTTTTTTCAACAACATCGATTAGGTTTTGCAATCCCTTTGTGATATACGTTTTTTGAAAAAATAGCTGAGAATCAACATATTCTTCGGGTCCTCTATGGTTAACAGTTTCCCACAAATCTGCTGCAAACACATCCATTGTTAGGTTACCAGATAAGATATCCTGGTGAGGAATGGCTATTGTATGAAATGGTTTCATTTAAACAAACTCTCCTCGCTCTCCTCTTTGGGAGAATTCCTGACATTGCTGACAATTCTTTCACGTCCTGTTAAAAAGCCATCCAAGAGCTTTTTTTCTTTACTTTCATTGGGAAGTGTTTGAGAAATAGCTTGAGCAATTTGGTAAAATTGCTCATTTGATCCATATCCTGTGGTTGATAAGGCTTTAATCATTTCTTCTTTCTTGTTTGCTTCCCATAATAAGAGCACAAGGTGAAGAATATCAATAATATGAGTGGAATCTTTTAACTCTTGTAATGAACGATTTTGTGGACCTAAAACAGAGATAAATTCTTTATCCTTCTTAATAAAACCTTGTTTGTTCCATTCATCTGTTAAATCGATACCACACGATTGTGCTAGCTTACGGGCTTCATCAAAGTCAACTTTTAACTCTCCAAATTCCCACCGATAAAGGATGTAAAACCTAGCTAAATGATCGATATCTGTAGTGGAGCCAACATCTAAAATTTTATTGACTGCATAATCCGTAGTTATAGTACGCACTTCCTCTAATAATCTATCCGCACGCACAATATTGCCTTCATAATCCAGTACTTTTTCGTATTTCCCAAATACTTCAATTGCCGACCCAATAGCAGCTATAAAAAAATCAGCACCACTAATGCCTTCATTCCAGAGAAGATCTAATTTTTCTCTAAGAAATGCTTTTAACTCTTCTCTAATAATTTGATAAAAACCTTCTTTCTCTCTTACTATTTTTCTGCAAACAATATAAATAGATGAAGAAAGAGCTGCTGATTCTCTTGCTCTCATCCTGGTTGTCATTTCAGTATTTATAGGCCAAGAAGCTGTAGGCACTAAAGATGAGTCAAGCAATGAGTTAATTAAAACTTCCCACCCAGAGGTTGATTTATGTGCATATACGATGTTTGCTATTCCCAATGGCTTGAGCACTCTATAGAATTCTTTAAAAGCTTTACTCATGTTTTCTTCAAAAAACTTTTTATCCTTATAGTTGTATCTTATTGGATCCCAACAGGACATTTCGGTGATTTCACCTTTTTTTGGTGTTAAAGAAGTTGAAAATAGCTCTGGGTACAAATTACCAATTATTTTTTTTTGCCAAACATAAAAAAAATCAGATAAATCTGCATAAGGTACACTATTATAATAAGGTGGATCAGTGAAAATAGCATCAAAAAAATCATCGTCATATGGTATCGATATGGCGTTAAACTGTTTTATGATGGGGTAATCATCCTTTACTTTGCCATTATTGATCATGCAGCAATTTTCAATTACCTTATTTAAAAAATCACAATTCCATGAACCTCTTGAATCACTAAAAGGGTTTATCTCTCCGTAATCAAAAATCATCCCGAGTGCTTGTTTATCAAATATTCTTTCAAATGAAGTATTGTCTGGTCTGTATCTGACAAGGTTGGATAAATTTGTTGCTAACCTATCAAAAATAAAACTTAGATAAGTTAGAATACATTTTTTATACTCAAAGTTTTCTTTTATTATTTCTAAACAAGTATCTTTGAGCAGATCAACAAAAGTTATTAGCGTAAGTTGCTGTCTGTAATTAAATAAGTCACTCCATTTCTTTAATCCATATAAAGGCACGTTAAACAAACCACTCATTAGAGGGATAACCTCATTTGGTAAAGCAGACATTTGCCATTTATTTTCGAATTCCTGAATCTTTAGATCTAGCTGTTTTTTTGTTTCTTTTAACAAATCTGTATCTTTTTCTTCAGCTAATCTAAATGTTTTTCCACTTTCTCCTTCCTTAATCATAACAGCAGCTACTATTTTTTGACCTGAATTACCTGATAAGAATAATTTTCTAGTTGTTTTGGCCTCAATAACTCCATTGCATATTGGACAAATTGCTTTTGCTCTTTTAATTGAGCCATTATCAGGATTAAAGTTTTGTGGAAATTTCTCATATCCGGATCCAACTATTTTAAATAATACTGTGTTCTCCTTATTTACATAGGGGTATAATGCGATTTTATTTTTATTTGTATTTGCTAACCAGTATTGATGCAATAAAGGTATTTCTGCATTGCATGCTGGGTTTTGACATCGAATTGTTCTAGCCCATATATATCCTATGACAACCTTGCCATCTGCTTCATGAGGATAAAAATGAATCAATCTTTTTTTTGCTTCTTCTAAAATTCGTTCACTATGCTTTGTAACATCTTGTACTATCTGATTAACTTTTTCGTCTAGTTCTATGTTGTTTGCATATTTTACTTTTCTTTGAATTTCTTTCCCGAATCTAAATGGATATTCCAGGGTACATTTCTGAATTAAAAATGCAATAGGATTGTAATCATTTGAATATGTTTCACAACCTAAACGATATGCTTCTAATGGTATTGCGCCTCCTCCTCCAAAAGGATCTAAGATCTTTGGTGGGATGTTCTTGTTATTTTTTAGGATCAACTCTTTTGCTTTATTGATTAATATCTTATTATTTGAGTTTTCCCATCTACTGATATCAATAATAAATTCTTTCATTTTGTTGTATTCTTTTTGGTTTTTTGGTGCTCCAATCAGTGATGCAAAATTTGTCACTCTGCTAGATGCTAATGGTCGTCTTGCCCACCAAATGTGCAATGTTGAAATATGGCCTTGACGAATATATTTTTCTTGTGCTGAATTAATACTTACTTCTTTAACTGGAAAACCATACTCAATAAATCGTTTGTCGCTCATATGCCAGTTTTTCCTTTCAACAATATTTCTTCGGGGGGGACTATATACCGCACATTTTCGTTTTTCTCTTCTGCCTGCAAAGTTTCTGCTGGATTTTGGATAATTGATAAGAAAGGGTGATTGTTTGCTTGAAAAACAACATAGAGATAGTAGTTATTCTGAAATCTCTTAGCCATAAACCACTCATTCTGTGTAAGTTCGATCTGTCCAGTCTGGGCTCTGGCTTTTACTTCTATATATCGAATTTCATTGATAGGATCTATAGATCGTATGTCAAATCCAAGGTTTTCTTTTGAAACATCAGTTGGTATTCGTCCATTTTGTTTTTCATAAGCCATGACCGTATCCATTCCAATTTTTTCAATTTCTGGGTCACTAACCATATGTTTTCCAAAATACTGATAAGGGATAACTCTTACCAAACCTTTAAAAAATGGAGCATTCATATTAAGATTTTTTTCATTCTTAATATTTTCGATCAATTCTGTTAACGAAGCTTCATAGTAATTTTTTGTTTCTTTTTTTCGTTGAATCGCTAAATCAACATTTTCGTAATTCTCTTTTCTCTTCGCTAAAGCAATAAGGTCACCATCCAATTTGAGTATTAACTGCTCTAATGACTTTATGCCATATTTCTCTTTAATATGAGCTTGGTGATTTCTCTCTTCTTCTAATTCTTTTTTATACCTTTCGAGTTCATTGATCACAAAAGCTTCAGAAAGTTGCTTTAAACTATTAATTTCGCAATTTTCCGGTTGTATATTTTTTGATCCAATTAAATCCCAAAGAATTGTTGGATTAATTTCCTTTAATTGATTGTTGTTTTTGCCGCAGTAAATACCAAATAATCTTTTACCAGCAACTTTTCCAGTAGCATCTCGTATTTCCCCTTCATAAAATAGCAAATAACCATCCATTATTCCGTCGGGATCTAAAAAGGTTGCTCCTTTGTATATGAGCGGGGCAAATGTTTCCATGGTATAAGTCAGCATTGCTTCAAACATTGGATGACCAAACGTAACAAACTCGGTATCACCGTTTCTGTATGAGATTTCTTTATCAAATGTAACTTTTGGATAACGTCTTAACAGACTTCCAAATACTTTCTTAATCTGATCTCTTTCAGCAACTTGTTTTAGTACAAACGGAACAGAATCGATTGAATATACATTATCCTTAATTGGTTTAATTTTGCCTTCCAAAACTTGAAATGTTTTTTTAAAAAAATTCTCAGTATATTCCGGGATTAAGCGATGTTCTTTCGCCTTGTCTGCCATTTCTTTGATTCTCGTATAATCAATGTATCTGGTAGCCAAGCTTTCACTTAAGTTCTCTTTGACTCTTTGGACGTATTCTTTATCTATCTTAATGTTGATTGATTTGAGAATATCTTCCATATTCCGGCAAGATGAGGCCGCTTCAATCATTAATTGAGACAAATCAACATCAGCTAACACATCTCCCATCACATCATAAACTTTATCATTTCCCATGGTTTCTTTAATCTCTTCTAATTTCTTAAACAGGAGCGTTAAAACTTGACCTTCTCTTGTGTCCGTTGCTACCAGGTTGTAGATATTCACTTCATATTTTTGACCGTACCTGTGAACCCTACCCATTCTTTGTTCCAATCTATTCGGATTCCATGGTATATCGTAGTTAATCATCAAATGGCAAAACTGAAGATTGATCCCTTCCCCTGCTGCCTCGGTTGCTATCATCAAATCAGATTCATTTTTAAAAATACTTTCAGCTTCCACTCTAGATTCCAAGTTCATGCCACCATGAATAAAGTTAACTTTAAATCCCCAATCAGTAACTTTTTTAACTAGATAGGTTAGGGTATCTTTAGATTCCGTAAAAATAAGTACTTTTTTATTTCTATCTTGCGTATCCGTTTGATAAAGTTTATTGAGGGTTTCTCTTAGTTTTTTAAGCTTTATCTCATTTTCGCTTTTTATAATGTCCTCAGCTTGCTTCATCAAAACTTTTAATATTTGAATTTCTTTCCGTAATTCTTCCTCATTTTCTGAAACGCTCAAGGTTTCCCATTTTTCTTCTTCTTTCCAACGTTCTTCTTCGGAGAAGTCTTCAACTTCTTCAAGATCCATATCGATATTTTTTTCAAGTTTGTCTTTGTATTCACTGAAATGATCCAGTAAACTTTGAAGCTTTTCCTTACGCCGTTCAAGAGATCTAAACAAAGCGTAAACACTGGATGCAAAGCGTCTTTGTAAAATAACTAAAGCAAAAGCTACATTTCGCTTTTTATCCCCTTGCAATGCCTTATTGTATTCGGTATTCACGTATTCCGATAACTCATTATATAGCTCTTGTTCTGCAGGTGATTCAGTTTTCAATTCGAAGGATACCGTGGTCGTATATCTAGGAAGAAATAGTGGTTTTCCTTCAAAATCTTTTAAATCTTCTTTTACTCTTCTAATAAAAAGTGGATTATCTTTGTTCTTTAAAGATTCTTTTACCATATCATTTGTTGCAAAAAAACCAGGTTCCAGCAAATCGAGAAAGAGTCTGAAATTATCAGGATCCCCTTTGTGAGGAGTGGCGGTTAAAAACAATAAATGATCAGATGAGCGGGATAATCGCTCCCCAAGTTTGTACCTTCCTGTTTTTGAAAGATTCTCACCATATTTGGTTGCGCTCATTTTATGGGCCTCATCGACAATAATTAAATCATAATGAGCAGTTCCAATGGATGGCAGAATCTCATCCCTTTTTGCAAAATCAATTGAAGTTATCATCTGATTCTCTCGTTGCCAAACATTGTCACGATAAAAAGCATCAGATATGGCTCTATCAATTACAATAAAATTTTCTTCAAATCTATCCTTTAATTCTCTTCTCCATTGATCTTTCAAGTGCCCTGGAGTTACAATTAGAATTCTCTTGACCATATTTCTAATTTTTAACTCCTTGATGATTAAACCAGCCATTATTGTTTTTCCAGCTCCAGGATCATCAGCAATTAAAAAACGGATACGGGGTAGTTTAAGAACATAACCATAAACAGCTTCAATTTGATGAGGTAAAGGATCAACTTTTGATGTATTCATGGCAAGCAGTGGGTCATAAAGAGAAGCATACCGATAACGCAAGGTTTCAATACCGAGGAATATTTTTAAAGCTTCTTCTGTAAAAAAAGTAGCCTGTGTTTCAATGTTTATTGAGTCAATATCCGATTGATTGAGAACGTTAATAAAAGTTTCTTTTGATAATGTGGTAGTGACATTAATCTTGAAATAATCACCACATTTTTCTATATAATTGATCTCAACAGGTTCTCTCCATTTATCACAACTAATTATCATGCCCTGCTTTAACTCAATCATATGTTCTCCAATTAAAAAACCATTGTATTATGTATCTAATTTAACTTTTTTGTTTGTAATAGCAAGAAACGATTGGAATAATAACAAATTTAGTTAATAATTCACTAAAATGAAGGACACATGTAATAGGTATCAACAAAAAATGGAATTGAGCTTAGAATCTATATTTTTTAATAAATTCTTTAGATCTCAAGTAATTATACAAAGTTTTGAGTTATCAAATGCAATCAGCTAAAAACTATTCCTTATAACTCTAATTGCTGTTTAAAATTCAGGATACCTTCGATTTAACTTTTCTCGTTTTCAAAGAAGTAAGGTGAAATTTCACACTAGCAGATTTTGACCAATCAAGACATGGGGACTTTTAACGCTGAGAAGACTTTAAAGCTATTGGACTGATGTTATATCCTTCGGGGCACTTTGATGCTTATTCCTTCTTTAATTTGCATCGATTGCAAGACAGAGGGCATAGAAATCAAAAAAGCTATTTGCAATCAAAATCGTAGTTTTACTCCGCATACCCCTCTGGAACATTTTCAAAATCAGTCCAGGAGAACCAATTGCTAAGACCCAAAATTTTGGCCCAATAATTGGTTGTTTCCATGTCTTGTAAATATCCACGATCTGGTTCTTCGAGAAGTCTATGCAAAATTTGACCATTATCGATACATTCCGGATGATCAGAAAAATGGCGACTGTAATCCTTTCCAAGGAGTATTCCAATAGCTTTCAAGAAAGCAAACACCATTGACATATTGCAGCGATAAACTTTTGGAGGTGTCATATTCTCTACTTCTTTAGAAAAAGCACTAACACAAATTTCAGCTAATTTAATGAGGTAGTTTTCCTGCTCTTTTCGGAGTCCAGGGTAAGAATCGTATATCCATCTCTCGATTCTAACATCTGCTGGCAAATTGTTGACTTGAAGCACAATCCAGTTAATCCAAGTATCGTACATTTGTTTTTTTATCGTATGGCGGACGTTCGATTTTTCAGCATCAAGATCTGCAATTGCTTGCACTGTGTTAAGATTTGTGGAGCAGGGTATTTTTCTAGCTGATGGCTCAACACTAAACATTCGGAGTGCATGACCGCATTCATGAGCAATCATCTCGTTTATATTCTTTACCTTGGAAGCTCTTACTTTCAAGATGTGCTTTGGCATGTTGATTCTGGCTATTTTAACCAAACCGTCAACTTGGAGCATCTCATGAACTTGGAAATCGATACCTTTTCCTGTTTTTTGCTCAACAAGACTCACTATTTCATAAACTTCTGGCAGTATTGGATATAATCGGTTGAATTCGGTTAGCTTAATTTTTTTCTTCCCCAAACATTTCTAACGCAGCTTTATATTCCTCTGCTAAATCTGCAACTGGAGGAGCATTAGGATCAATTGTCTTAAGACCAACATACATATAACAAACCAACTGTAATCCCGAGAAATCTCCCTCCATCGAATCCAGCGTATACCGAATAGAGGGATCATTGATATTAAAACCCTTCTCGCCCAGCATGGCGATTTCAAATGTGATTATTTTAATTTTATTAAGCTCCATTTTGGCAAACTTTTTGAGAGCGGAAGACATGTACAAAACTGCATCCATTCTCGGACCAACAATTTTAAGCTCTGTCATAGAAATTCGGGTGAGTCCTTCTTCGGCTAGTTTTTGGATTGATTCTGGAGCATCTGATTCTAGCAAGTTATTGTACCACTTACTCGCTTCTTCAAAATTTTCAATTTTTTCATACGCATTGGCTAGACCAAATTGAATATCATATGCATCTGGCTTTATCTGCATTGCTTGACTAAAAATCGTAATTGCACGAAGATAATTACCCTGCATTGCCAAAACACCACCTAAGTTTCGCAGAGCATAAAAGTCATTGGGCTCAAGTTTGATTGCTTTTTCCAACGCATTGGAGGCTAATTCCAGATTTCCAAGCTTGCTATATGAAAAACCAAGAGCGACGTAAGCATATTCGTAATCAGGTTTCAAGGTAATACACTTTTCAAGCGCTTCAATTGAATCCTTAATTAGTCCAATTTCGCTTAAGCAAACACCAAGGTTGTACCAAGCATCAGCGTGGTTGGGATCTTTCTTCAAGATGCTCTCCAATATTTGTTTTCCTTGGATGTAGTTTTTTTTGTTTAGCTCATCAATTGCCAGTTCCAGCATGCTATCCAAAGTTTCCTCCAATAAACAAAAATCTATCCTTGATGATTATTATATAATCATCTTCTATTTTCATAACATTTATTTGGATTTTAAAATCATCCGATAAGTGTTTTACTTTCTAGAAAAAAGACTTATATACTTGGTATGCAAAGTGATTTAAGGCTTTTAGCTGAATGAGTTAAGGGAGTAGAAAATTGCGTTTGTACATTGGCAATTCTAATCAGTTTATAGAAGATACGATTCAAAACCAGATTGCGGACAAACTTAAAATCAATTTTTTTGATTATTACCGACATAATCCATCACCCTCAGAAATAAACTCCTGGAGAAATTCTCTCAACAGAATGTGCACCTTGATCCAGTATTCGAAACTAACTGATAATGGCATTATCCTAGAATACCAGCTTCCTTTAACCTCAAAGAGATTGGATTTTTTGATCACAGGTCGTGATAAAAACAATCAAGATTCAGCTATCATTGTGGAGCTCAAACAATGGGATGTTTGTAAGCCCTCAAACGCCATAAACGAAGTCCTTACCTATGTGGGCGGAAACAATCGTGATGTTTTGCATCCTTCTGTACAAGTCAATCGATATCAATTGTATTTAGAAGACACTCATACCGCTTTTTATGAGGAAAGCTGCATAAAACTATCTTCTTGTGCCTATTTGCATAATTATTCTGCAGTGCCAGACGATGCTCTTTATGATCCCAAATTCACTTCTGTCTTGAAAGAGTCACCCTTGTTTACTGCTGATGAAGTCAATCCTTTGCGTAATTACCTGGTTGAGCGAGTTGGTAATGGTAATGGCAGTGATATCTTGGGTCGAATCGAAAACAGTGATTATCGCCCTTCCAAGAAACTCATGGAACATGTGGGCAGTACTATCCGCGGGAAATCTCAATATGTCTTACTGGATGAACAATTAGTTGTTTATGATAGTGTTCTTGCTTCTGTTAAAGAAGGATTTACAGATAAGAAAAAAACAGTTTTTATAATAAAAGGCGGACCTGGAACAGGGAAATCGGTGATTGCAATAAACCTGATGGCTGACTTATTGTTATCTGGCTACAATTCTCATTATGCTACTGGCTCAAAAGCATTCACTGAAACCTTGCGTGAAATACTTGGAAATCGTTCTGCGGTGCAGTTTAAGTATTTTAATAGTTATATGCAGTGTAAAAGAGATGATATTGATGTCTTGATTTGCGATGAGGCCCATCGCTTGAGGAAAACAAGCGCTAATCGTTTTACCAAAGCCGAATACCGAACCAATCTGGCTCAAGTAGAAGAAATCATCAATGCTGCTAAAGTATCAGTTTTCTTTATTGATGACAAACAACTTGTAAAACCTGATGAAATTGGATCAATGAGTTACATCAAAATGAATGCTGAAAATAAGCTATGCAAGGTAAAGGAGTTTGAATTAGAGGCACAATTTAGGTGCAATGGTTCTGATGGTTTTGTGAATTGGATCAACAATACATTGGGGATAGAAAAAACAGCTAATGTGTTATTTAATACAGAAGAAAGCGGTTTTGATTTCAGGATTGTAGATTCACCAGAACTCTTGGAAAAAATGATTATGGAAAAGGTGAATCAAAATCAAACTGCAAGATTGATGGCAGGATTTTGCTGGGAATGGTCCAACTCTCCCAATTCAGATGGAACATTAAAAGAGGATGTAGTGATTGGGAATTTTCGAAGACCCTGGAATGCTAGGCCTGGTATGCCTGGATTGGCAAAAGGTATACCATCAGCTAGCTTATGGGCTTATGCTCCAAATGGAGTCAACCAGGTTGGCTGTATATATACTGCCCAAGGCTTTGAATTTGATTATGCTGGGGTTATTTTTGGAAACGATTTAACGTATGATTTCAACCAGCAAAAGTGGATAGGACATACAGAAAACTCCCATGATAAAACCGTAAGAGGATCAAAAGAACACTTCGTAAGCTTGGTAAAAAACACCTACCGAGTTTTGTTGTCCAGGGGCATGAAAGGGTGTTATGTGTATTTTATGGATAAAGAAACTGAAATGTTCTTCAAAAGCAGGATGGAAAAATAGTCAACAACTTTGGTCGGCAGATTATAGCTTAGAAAGCTATGGTGGGGGAGTAACGCCAAGAAGATTTTGAAGCTTATGGGCTTGAGGGGGACTAGAGTGTTCAGTTTAACTCCCCCTCTTATGATTCCAGTTGGGAAATAATGATGCCCATTTTCCTTTCTGAACATGTTTAATTAATGTCAATATTTTTCGCACTAATACTTGGGATTGTTATGTTTTGCCCTAATACTGCCTTATAAGTGATCAAGCCTTCATAAATGCCCCATAATGTAATAATGTCATCTTCTAGAATTCTTATCTCATTTTCTTTTCTTGTATAGGACACAAAAACTGCATCAGACCAGGAATATTCATCTTTTGTAATATTCACCCTTAATTGTGTTTTATTTTTTCCTGCTTCGATTACCTGAACAACTTTTCCAGTTAATCTTACTTGAAAACCTTTATATACATCTGGATTTCTTGCTAATTGATCATATGTATGTGTATTGACAGAGGGTGTTTCTAAAGCTGAAGATTTTGAAGCTGGAATTTCTTCGGTTTCCTCTTTGGGGATTTGAGCTATCTTGACTACCTCATAAGATTCTTTTCTTCTATATTTATTCTTAACATCAGAACCAAGGAGTCCATACCTTTTCATAGAGAAAGAGACTTTTTCAGTTTTTTCGTCATAGGCTATCTTTTCAGCGCTAAATCTATTAAGAAAAAATCTTAAAGGTAGGTAGGAATGTCCATCTATTTCTACAATAGGCGCATTGAGAGTCAAAGGCTCATTGTTTATTGTGATGTCTTTTGATCCCACCTGAAGAATGTAGTTTTCTGTTTCCATAGCTTCTATGGTCTTGTTGTCTTCTTCTTTCTTGATATACCTTACCAACCTATTCATTAAGAACATAATTCTTTCAGTTTTTGCATCATAGACAATGTTTTCAGCACCAAACCAATCAAGGAAGAATCGCAAAGGAATGTATGAATGTCCATCAATCTCCACAAAGGGTGCATTTAGGGTTAAGGCTTCGTGGTTTACTGTGATGTCTTTTGATCCCACCTGAAGAACAAAATCTTCCATTTTGAAGGACTCGCTGGTGGTCTTGCTTTCTACCGTGGTGACTGTGTTTTCTGGAGTGCTTTTTTTTGAAAATCCAAAATTTTCAGCATACCATGGCATTCTAAGAGAAGGAAAGATGATTATTGCTACTATCCAGATGAGTGTAGTTACCATTAACCCTTTTGACCCTACTCTTTTAGATATTATTCCGATAAAAGAACCAATTAAAGATACGAAAGGGAAAACGACTGTGACCATTACCCATGCAATATTTAGCATGCTTTTATTACCAAAAAAGTTAAATTGCAAAAACTGATCTTCTTTATGCATTGCTACATCCAATCAATATATGTATTAACAAATATGTGAAGTTGCTCCTCATCTCTAAAATGGGCAAATCATCTTATTAGGATTATAATAAGCAAAAGCGAATAATGTCAAGGGTTTTATGCATAAAAGTGAATCAAAGCAAGCTTTGAAGTAAAAGGGGCAAGCCTACCTTTCATCCAGCATATAACTTGTCCTCTCCAGGTAACCGCCTGGATCAGAAGGCTGGGAATTGCTTTCTACCTTAGCCAGCTACTTCCTTTAGTATGCAAAACTAGGTGCATCTTTTTTTAGGAAGAACCTAAGCGAATAAGTTTCCTTTTTTGCCACATTGAATAAGATAGTAGACATAAAAGAAAAAACGACCAATTGAATAAGAGGAGAGAATGACTAAAAAAGTAATGGTCTTTGTGCTTGTCTTAAGTTTCTTTGCCATTTTGCTTCCCAAAGCAAAAGCGGTTGAGTTTAATCCTTTACCTAGCCCGCTTTTGGTCGAATATTATACCGACCATGTTGATGAAAAAGCTGAAAGCTGGAGCTGGATCCAAAGATCATATATCCAAAACTCAGAAAACAGCTTTTTTGCTCTAAACTATCATGGAACCGATCCTTTGGGTTCAAGAGAAAATTATGATCGTAATGTTTCTTTTAATAAAGTCAAAGTTGTTCCAGCAATTACAATCAACGGCACTAAACTTATCGGTGGAGCTAAAAACTCCACTTGGCCAAGTGAAATCAAAAAAGCCACAGAAGACAAACGATACCCAGTGCAAATCGATATTACTATTATCGCTCCAAATCGTGGTATTATCAAATTTCTCAGTTCCGAAAACCTCAGTAAGCGTAAGCTAAATTTCAACATTGTTTTATTTGAAGATTGGGTAAATTTTAGAACTAAAATTGATGAAACCACCCACCGCAACCTAGTGCGCGGTTTGCCCCTTGGCCCTACTGGTGAAAAAATCACCCTAAAACAAAATACAATTATTGAAAAATCATTTGTTTTTCCAATCAAAGTCAAGGATGTCAGAAAAAATTTAATGGGTATAGTCGGTTTTGTCCAAGACATGGATACTCACGAAATCCTAGGCACTGGCCTCTATCGTTTTTCAAACGAAGAACCAGTTTACTTTAACTGGAACCATTGGCCAAAAAATTTTGTTGACCACAATAAAAAAACTCTTCCTGAATGTAAAACCTATATTGGTCTTCAATCTATGGTTTTTTCTGGTGAAAAAATGAAAGATATTAAAAAAATATCTTTTTCTATTTTTTACGGAAACGAGGAAAGAAAGTATTATGAAATACTGGGTGTCAAAAAACTTTATCCAAATTGTGATATCGTTTTTAGAAGACCAAGTACCGTTGAAATTACTTTCGAAACCCCAATTAGTGGAAACAAAGACATTTTTGAATTTATTGTTGATAATTACAAGGCCACAGGAGACGATTGGGCTGTAAGTTTTAAGGTTGAAAACTTTCAAGTTTTTGATATAAAAAACGAAACACCTAGATACGATATCAACAACATTCAGTTATATTACACCGCACAAATGCAAAGCTATCCCAACCCCATGGACTTTAATGACGATAAAATAGTTGATTATGACGACATTGACCTCCTCCTTCCTTTTTTTGGCCTTAACAGTGACGACTTCGACTATGAAGAAATTTATAATGTTGACAACACTGATAATCTAAACCGAATCGATATTCGCGATCTAGTCGCTATAATCCTCTACATCCGCGATCAAGAGTTACTCTTAAAATCAATTGAATAGGAGTATAGCTTTTGACTATGCTACAGCTTATCTTCAGGATGGTGGAAAGATGAGAATTGAGGGCAGAATCAGAGGAACAGGGACGGTTCTCAGATGTTGACGGAATCGTCGAGTTTGGGATAAATTACAAAAGGTGTGGATTGCTTACTCATAACCTTCAATGATTTGCCAAACTTTATGATAGGTTGCTCCAGCATCTCCAAGAGCTTTTGTCCATGAATTTTCAGGCAACTCTCTCAATTGCTTTCTGATGCTGGTTATGGGCTGATTGATTTCGTGTTTTATTGTTTCAGCTAAAGGTTCGGCAGCTGATCTTGGAATACCCAGCAGTCTTAGTGTTATTGCAGCATCACTTTTTACGCCATAATACACTTTAGAGGGAAGGTTGTTTAGTTTTGACAGCTCTTCCTCTGGCATACCTCCGCATGTAATGGAAAGCAGAGCTCCCAAGCCCCAGGAAACTGTTTGGGACAAAGCACCAAACAAATTCTGACAACATTTTGTGATAGCGGTTGTTTTGCTACTGGATCCATCAGCAAAAAATTTACCTGCAATTTCTGGAATAGTACTGCCATTGACCCAGTCTTTGATAATTAAAGCTAATTTCTGCCCATCAGGTACCCTGCCACCTGTTACAGATTTGAAACCTTCTCTTAATTCTGGAACATTGAGCAAAACTCCCATCATATCTTTTAGCGAAGGGTCGGCTATTTGAAAAAGCTTATCTGAATCCCAGGATAAGTGGTTAATTGTACCTTTATTGTTTAATACCTCTTTAATGCTCTGCAGAGAGAAGCCAGTGCTATCCACTAGTTTTAAGGGTTGTCCTGGTTTTTTTAAATATTCAGCATAGGCTAAAATCCCATCCAACAATTTAATGGCGAGGGCATGATTTTGCTGGCGTAATTTTTCGTATCCCAGGGTTCCGCGCAATATTTGTTCAATCTGAGCGATAAATTCATCAGTTTCCCCTATCTGCCGATAGGTGTGAGTTAAATACTGAAGAAAGGTAGACCATTCGGGATAGTAAAATACTATTTTCTCAAGACTGGAAAGCATGTCCTGAGTGTCTACAGTTAAATTGATTAAAGCTGAATTTAAGCTGCCCGATTGTTTGTTAATAAATTCTTTCAGCTTCTCTACTTTTTCATTGTTATTAGCAACAAGGGCTACAATGCCAAGTTTTTCCTGATTAATTCTTCCTGCTCTTCCTGCAATATTCCAGAAATCTTCCGGTGGCATATCTTCACCGTATGGATATTGATGAGAAGCCATGACTACTCCGGATACTGGAAAGTTAACTCCCTGGGCGATGGTAGTGGTTGCAATTAAAAAGTTTAACTCATTTTTCTCAAATAACCATTCCATTAAGACGCGAATCTCGTCTGAAAGTCCTGCGTGATGTACACCAATTCTATATTTTAACAAGTCGATCAATGCAAAATCATCCCCAAATTCCAAGCGAAGGTAATCTTGCACTAGTTTTATATCACTTGACTCCGGGGTGCTTCGATTGGATTCAATTTTTAATTTCTCTGCCAGTGACCATACCCAGTCGGGTCTTTGATGCATCACAATCACAGGACCACGTCTTTTTATGTTTTGTGCAACTAACGCTGCCAGTGAAATCTGTTTAGAAGCCTCGCAAAAGGTTTGAGCTATTTCCTGATTCTTATCCAGATCCAGTTTGTTTTCTATTTCTAATGTTTTTCTGGTGGTATGGATGGTTTCAAGTTTCAGGTGGTAATCCCAACTGTGTTTAGTGAGAGTGACCCCTTTTTCAGCATTAACGATACCTATCATTCGATCATTTGGCTGCCAATCCAGCGAAAGGCTTATGTCGTCTGATTCGTTGCCACCCAGCCAGGTGGCTATTTCGCCAGCATTGGATATAAATGGAGTTAAAAGAAGAAACTGAGCTTTTTGACATTCGATATTGATAGTTGATAACAATAGCTCAAGCTTTAAGCCACGTTTTGGATTTTGTATATTATGGGCCTCGTCTACTACAACCAGTGTCAAAGGGCGACCTATCTTCTTTTCCCATCCTTGCCTGAGCATCAAATCCAATTTTTCAGGGGTGCTTACTAATACTCGAAAGGCCTGATCGTTGTCTTTTTGCAATAGCAATTCAGCTTCAGTATTATCAATTTCAAGAGCAGGGCTAATTTTCTCAACGATGATGTTTAATGAAGAAAAATCTGTGCGAAGTTGTCGCGTGATCTGATTAACCAGTACTTTGGTAGGAACGATATAGGCTACCCAACCCTTTTCAAACTCAAACTGATTTAAGGCTTGTAATATCCGGAATTCGGCTATGAGTGTTTTTCCGCTGGAGGTTGGCAAGCTGACTACGATGGCTCTTCGACTGGAGCCTAACAATCCCTTTTCTGCAAGTGTTCGTCGTTGTGGTGGTAAAACATCAAATAGGGCACGGTCTCCTCTTCCTCGGTCGACCAGGTATCGAACAAAATCAGTTACTCTTGTATTTACAGCTCGTGTAACCGTCCAAATGGAGTTATTTATCATTTGCAGAGAACAGGAGAAAAGCAATCTTGCCAAGGGTTCAATTTCAATTAATTGCGTTAGATTACAAACTGCAAAAATTCGATCAAACTGTGCTTCTATTAATTGTCGAATTTGGAAATTCTTGTTAACGACTCCATCTGTCATAAATAAAGCCAGAATTTCTGCTGCTTTTGAAAGATGATATAGGCAAACTAATTCGAGGGCTGCTTTTTTTGCTTCAGAGGGAGCTTTGCTGGACAGGTATTCTTTTTCAAAGGTATTTTGAGAATCTCTGAGTTTGGCTATATTTTCCAGTATCAGGTCACGATCTTCCCATCCTTTTTTTCGAATCAATCTAAACCAAACATCAAGAATTGTAGACCAGGTGCGTTCATCCCATTTTTCTGAGTGAATTGGTAAATCAGACCAATCCTTTTCACGCAAGAATCTTGAAGCATCAACCCATTTATCACCAATCACAGCAAGCGTGCACATTCGCAAATGCTGTATAGATCTTTGGATAGGACTATTCAAGGGTGGAAGGACTCGAAAAAGTCGAAAAGCATCTGCTGCACAGGATTTAAGGATAGCTTCGGTTGTGTCTTTTTCTTCTTTGCTTGATTTTTCTCCTGGATTTTCCATGATCATGTCCAGGACTGCCAATTCTAAAGCCTCTGCACTTCGTTGAATTTGTTCAAAATCAGCTTCAATGTTTTCATTGAGAAGTTCTTTATATATATGAATCTTACTCACTATTTTCAAGGATTTATCGCGTTGATCCTGTATGTAATCGATCAAGTACTTGTTTATCATTCCATGCTTCCTCTCACTTTTTCAGGAAGATCTTCAATGGAACACGGTAAGTATAGAGCTACTAATTTACAGCAGGTTGGAGGAGTAATGCTATAGCTCAAGCTTTTGCCTGGATTCATTAAATCCAGCTCGTTTGCTTTAATATCTCGGATTAAAACTCCATAAAGCGAAACAATTTTTCTGCCTGAGTTCAGGAATATTTCAAGCGAAGAACTAAACATTTGCTTGTGTTCCTGGTTTTCGCATCGAACAAGGATGTATCGTATTAAGGAATTAATTAAAGTATGATTTGTCGCTAAATTTTCTATCTGATGAATCATACCTCGGCTTCCATTTAATACATTTGGTGGGGTGTTTTTTTCAGAAGAAGTTTTCACTTCACCGAATACAAAATGATGAGTAGACCCTTTTTTAATGAATCCGATAAGATCTGCTCCTGGAAGACTAGCCCTTGGATTTCTTCTGTCACGAGCTGTATTCCATGGCCAAACAATTCCATGAACTTGGTTTAACCATACTTCAGCTATTGCTTCTCCAATAGACCAGCTTCGTTCTTCGGTAATTTCTGAATTCAATACTTTATTTAAATTTTCTGTTCCGAAGCCTGTTAGTTTCAACCCTATAGCAACTGCTTTAAAAGCATTTGTAGTGTCTGTGTCAGTTAATCGATTAGCAACTTCGTTGCTGATAAATAGTTCGAAGGCATTGACATCTTCGAAAACATGCCCTTCCCATGAAATTTGACCGATGGAGTTTTGAAAATGAGGAACAGATATGAAGGTATCCATGAAAGCCTATGAAACCATCAAATTACGGACTAAAAACCATCTTCTTATCATGATTATATGATACTGAATTTTTCTGATTTTTATAGTCAAAATGACTTGAATTGCTTAGGAAATCCGCAAGTTCGATATTGCTCTGCATGATATCCAGGGGTCTTCGGCTGGCAAATCCTGACCCAGCAAGCCATGGTGGGAAGCAAGGCTGAGAGGAACCGTCCCCTCCCAGGTAACTGCCTGGATCAGAAGGCTGGGAATTGCTTTCTACCTTAGCCAGCTGCTTCCTTTAGCATGGAAAACCAGGTGCATTTTTTTAAAGAAGAACCTAAGCGAATAAGTTTCCTTTTTTGCCACATTGAATAAGATAGTAGACATAAAAGAAAAAACGACTAATTGAATAAGAGGAGAGAATGACTAAAAAAATAATGGTCTTTGTGCTTGTCTTAAGTTTCTTTGCTATTTTGCTTCCCAAAGCAAAAGCAGTTGAGTTTAATCCCTTACCTAGCCCGCTTTTGGTCGAATATTATACCGACCACATTGAATCAAGATTTGAAAGCTGGAGCTGGATTCAAAGATCATATATCCAAAACCCAGAAAACAGCTTTTTTGCTCTAAATTTTCACCTAGTTGATGAACTTGGCTCAATTGAAGCCTATACCAGGTATATATCATTTTACAAAAACAACATTGTTCCAATTATCGTAGTTAATGGAACAAATATCATTCGTGGCCGTCAAAACTCCACTTGGCCAAGTGAAATCAAAAAAGCCACAGAAGACAAACGATACCC
>ERZ795032.338-NODE-338-length-58320-cov-9.407311_pt1 | contig 58320 bp, 50 predicted proteins | sample MGYA00375124_ERZ795032 | MGnify/ENA primary metagenome ERZ795032 (study PRJEB30167, sample SAMN05720154) | activated sludge metagenome | isolation source: Anaerobic digester | place: China | collected 2015-12-16 ...
CGGCAAAAAAGGCGGGTCTTTCAGAGCAACATCCAAGAGAACAAGGATTGAAACACAAAGAGAGAGTAGCAATGCCGTAGGAGTAATGCTTTCAGAGCAACATCCAAGAGAACAAGGATTGAAACAAAATTAGGAATACTCAAAGTATTCTCTCCTCATAGCTTTCAGAGCAACATCCAAGAGAACAAGGATTGAAACAAAATGAGAAAAATCCTATTTACAAACTTTTCTCCTACTTTCAGAGCAACATCCAAGAGAACAAGGATTGAAACGAAGATTGATCAGTCGACTACCCGGGTGACCGGGTCTTTCAGAGCAACATCCAAGAGAACAAGGATTGAAACACGATCAAGCCACAGCGATCCTCGATGCCAGTGAGAAGCTTTCAGAGCAACATCCAAGAGAACAAGGATTGAAACGGTTTGTGCTAGAGTACAACAAGGCAAAAAATCTCCTTTCAGAGCAACATCCAAGAGAACAAGGATTGAAACTGTGCGTAATGTGGTAGGAGTCGAAAAGAGGTATAAGCTTTCAGAGCAACATCCAAGAGAACAAGGATTGAAACAGAGGTACTTCTACCTCTTCCATCATTGATCACTCCCCTTTCAGAGCAACATCCAAGAGAACAAGGATTGAAACGAGACCAGGGTATCAGCGGGGGAAAGAGCCCGGATAGCAGCTTTCAGAGCAACATCCAAGAGAACAAGGATTGAAACATACCTGTTTCAAATACATATCGGTTTTGGAGCAGCTTTCAGAGCAACATCCAAGAGAACAAGGATTGAAACAACAACCTTCCCGACGATATGCTCTTCGTCTATCGTGACTTTCAGAGCAACATCCAAGAGAACAAGGATTGAAACCCAAAGATAGAAGCCAGTTCACCTTCGGTCATGCCCCTTTCAGAGCAACATCCAAGAGAACAAGGATTGAAACCCTCCGTGCTCGACCTTGCAAATACAACCTTTGCCCTTTCAGAGCAACATCCAAGAGAACAAGGATTGAAACTCGTTCATAACAATGTAGATACAACTGCTGGTAACATCTTTCAGAGCAACATCCAAGAGAACAAGGATTGAAACTCAAATACGACAACAACATAATCGTTTATCCGCATATCCTTTCAGAGCAACATCCAAGAGAACAAGGATTGAAACCATATTTGCCGCAGGTTGGGACGCAATTGCAACTGGCTTTCAGAGCAACATCCAAGAGAACAAGGATTGAAACGCAGTTGCGCGTTTGCCACCGAGTGCCTGCCGGAGGCTTTCAGAGCAACATCCAAGAGAACAAGGATTGAAACTCCACAACAGGACCTAGGCCGTGCAGGTTCGCAGCGACCTTTCAGAGCAACATCCAAGAGAACAAGGATTGAAACTCGAGGCGATCGAATGACGGCGCCTCGTGCGACATCTTTCAGAGCAACATCCAAGAGAACAAGGATTGAAACTCGCGAAGAAACTCAACGTCACACCTCAAATCTACGACTTTCAGAGCAACATCCAAGAGAACAAGGATTGAAACATAATATCGGGATGGAGTTGTTGCGTTGAAAGTGGGCTTTCAGAGCAACATCCAAGAGAACAAGGATTGAAACCCCTCTATACGTCTATGTCCCGGAGGATCTGGCAGTCTTTCAGAGCAACATCCAAGAGAACAAGGATTGAAACCAGAGAGTCCCGAGATATACATGCCAGATCTTGAGGCTTTCAGAGCAACATCCAAGAGAACAAGGATTGAAACTCACAGTTTCACCAGACGGGTTTTTCGTGCAGACCCCTTTCAGAGCAACATCCAAGAGAACAAGGATTGAAACAGCGAAAACACGTGCGTCTCGCCCTGACTCGTTGCCCTTTCAGAGCAACATCCAAGAGAACAAGGATTGAAACATCTGTTTCTCAAGATACGCAATGAACCCGATAACTCCCTTTCAGAGCAACATCCAAGAGAACAAGGATTGAAACTCGATCGGGTAGATCTTGCCGTCCCGGGCAGCATGACTTTCAGAGCAACATCCAAGAGAACAAGGATTGAAACAGGAAGTCGTGGATCTCGTGTGCGCCACGCGCGACGCTTTCAGAGCAACATCCAAGAGAACAAGGATTGAAACTACTCTGACAGACAAATAGATCTACAGAAATGCACGCTTTCAGAGCAACATCCAAGAGAACAAGGATTGAAACGTGCCACCTGGTAGCGTATGCGCTCCAGGATATCGACTTTCAGAGCAACATCCAAGAGAACAAGGATTGAAACCGTATTGACCGGTCTCGTGTTCGCTCCCGTCCCCGACTTTCAGAGCAACATCCAAGAGAACAAGGATTGAAACAGGAAGTCGTGGATCTCGTGTGCGCCACGCGCGACGCTTTCAGAGCAACATCCAAGAGAACAAGGATTGAAACTACTCTGACAGACAAATAGATCTACAGAAATGCACGCTTTCAGAGCAACATCCAAGAGAACAAGGATTGAAACGTGCCACCTGGTAGCGTATGCGCTCCAGGATATCGACTTTCAGAGCAACATCCAAGAGAACAAGGATTGAAACCGTATTGACCGGTCTCGTGTTCGCTCCCGTCCCCGACTTTCAGAGCAACATCCAAGAGAACAAGGATTGAAACATCGATCTCTTTGAGCGTAACGAGTCTGTTGTCGCCTTTCAGAGCAACATCCAAGAGAACAAGGATTGAAACAACACTATAAGGTACAATGACCTGAATCCCAACCCGCCTTTCAGAGCAACATCCAAGAGAACAAGGATTGAAACTCGAAACGCACGGCTGCCGCTTTGAGAGCGGTAACCTTTCAGAGCAACATCCAAGAGAACAAGGATTGAAACACTCCAATGGACGAAATCTTTACACTGGTAGCGTCTTTCAGAGCAACATCCAAGAGAACAAGGATTGAAACCAGGAAAAACCAGGAGATGGAGGAGAGTACTCCTACTTTCAGAGCAACATCCAAGAGAACAAGGATTGAAACCACAGTAGATTTTATACATGGTTACTGGACACTTACTTTCAGAGCAACATCCAAGAGAACAAGGATTGAAACGATCAGATCGTGAAAGTGTCGGTAAGTCTACGCTACTTTCAGAGCAACATCCAAGAGAACAAGGATTGAAACTTTGCTAGTGATTGGTACGAAGCGCAGGTTTTGGCACTTTCAGAGCAACATCCAAGAGAACAAGGATTGAAACAGGGGAAAACCTGGAGTGAGGTGGAGAGAGAAGTTACCCTTTCAGAGCAACATCCAAGAGAACAAGGATTGAAACGATAATATGTTCTAATTAGATTTTCTTTCCCTGGATCATCTTTCAGAGCAACATCCAAGAGAACAAGGATTGAAACCCGACAGGGTGACCGCCCGGTTGGCCGACAATATGATCTTTCAGAGCAACATCCAAGAGAACAAGGATTGAAACGCTATATGATTGATCGATTGGCTGGCTAGGTGACCCTTTCAGAGCAACATCCAAGAGAACAAGGATTGAAACACCGATACTCTTCAACATTACAGTTTTCAATAGAACTTTCAGAGCAACATCCAAGAGAACAAGGATTGAAACATCTCATAATTTGAACCGTCAACGGTGTAACCATCCACTTTCAGAGCAACATCCAAGAGAACAAGGATTGAAACTTCCAGAACTTCAATCCGAAGCGGATAAGGTGTGCTTTCAGAGCAACATCCAAGAGAACAAGGATTGAAACCATTGTCGGGGCAAATGATGAACGCGCCGTTACTACTTTCAGAGCAACATCCAAGAGAACAAGGATTGAAACATCGATTGGTTTTGGATCGCGAACGCGACACTACTTCTTTCAGAGCAACATCCAAGAGAACAAGGATTGAAACTCAATATCGACGTTGACCATCAGGAAATTCAGACTCTTTCAGAGCAACATCCAAGAGAACAAGGATTGAAACTTTTGTTTTTCTTGTCAATTTCAACGCACAATTCGACGCTTTCAGAGCAACATCCAAGAGAACAAGGATTGAAACAGACTTTTTGCACCAGCCCAGTCTCTCCCTGAGAATCTTTCAGAGCAACATCCAAGAGAACAAGGATTGAAACTTGCAAGAGTTTGATCACCAGCGTGCCACTACATGCCTTTCAGAGCAACATCCAAGAGAACAAGGATTGAAACTGCAATGCGTAGCAAATACGGGGGTAGGGTTTACACTTTCAGAGCAACATCCAAGAGAACAAGGATTGAAACACGCCACGCATCCCTGATCTATTCTCCCGTTTCTTCTTTCAGAGCAACATCCAAGAGAACAAGGATTGAAACTTGATTGGTTTTGGATCGCGAACGCGACACTACTTGCTTTCAGAGCAACATCCAAGAGAACAAGGATTGAAACCCGGTGCTGGTTGTATATCGACGCGCATATCGTCTTTCAGAGCAACATCCAAGAGAACAAGGATTGAAACTGACTGGTGTCGGTCGAGTCGTAATTCAGTGTCAGGCTTTCAGAGCAACATCCAAGAGAACAAGGATTGAAACCTCAATCCATTCACATCCTCTACGTTGCCCGTTTCCGGCTTTCAGAGCAACATCCAAGAGAACAAGGATTGAAACTTCTCCGCTTTCCTCCAACGCATCTCTTCCGTCCAGCTTTCAGAGCAACATCCAAGAGAACAAGGATTGAAACCCGGTGCTGGTTGTATATCGACGCGCATATCGTCTTTCAGAGCAACATCCAAGAGAACAAGGATTGAAACACAGTTCCGGTTCCACGACGCCTGTCGGCAGGAACCTGCTTTCAGAGCAACATCCAAGAGAACAAGGATTGAAACTCATCTACGATCTCGCCGTTCGTGCAGGTGTAAAATTCGACTTTCAGAGCAACATCCAAGAGAACAAGGATTGAAACCTCTTCCTCTTCTTTCTTAATGTAAGTTGGGCGACCACTTTCAGAGCAACATCCAAGAGAACAAGGATTGAAACACAGTTCCGGTTCCACGACGCCTGTCGGCAGGAACCTGCTTTCAGAGCAACATCCAAGAGAACAAGGATTGAAACTCATCTACGATCTCGCCGTTCGTGCAGGTGTAAAATTCGACTTTCAGAGCAACATCCAAGAGAACAAGGATTGAAACTACCCCGGTTTCACAGGGTCCGGAAGCCCCTCGTACTTTCAGAGCAACATCCAAGAGAACAAGGATTGAAACTCGCTCAATCCAGGCGATACCTACGCTAAGACTTTCTTTCAGAGCAACATCCAAGAGAACAAGGATTGAAACCGTTCCGGGTGATGGTTTTGGTCCGCCACTCGAGGGCTTTCAGAGCAACATCCAAGAGAACAAGGATTGAAACAGTACAAAGATGCTTACAGGTGGTTTGGTCTTTGTGATCTTTCAGAGCAACATCCAAGAGAACAAGGATTGAAACATGGTATCGACGCCGACATGACGCTTATATATGGTGCTTTCAGAGCAACATCCAAGAGAACAAGGATTGAAACCATAATAGAGAAGCTTCGGCACGGCGATGCCACGATCTTTCAGAGCAACATCCAAGAGAACAAGGATTGAAACCCTCCTTGACTACACCAGCAGCAGCATCAGCCGCCTTTCAGAGCAACATCCAAGAGAACAAGGATTGAAACAGCCTGAATGACTGATTAGCCACCGGGATAACGTTCTTTCAGAGCAACATCCAAGAGAACAAGGATTGAAACGATAGGTCTTCAAGTTCAGACGAGACGTCTTCCCCGCTTTCAGAGCAACATCCAAGAGAACAAGGATTGAAACGTAGTCATATCGACTGAAAAGACCTCCACGTTTAGAGCTTTCAGAGCAACATCCAAGAGAACAAGGATTGAAACCGACATCCCATACCGGGAGAATCCCGGTATAGAATACTTTCAGAGCAACATCCAAGAGAACAAGGATTGAAACAGCGCATATACCTTCGGTTCAGCCGCATACTCCATCTTTCAGAGCAACATCCAAGAGAACAAGGATTGAAACTTATCAAAAGAGGTACAATATCGCCCCATCTCCTCCTTTCAGAGCAACATCCAAGAGAACAAGGATTGAAACCCCATTATATCAATCCCGCCGCTGCCGCTGCTTTCTTCTTTCAGAGCAACATCCAAGAGAACAAGGATTGAAACCCGACCGTCTCAAAGACTTGCTGACTCAGAACCCCCTTTCAGAGCAACATCCAAGAGAACAAGGATTGAAACTTGACCACATCCACAAGATCCATAGGCAAAGCCAGACTTTCAGAGCAACATCCAAGAGAACAAGGATTGAAACAATTGTGGAACATTGCGCCATTGTCGTTTGGAAAACACTTTCAGAGCAACATCCAAGAGAACAAGGATTGAAACATGGGAGGATCGGTGTCGTACATCGCCAGGATTCTCCTTTCAGAGCAACATCCAAGAGAACAAGGATTGAAACCGGTGCGACGTATCGGGTCTTCCGTCTGGAAGTAAGCTTTCAGAGCAACATCCAAGAGAACAAGGATTGAAACGCTCCCGATCACTCAGCGGTTTGCCTTTCTTGTCAACTTTCAGAGCAACATCCAAGAGAACAAGGATTGAAACTATATCCAGTAGATCAGGACCCATGCGAAGACAGCCTTTCAGAGCAACATCCAAGAGAACAAGGATTGAAACATCCTCCCACCAACCGAGGCAATAGCCTCGCGCATGCTTTCAGAGCAACATCCAAGAGAACAAGGATTGAAACTAGTTGTCAATGATGTAACGGTTCGCATACAGGACACTTTCAGAGCAACATCCAAGAGAACAAGGATTGAAACTTATTGTCGAACTAGTCTATCCAACACGGGCATCGGCTTTCAGAGCAACATCCAAGAGAACAAGGATTGAAACAACGACGGCATCGAGAACGACGGCATCTTCCAGGAACTTTCAGAGCAACATCCAAGAGAACAAGGATTGAAACTCGAACTCGCACGTCCGGACGAAGTACCCCCTTCGGCTTTCAGAGCAACATCCAAGAGAACAAGGATTGAAACTAAAAGACTGAGAACCGGATCTCAGTCTTCTTTTCCCTTTCAGAGCAACATCCAAGAGAACAAGGATTGAAACCTCTATCCCACTCCCCCGCGTTCCGCATCCCTCCCGCTTTCAGAGCAACATCCAAGAAGAGAACAAGGATTGAAACCCAATGGGGCATATTGTACTTGACGACATACCGGCCTTTCAGAGCAACATCCAAGAGAACAAGGATTGAAACATCCAGACCGGGACCGTGACGACGTGGGGAGGGACCCCTTTCAGAGCAACATCCAAGAGAACAAGGATTGAAACATAAACACCATTACCACCGCGATCAGAATAGCCACACCCTTTCAGAGCAACATCCAAGAGAACAAGGATTGAAACATGTTGATTGGCGGATTTGGGATTGGCACCGCGTCTTTCAGAGCAACATCCAGGAGAACAATGATTAAAACAGGGCGATCCGTTTGAAAATCTCTCCCAATCCCCCGGCACCGGCCCCACCCCATCACGACGACTATCTTATCGCGAGGGAGGGCCAAACCCAGTACACCGGGAGGGGCCAACAGAGAGGGGAGATCCATGAGGTCCGAGGAGATCTACGGCAACACCTTCTACAACGGTGACTGCATCAGCGGGGCCAGGGCACACATACCCAACGAATCCATCGACCTGATCATCACCGACCCACCCTACGGCATCAACGGCGACCGGTTGCACCGGCACTACAACCGCGACGAGAGTTTCGTCATCGACGGTTACGTCGAGGTCGCCGCCGCCGACTACGGCGAGTTCAGCCGTAGATGGATCAGGGAGGCCGAACGCATACTCAGACCGGGCGGTTCGATCTACATCGTCTCGGGCTACACAAACCTCTACCACATCCTCCACGCCCTCCGGGAGACGCGCCTTCGTGAGGTCAACCACATCATCTGGCGCTACAACTTCGGAATATACACCACCCGGAAGTACATCTCCTCCCACTACCACATCCTCTTCTACGAAAAACCGGGCGGGAAAAGAACTTTTAACCTGGAGTCGCGTTACGGTGCCCTGGAACGCGGGCCGGACAACCGGTCGCCCAACTACAGTGACCGGGAGGACGTCTGGTGCATCAACCGCGACTACAAACCGGGGCAGGTGAAGAACAAGAACGAACTCCCGACCGAACTCCTCGCAAAGATGATCCAGTACAGCAGCAACGAAGGCGACCTGGTCTGCGACATGTTCCTCGGCGGGTTCTCGACCGCAAAGGTCGCCGTAGGTCTCAACCGACGGGTGACCGGGTTTGAGATCTCAGAAGAGATCTTCGAGCGCAAGATCGAGGAGATGCGGGAGATCCAGCCTGGTTACCTGCTGCCGACGCTGAGGAGGCCGGAGACCGGAGCACCAAAAAACCGGGGCAGACCCTGGACGGATACAGAACGCGAAACCCTGGTCTCCCGGTTCAACCAGATCATCGAGTCCGGGGAGACGAAGAAGAGAGCGGTCGAGACGCTCGGGGAAGAACTCGGCCGGGGCCGGTGGGCGATCGAGAAGATGCTCAAGAAAGAGGGCATCGCAGGAAACAGGAGAGTCTACAGCCGGCGCTGATCTCTCTTCAGCGTACCGCCTCACCCCAGGCCACCACCACGAAGAGATCCCCCCGGGGCAGCGGAGGCTCTCCCGCCGTCCCGACGGCGATCCGCTCCGTCAGGTAACCCAGATCCTCGCAGACGGCGATCCGGGTTGCCGGCGGGAGGAGAGCCGCGAGCACCTCAACCTCGAAGCCAGGGTCGGCGATGAGGAAGACAACCCGCCCCCTCCCTATCTCTTCCAGGGCGCTGGCGACAGCCAGGTCATGATCCTTCCCGTGCGCCGGGATGACCGCCGCCCTGGCGAGCGGAAGCCTGAGCCTGGCAAACGCGACCTGGAGTGATGAGATACCCGGGATGACCTCCCCCTCCAGGAGCGACCCGAGCCCCGCAAGCATCGGGTCGCCCGTCGAGAGGACGACCGCATGACCCGGGAGCGAGCGCAGGTTCCGGTAATCCGTGATCCCGTGCACCTCACACCCCGGCGGGATGGCGTCCCTGGCAAGCGCGATCGCCCTCGCAGACCCATAGACAAGCATCGCATCCTCAAGAACCCTCACCGCCTCCGCCGTCAGCATCCCGGGCCCGCAGCCAACACCGACTATCTTCATGGCGATTCACCAATAACCCGGCCACTGCGGTCGACGATCACGACCCTGACGTTGGGGTAGCGCGACCGGAACGCCTCAAGTTCGCGGCGGAGCACCTCCCTCCCCCCGGAGGTCGCCAGCAGTTCCTCCACCGTCGCACAGCCAGTCCCATCAAGGATGTGCGGGTTCATGAACCTCAGGATCAGGCCCGGCAACCCACAGATGATCGGATCACCACCTGCGACCACCTCGAGCGCTTCAGCGAGGTGGTTCCCCACCAGGATCGCCTCACGTTCCGGGAATAAAAGCCGGGAGTATCGCAGCCCGAGCCGTCCGGTCGTCAGCACCACCGCATCGGAGCGTGTAACCCGGTCGAGAACCCCCTCCGTCACGTGGTCGTCCCATGGCTCAACAAGTCCGGTAGTCCCGAGCACCGATATCCCGCCGTGCACCCCGACCTTAGGGTTCAACGTCTTCTGCGCCACCTCCGCCCCCCGCGGCACGGTGAGGATGACCGTCACTCCGGACAACCCGGTCTCCTCCATCGCCTCATCGATCGAGCGCCTGATACACTCAAGCGCCGGTTCGCTGATCGCCGCCGTCCCCTGGCGATGGCGTGGGGTGTCGCGGGCAAAACTCCCGATACCCTCCCCGGGGACGAAACGACCGCCCTCATTGAGAGAGGGTGCTGCCGTCGCGACGAACTCAAGCCCTCCGGTCACGTCCGCGGTGTAGTCCCCCGCGTCCTTCCAGCACGACGCCTGACCCCGATATGCGTCCACCGGAAGCCTGACAGCAATGCCGCATGGCAGACCGACCTCCACCTCCTTAACGGTATCAAGAGCAAGCGAGAGGATCGCCGCCTTACAGGCCGCCGCAGCCGTCGTCCCCGTCGAGAACCCCCGCCGTAAGACCAGACCCGAGGCCGTCAGAACCGCAAGACCACGCTGGACGTCGTCGAGGAGTTCCGGAGAGCGGCAGGCTGCAACCCACTCATCTGGATACTCGAACTCAGTGACCGGGTCGCGCATGACCTCCACGCTCGGCATAGATCGTGATGATCTCATTTACCGCCGCAACCGCTACCGGCGTCCCCCCACGGGTACCGATGTTCGAGACCGAGGGGATACCAATGGCGCGGAGTTCCTCTTTTGACTCCGCAGCGTTAACAAACCCCACCGGCGTCCCGACGACCAGCGCCGGGTGGATACCCCCCCGTATCATCCCGCAGACGACGAGAAGCGCCGAGGGAGCGTTCCCTATGACAACGATCGAGCCTTCCAGACGGTCGCGCAGGGCAAGAAACCCCGCCGACGTCCGGGTGATCCCGCGCTCCATCGCGATCTCCTCCCCATGGTCAAGGGCGCAGATGATCTCGCTTGAATGCCCCCGTCTCAATACCCCTGCCTGCACCATCCGGATATCGACGATTATAGGCGCCCGGTGTTCAAGCGCGGCGACCCCGGCCTCGACCGGGCCGCCGGAGAACCGCATCAGATCGGCCATTGCAAAGTCTCCGACCGCGATCGAGCACCGCTGCCGTATCCTGTCCTCGGGCGTGGCATTCCCCAGCCGTTCCCGCGCCAGGCTCCTGCTCGCGCTTGCTATCGCGTAAGCCTCCGGGGTGACCGCCGCAAGGTCAGTATACGTACTTCCGGTGGTATCCCCTCGGGGTGATGATCCCTCTCCCATCAGTCTCATTCCTCCAGATCCTTGTCTCCTCTCCGCCGACAAATACGATCGAGTGCATATCCACAAATGAGATGTGCTCGTTAAACTCCACGAGCGTCGTGATAAGCCGCTCCTCTCCATCCCGGTAGGCGTTCCTGACCACCCCGACCGGCGTCTCGTCCGGGAGGTGCCGGCGGGCGATCCCGATCGCCGTCTCCAGGTTGTGCGGCCGTCCCCTGGAACGAGGGTTGTAGAGGACGACCGGCACCCCCATCTGGAACGCAAGGTCGAGCCTCCGCTCGATCTCCTCCAGCGGCGTCAGGAGATCCGAGAGGCTAATCGTCACGTAGTCCCCGGACAACGGCGAACCGAGTCGTGCCGCTGCCGAGAGAGCGGCCGTGATCCCCGGGATGACCTCGATCTCGACCGTCGAGCCCGAACGTTCGGCCACCTCCAGGACTATGCCCGCCATCCCGTATACCCCGGCATCGCCGCCGCTCACCATCGCGACCCTGCGGTCACGTGCAAGGTCGAGCGCACGCGAGGCCCGCTCGACCTCCCGGCCCATGCTGCTACGGATGACCTCTTTGCCCGCGATCACCGGCATCACCAGGTCAAGGTAGATCCCGTTACCGATGACACACTCGGCCTCGGCCAGGGCTTTCAGAGCCCGGGGGGTTATGTGCAGCAGGTCGCCGGGACCCGTGCCGACTATGTATAACTTGCCTCTTTTATCGTGCGATTGCAACGGTGACACATCCATAGGTCTGTTTGGCAAGAACCAGTTCTTTTCGCTTCGAGATCGCAAGAGCCGCCGGTTCTGCAACCCCTGCCAGCCCGATCAGCGACGCCCGTGAGGGGGATGGGGCTCTCTCGGCGTTCAGGGTATCGTCGTCTAAATAGACCAGGTTGCCCCCGAGTTCCGCGACAGCATCACGCAGACCCGCCTCCCCGCGTTTCTTCGCGGTGGTTGCATAGACAAGGACGTCTTCAGGCGCGATCCCGGCCTGCTCCAGCGCCTGCCGCAGCGCTCCGGCGACAGCGTCGGCCGGAGCGCCCTTCCGGCAACCGATACCGGCAACGTAGTCCCCCTTCCGGACGAGGATGGAGACTCCCGGCCCCGCAACGGCGATAGCGGGGCCCCTGATGGCGTAGAGCGGCAGATCCGAATCGAGCATCGCAGCGTTCACCGCCCTGGTGGAGTCACGGTTCACGATATCGCAGCCCGACCGCGCGGCGATACCCTCGACAGAGTCCCGGCCCTGCGTCTCGGTCGCGGTCGTGATCACCGGCGTGATCCCGATCCCGGCAAGTTCCCGCGCAAGGTCGTTTCCGCCGTGATGCCCCCCGACGATCGGGACGGCGTAACGGAGGTCGGGGCTCACAACCACCACCGCAGGGTCGCGCCACTTCTCGACCAGGAGCGGCGCCACCCCCCTGACGGCTATCCCGGCAGACATCAGGGCGACGATCCGGTCGTATCGGCCGAAGAGATCCGCGAAGACCCCGGATGTGTAGGCGACCAGGTCGGCACCGAGCGTCTCGGCGATCCTTCGGGCGGAAGGCAGGAACCGGTCGAGAGCGACCACGACAGTCCCGGTCATGAGTAGAGGACCGACCTCCTGAACCCTGATGTTGCCGGGTCCACCACCCTGCCGATGATTATCAGCGCCGTCCGCTCGATCCCGGCAGCGCGGGCCTTCCCGGCGATATCGGCCACCGTCCCCCGGACAACCTTCTCGTCAGGCCAGGATGCGTGGTAGACGACCGCCGCCGGGGTCTCGGGCGGGCACTCGACCCGGGCGAGGACATCCTCCATCCGTTCCGTCCCGAGAAAGACCACCATAGTCTGGCCGAGCCTGGAGAACTCCGGGATCAGGTCACGTTCAAGCGTCGCCCCCGCCGGCCGGGTGATGACCAGGCTCTCGGAGACATCGCGAAGGGTAAACTGCGTCCTGAGCGCCGCCGAGGCCGCAAAGAGCGATGAGACCCCGGGCACGATCTCGGCCTCGATCCCCCGGCGCTCAAGTTCGGCCATCTGCTCAACTATCGCGCCGTAGAGCGACGGATCGCCGGAATGGAGACGGACAACAAGTCTCCCGGCGCGGACGTGCTCCTCGATCGCGCCGACTATCTCATCAAGTTTCATATTCTGGCTGTCAAGTTTCAGCGCCGCCCCCGACTCCTCAACAAGCGCCGGGTTCACAAGAGAGCCCGCGTATATCAGGACGTCCGCTTTCCGGAGCAGATCCATACCCCTGACGGTGATCAGGTCGGGCGCTCCCGGCCCCGCGCCAACTATGTAGACCTTATTCATGCGACCGCCTCGCAAAGAGGATCGAGAAGTAGTCGCTCTCCTCGGGAAGTTCGTCCCCGCGGTAGACCCGTTCTTCCGGCATGAACATCCGTTCCACCAGCACAAACTCCGAGAACCCCTCCTCTCTCAGGTCAGCCGCAAGCGCCGCCGGCCGCCGGACCTTCATGATGACCCTTGACTCCTCTCCGTTCCCGTCCGAGACCAGAACCCGCCCGGAGACCGGGACGTTTGCCACCGATGCAAACGCCGTGATGGAGCTGACCCCGGGTTCGGTCGAAAACGAGACGCCCGGGTGGCGCTCTGCGATCACCCCGGCGAGCCGGGAGAATGTCGAGTAGAAGTTCGGGTCGCCAAGGATCCCGAAGACCGCAAGCCCATCCATGGCGTGAGGCGCAATCAGGTCGGCGTTCTCCTCAAGACACCTCCGGATGTAGCTCTCATCGTTCGTCATAGGGAATTTAAGGACGACCGCATCGGCCCGGTACGGCCGTACCAGGTCGTAGGCCAGTTTGCCCGGGACAAACACGGCTTTTGCCTCTCGAAGGAGCCTGACCGCCCGCAGAGTCAGGAGTTCCGGGTCGCCCGGGCCGAGCCCCACGCCTACGAGCATCCCGCACCCCCCACGATGATGTAGACCGGGTTCAGCGGTTTGAACATCACCCCGCCGGCTATACCGGCCGATCTAGAGACCTGGATATGAACGGCCTCGATAAATATCCCGAGACGCTGCATGCTGACTATGGCCTCGTGAAGCGTCCCGACCATAACCGCGTTCACGACGATCCTCCCCTGCACCATCCGCGCCAGGATATCGAGCACCTCCGGGAGGCGGCGCGACCCGCCGACAAATGCGGCGTCGAGCCGCCCGAGATCAGGAAGGACGTCCACCGCATCGCCCTCGAAGAACTCAATATTCCCGGCGCCGGCGGCGGCGGCCTCCTGCCGGGCGCAGGCGATCGCCTCAGCCCGGCGGTCGATCGCATAGACAGTTTCAGCCGTCTTCGATGCAGCGATGGAAACTTTTCCTGTCCCGCAGCCCACATCGACCACCCGGTCGCCCGGCCGGATGCCGAGTTTTGCAAGCGAGACTGCCATGACTTCGTCCTGTGTAGGACCGGCCTTCAGTCCCATGAAGATCCCTGTTACCCTGAGAAATTTGTGCTAATTAATATTAAATGGGACAGTGGGCCTCACGTCCAGGTGCACCTGTGCAGCAACCGAAGCAAGGAGCATAAAGGTTTTTGGGGGACGGACGATATTATGAGTACAATGCTCAGGATAAATCGAGATAAGTGTGGATACTGTGGCACCTGCGTCGCAGTCTGCCCCGAGGATGCGCTTGAGCTGATCGACGCCTACCTAAGCCTGGAGGGGGAGTGTATCGCCTGCGGTATCTGCGCGAGGGTGTGCCCGCTTGGAGCACTGGAGGTCAGCAATGAAGAGTAAATACGATATCCTCGTCATAGGTGGCGGGCCGGCAGGCGCTCTTGCAGCGAAGACGGCGGCGGAAGCCGGGAACACCGTCTGCCTCATCGAGAAACGTCCCGCAATCGGCGCCCCTGTCCGCTGCGCGGAGGGGATCGGCAAAGATCTCCTGAAAGAGTATGTAAAGCCCGACCCCCGATGGATATCCGCTGATATAGAGCGTGCCCGAATAATCGCCCCGAACGGAACAACGATCAGCCTCGAACAGGATAAAGCCGGAAACGAAGTCGGTTACGTCCTCGACCGCAAGATATTCGACCGGGAACTCGTCTGGCAGGCGGCCGAGGCCGGTGCGGACGTGATCGTCAAGACCCGTGCAACCACGCCGATCATGGAGAACGGCGCAGTCCGGGGCGCAAATATCATATCGATCGGCACACCAGGAGAGATCCTGGCCGACGTTGTCATCGCCGCTGACGGTGTCGAGGCACAGTTTGCGCGCAGGGCGGGTCTCGACACCACCGTACCTCTCCGGGATATGATGAGCTGTGCCCAGTATCTTATGACCGATATAGACATTGACGCGGGTTCAACGGACTTCTACCTTGGCAACACGATCGCGCCAGAAGGCTACCTCTGGATCTTCCCGAAGGGCGATCGGACAGCAAACGTCGGGATCGGTATCTCCGGTCGCAGAAGCAGGGACGGATCAAGGGCGAAGGACTACCTGGACCGGTTCGTCGCGAAGAACTTCCCCGACGGGAAGATGATCGAGGCAATCGTTGGCGGCGTCCCGGTCTGCCGGCCACTCGAGTGCACGGTCGCCGACGGACTCATGGTTGTCGGGGATGCGGCCAGGGTGGTAGACCCCATCACCGGCGGCGGCATAGGCAACGCCCTCTTCACCGGCAGGCTTGCCGGTCAGGTTGCATCAGACTGCATAGCCGCCGGCGACTGCTCGAAGGGAGCACTGATGGCTTACGACACAGGATGGCGCAACTCAAAGATGGGCGCAGCAATTGAGAGGAACTACAAGGTCAAGGAGTACTTCGTCACCCTTGACGATGCAAAACTCAATACCCTGGCTGACTCGATCGCCAGTGCCAGTCTCAAAGAGTTCTCTGTCCGGGCTATCATCAAAGAACTTATCAAGCGCAACCCGAAGATGATCCTGGAGCTGAAAGCGCTCAGGGATGCCCTATCCTGAGCGCGTCAACTGCCTGTTGAGGGTCTTCAAGGTCTCCGCTTCCGCCTCTTTTTTCGTAAACACCGTGATGATATCCCCGGGCCGGATACGGACGGTGCCGCTCGGGATGATGAGGTCTCCACCGGCACGTCGAATGGCGATGAAGACAAAGTCCCGAACATCGAGTTCACGGATCTCGTGATCGACAATTGGCGCTCCCTCCTCGGCGACTATCTCAAAGATGGTGCCGCCGGGGATCGAGGCTACCTGCTGAAGGTTCGGGCTCTTTGTCCAGTAGTATAACCGGGTTGCAACCAGTTCGTCGGGATTCTCGCTGATCCTGACGCCGACCTCCTTGAAGAGATCGGAATGCTCCTTCTGGTTGACGATCGAGACGACGTTCCTGACGTTGTAGCGTTTTGCAAGCCAGCAGGTCATCAGGTTCACGGCGTCATCGCTCGTTGTGGCGACCAGGGCATCGGCACGGTCGATCCCCGCGTCCTCGAGCACCGATTTGTCTGTTGCGTTCCCGATGATCGCAAGCACATCGTAGTGTTCCAGGACATCGCTTGCACGTTCTTCGTTCTGGTCGATCACCACCACAGTATCACCGGCGTTGACGGCGATCGAAGTCAGACTCCGGCCGATACCTCCCAGGCCGACGATGATCGTATACATCCATCTGGATTCAACCCCCAGTATTGAAATACCTTGCGAATAAACCAGAATGCGTGATCTGTGGGGTCGATGAGGCAGGAAAGGGCTCAGTTCTCGGGCCAATGGTCGTTGCAGCCGTTGGGTGTCAGCGGGTTGATGACCTTGCAGACCTCCCCATCCGGGACTCAAAGGCCCTCCGACCCCGGCAGCGTGAGGCACTCTATGAAGTCCTGACCCGGGAATTCTCGATCGCAATCGTCAGCATCGATGCCTCCGGGATCGATGAGGCCAGGGGCAGGATCAGCATGAACACCTGCGTGGCCGAACTCCACGCCGATGTTATCCGGAGGCTCCGGCCAGATTGTGCCTACGTGGACGCCTGCGATGTCAACGCTGAACGCTACGGCAGGACGGTCACAGCCCTTCTGGACTTCCCCTGTGAGGTCGTCGCCGAGCACCGGGCGGATGCCAGGTACCTGGTAGTCGGCGCGGCCAGCATCGTTGCAAAGGTCACCCGCGACCGTGCAATCCAGGAACTCGAAGAGCGATATGGGAACATCGGGAGCGGCTACCCCTCCGACCCTGTAACCATCGAGTTCCTCCGCGGCTACATCCGTGACCATGGGAACCCACCGCCCTGCGCTCGCAGGACGTGGAAGACTGTTGCGAACCTCTGCCAGAGAACAATCCTGGATTTTTCGTGACCTGGAAGAATTTATGCCCTGCGCGCCACAACTCTTGAGTGATGACCTGGATCCAGATACTCCTGCTCCTCGTCGTGGCATACCTGGTGATAGCCCTCTACATCCGTGAGCGGGGACTCTTCAAGGATCACGTCATGTTTTTTGGCCCGATCCTGGCCATCAAGACAGAGCGGGTCGAGTTCTTTGACTGGTTCCGGAAGTTTACAACACCGCTCAGGGCTTACGCTACCCTCGGCGTCGTGATGGTCGTTGTGGTCTCGGTCTTCATGACGCTTGCCCTGATCCTCACCATCCCACAGTATCTGGTGCACACGCCAGAGCCTACCGGGATCTACGACCCCCGTAACATCCTCGCGATACCCGGCGTCAACCAGGCGATCCCGATCACAGCGGCAGTTATCCTTGGTCTCCTCCTCACGATAGTCATCCACGAGTTCGGACACGCGATCCTTGCCAGGGTCGAGGATATGCGGGTGCGGAGCATGGGTCTCCTCATAGCCGTCGTCCCGATAGGGGCGTTTGTCGAGCCCGATGAGGAGGATGTTGAAGCGGCCCGGGGGATGCCCAAGATCCGGATGTTCGGCGCCGGGATTACGAATAACATAGTCTTCGGCCTTCTCTGCTTTGCGGTTATGTTCCTCCTCCTCGGCATGGCAACACCGCTTGCGATACCCCTGGTGCAGGGGGTCTACCAGGACTACCCTGCGGCCGAGGCCGGGATCCAGGGCTATTCGGTCATCACGGAGATAAACGGCATCCCGGTAAGAACCCAGGAGGAGATAGCCGCGATCATGGAGGGGACGCGGCCGGGGGAGACGGTCACCCTTACGGCCGTAAAAGACGGGGCTGAGAGCACCTACTCCCTCACACTGGCCGAATGGCCGGAGGCGCTCGGCGGTGACCGGGACTCAGGGTTCATGGGGGTCTACTACTACAATGCTCCCGCGGTGAAGGAACACCTCGATAAAATCGCAGACCTCGGGCTGCTCGCGCCGCTCTACCTGACGATAGTCCCAATCGACGCCTTCATCCAGGGTAACACCATGCAACTTGCCATCCTGCTCGCGGACACCCCCGAACAGATGGCCTGGGAGGAGCCGTTCCCTCTCTTCTGGGGGCTTGTCCACCTCCTCTTCTGGACAGGTTGGTTCAACCTGCTGGTAGGGATGTTCAACGCCATACCCATCGTCCCGCTCGACGGGGGTTACATGATGAAGGAAGGGATTGAGCGGCTCTTCGAGCGGCTGGGCTGGTCACAGCAGTACGCTCAACGAGTCGTCTCCTCGATCAGCGGGTTCGTCACGGTGATGCTGATCCTTCTCATCACGATGCCGCTGATCGGAGCAGCGGTGCGCTCGGTGCTGGCGATGGGGTAGAAAGACACCCATTTTTTCTGTGGTTTTTCCCCCCAGATCGTCAACCACCCCTGCCAACCGGCGCTTCAAGCCCCGGGGAGGTGGGGGCGGTCAGGGAATACCGTTCCCGGTAAGACGTCAGGAGAGGGGAGGGGGATGTTCCGTCCCCTGCCCCGTCAGCCCCTCTCCAAAGGGCGATTCTCCATCGATACACTGTCCTGGAGGTATCTCCTGGTGAACCGGGACTCAAGAGGATGCGGAAACTCCCGGCGCACATTACCCTCCCGAAGATTTCGATTGATGATGCCGTCGAAACCCTGTTGAGTGCGGGGTACCGAATTTACTCGCCTGAGAACCAAAAGTCAACCGGTAAGGGGGTGAGAGCGGAGAGGGCCACCCACCCCCTTTGACATTATCATACGAAAGAGTCAGGGCATGAGGGGGTCAGGTCTTACTGACTCTATTTCTCCTCCTCCCGCCCGATCAGGTCTCCCGCCTTCTTCTGCATCTCCATGTCGATATCGGTCTCGATACTCTTTACCGCCTCCTCCGCGGTCTGAACAACGTCCCTTCCGGGCATCTCACCCAGGATATCCTCTGATGGCAGCTCCGTGCCTTCAGATACCTCAGGGGCCTCAACCGTGGCACCAAGGTACTCTGCAGCCTGTTTAACGACGCTCGATACCTCGAACGGGAAGATTATCTTTGTCGCCTGACCATCAGCCATCTGTTTCAGAGCGTCGAGCGAGAGCACCGTGATCGCCCGTTTATCAAGCGGCCTGGCACCGACCGAGAGGATGCGCAACCCCTGCGCCTCGCCCTGTGCCTGCAGGATCCGGGAGAGACGTTCGCCCTCAGCCCGCAGGATCTTGCTCTGCCGCTCGCCCTCGGCCTCGAGGATGATACTCTGCCGGCTCCCTTCCGCCCGAAGGATTGCCGCCCTCTTTTCACCGTCTGCACGGAGGATTGCAGCACGCCGCTCACGCTCGGCCGCGGTCTGCTCGGTCATTGCCTGCTTTACCGCTCCCACAGGGTCGACCTCCTTGATCTCCACCCGCTCGACCTTGACGCCCCAGGCGTCTGTCTCCCGGTCAAGGATGTCCCGGAGACGGGCGTTGATGATATCACGGTTGTAAAGGACTTCGTCGAGCTCCATGTCACCGATGATCCCCCGCAGACTCGTCTGCGCCAGCGCCACCGTCGCCGAACGGTAGTTCATCACCTCGAAGAAGGCCTTCTCGGGGTCGATCACCCGGACGTAGACGATCGCGTCCACGTTTGTCGGGGAGTTGTCCTTTGTGATCACCTCCTGCCGCGGGACGTCCATAACCTCCGTCCGGAGATCGAGTTTTTTGACACTCGTGATCAGCGGTACAACCCACCTGAACCCGGGGTTCATCCTCCCGATGTACTGCCCCAGACGAATCTGGAGACCCTGCTCGTAAGGCTGTACTATCACAACACCGCTGGCAAAAATGATGACGATGACTATGATCAGGAATATGGTGATCAATCCAGTCCAGGGGACGGTCTCTATCAATGCCACCTCAGGATACCTCCTTCACAACTATATGCACACCCTCGGCCCGGAGAACGACAACCCTCCGTCCGGCCGGGATACGACCGGATTCCGAACGCGCACTCCACTCCATGCCTCCTATCTCCACCTTCCCGGCGAGAGTCTCATCATCGACCTCCCGGACAACCATCCCTTCAAGACCGACGAGCGAGTCGCGGGAGAGCGTCGTCGGAGGTTTCTCGGCGGGAGTGATACGGCCATAAAGCCAGACCGTGGCCATAGCCGCAAGGATCGCCGCAATTATCCCGACGACCAGCCCCAGGGGAGAGGTCAGGATATCCACTCCCAACAGGAGAAGAACCCCAAGGATGAAAAGAACTGTCGCAGGGACGGCGAGGAAGAACCCCGGCTGGTAGACCTCAATCAGGAGCAGCACCGCCCCGAGCACGATCAACATCCAGCCGAGTGTCATCCCCTCAAGAAGCATGGATGATAATGGGATGCGGAATATAAAAAGGATCTGAAAAAACTTACAGAACGTAAACACCTTTCATCTAACCCAATGGAAACCCGGGAACGTTTTACATCTCTATTCCCCGGTCACCGACACCCCTGGTCAGCCAGGAGAAGAGAATCGGGGCACCCCAGGATACCCAGACCGCGACAGCGGCGGCCTGGAGGTAGGCAGCTGGCAGGAAGTCCGGCGGAACCAGGAGCCCAAACCCATAGTAGATCGCCCCTGCCACCACGAGACCAATGATAAAGCAAAAAAGGCAGACCCAAAAACCATTCCTCGCGGTCGGCATCCACTCATGGCGACGCAACACCGCCGCACCCGCCGCAAACCCGAAGAAGAACCCGGATGTCATTACAGCTTCATGAAGAGAGAGGGGATCGATCGGCACCCCTGAGGTCTCAAGGGCGCCCGCCGTCCAGGAGATGGGGACCTGCCAGTCCCCGATGGCTATTATGGCGAGAAGAGAGGGTATAAAAAGGGCAACCGAGCCCGCAAATGCGGCAAACACCTGTCGATACAGGGGCATGGCAACAATCCAGCGGCCAACGGGTCCCTCCAGAAGAAGGAATCCAAACAGGACGGCGGCACCAATAGCCCAGCCTGCGAGAACGTCTACCGGAAAATGGACACCAAGGTAGACCCGTGATACACCGATGAGAACGACCATGGCGACCGCAAAGATGGAGAACCACCTGCGCCGCGCGTCCATGGCGATCAGGCCCCAGAACGTTGCCGAGCCCTGAGCGTGCGCCGATGGAAAGCCGAACGACTGGCTGCTCTCCAGCACCCGGAGATCCTGGCTGACCCAGTATGGGCGAGGGAGATGGAACGCGACTTTGAGCGCCAGGTTAAGCCCGAGAGTCATCCCCATCAGGAGCGCAAGGCGGAGTCCGAGACGAGGTTTCAGGCACCAGTAGAGGAATATAATGGCAAGAAGGAAGAACCCCGGGTGCCCTAAGATGGAAAAGACCTTCATCGGTCCCTCAAGCAATGCCACCTCCGTCTGGAGAGTCTGGATAAGTTCGATCTGGATCTCAGACATCTCAACCTGGCCCGAAAAGAGGATCTGGCCGGTCAGGGCAAAAATGCATCCATTTGAGGAGCACATTCACATCATGCTACGGGGCGACCGGCACCAGACCGATCCCGGAGGCACCATGATGAAGACACCCTCTGTTCAGGAACTTTCCCTTCGGCCAATTCCGGCAACCGGGGTTCTATATCCTCCCCCTCTCCAGGCAGACCTCCTCGGCAACCTCCATCCTTTCAGGAGCAGAAACCGCAGGGAACGCATCCAGGAGGTCCCGCGTCAGTTCGGCCCCGATAGACGGCTGGACTGACTCAAGCCAGAGGAAGAATCCAGCCATGTGAGGCGTCCGCCGACTCTCAAATCTAAACCCGCCGGTCTTGCTCGGCACCATCTTGAGGTACTCCTTCTTGTTCCTGGTCCGCAGATATATAATCGGCCTGTACTCCGGGATGTTCACCGCGAGGACGACCTTTGAGAACCTTTTCTGGATCGTATCAGGATCATAGGTCTCTCCCCTGATCTGGATGGGGTATCGGGCATCGAGCATCCGAACAGCGGAGGGATAGAGCCCCCCGAAGATGACCTTCTTCACGATCGGCGGGATCTCGTCGGGCATACCGAGTCCCCGCGCGCCGTTCTTTGATGTGACTGTCGCGATAATGCTCTGCAACCGCTCGTCATGCAGTCTCTTGTAATCAAACGGACGGCGGGGAGGAATATCATTGATAGGAATCAACTTATCGTGACGGATTCGCCGTACCGGGCTATGTTTAAGGTCACTCTGCCGGATCAGGGTTTTTAGCTCCTCACATGTCGGCGTCGTCAGGAGGACGTTGTCTGGCTCTTTCAGGAGACGACGGACGACAGCCGTCCTGGAGATATCGACAGAGGAGATGAGAAGGAACGGCACGATCGGTTGCCCGTAGAGGTATCCGAAGAGCTGCTTCTTGTAGTGGATCTCATCCTCAAGTTCTTTTAAGTCGGCAGGTGAGGTTACTATCTCTCCAAATGTCAACGATCCGGTATGGTCTACGAGCACGAGATCAACCTCGGCGAGATCCTGGCCGTTCCCGCGGACCTTTATGTCCCCGATGTTCGAGTAGAACAGGCCGTTCTGGCCGATTTGTGCGCGCCTGACTTTTGCGGGTCCATCAGCTCCCCTGGCCACAACGGCATGGATGAGGTCTGTCTGCAGCGAGAGATCCAGGATCATCTCGTAAACGATCGCCTCAAACCAGCGGCCTTCGGCAGTCCGCATCTGGGGGATGTCGGTGGAGAATAGGTTCTTTCGATCTGCAGGGCGCAGGTGACGCAGCGCTCTCATGATGGTTGCGCGCTTCGGTTGAAGTGACCTGAAATTTTCGTCAAGCCACGAAATCATCTGTAACATTTGTTCCACACAGCCTTAGTATTGTTATCGTATTGAAGACCGGCTAATGGTCGGAGCACATTCCATTCTGTGAACCCCGGTTACCATGGATGTGCTCATAAGAGTTTCCGGTCTTCTGGACTATGAAATTACGCATGCCCCCCCGGTCGCAGAAGGTACACCAGGAAGAGACCGCCCTGGATAAAACCTTTGATGGCAGAGGGTGATACCTCTACGGATAACCGTTCCCCTGCCGGGGATCCGAGGAGAGCATGGGACAGAATAAGGTCTATATCATCGGTCACAAGCAACCTGACACCGATAGCGTCTGTAGCGTCATTGGTTACGCAGAGTTACGCAACCACGCTGAACCGGGGAAGTACATCCCGGGTCGCTGCGGGAAGGTTGGCCCGGAAGCGCGGTTTGCTCTTGAGACTTTTAACGTAGAGCCGCCTGTATACATAGAAAGCGTCGAGCCCACCGTATCGGATATACCTCTCGACACCCGCTGTGCCCGCCAGGATCTCCCGGCGATCGATGTGGTCGAGATGATGGATACCTACGATATGCGCAACATGCCGATCACTGACGACAGGGGAAGACTGGTCGGTCTGGTCAGCGAGTACGGTCTCGCCCGGGCCTACGTCCGGAAGAACCCCAGGGAGCAACTCTCTCTCGTCCCGATGCCGCTTGAGACCCTCGCCCGCATCCTGGATGCGCGGGTGGTAGTCCAGGCGCACGAGATGCTCGGGGATGGACGGGTCTACACGGTCATCGACGCCCTGCACGTCACCCTCTCCAGGATGACTCCTGACGACATTGCGATCGTTGGCGATAACGAACCCGCCCAGCTTGCGCTGATATCTGCAGGGGTCGCCGCGCTCATAATCGCTGAGGGGGCGCCAGTGGGTGAACGAGTGATCGAGGCCGCCAGGGCACGTGGGGCCTCGATCCTCGCAACAACACTTGACGCTTTCAGCGTCGGCAAGATGATCAGCCTTTCCCTGCCAGCGCGCATGATCATGGAGACCGACGTTCCCACGGTCCGCCTGGAGGACTCGCTTAACTATGCAAAAGATGTTGTCTCGAACTCAAAGTTCAGGACAGCCTGCGTCGTCGGCGAAGATGGGGAGCATATAGGGCTTGTGTCGCGTACGACGTTGATGCAGGAGGTCCAGAAACCGGTGATCCTCCTCGACCACAACGAGTACTCACAGGCCGTCGACGGGATCGAGAAGGCAGACATCCTGGAGATCATCGATCACCACCGTCTCGGCGCGATATCCACCTTAAAGCCTGTGAAGTTCCTCAATGACCCGGTGGGTTCGACCTCAACGATCATCGCAAACAAGTTCATCGAGGCCGGGGTAGAGCCCTCACCCTCAATCGCCGGGATCCTGCTTGCCGGAATCCTCTCCGACACCATGGTGATGAAACTCTCAACCACCACACCCGCGGACATACGGGCAGTGGACTACCTTGCGGCGATCGCGGGGGTCGATCCGACCACTTTTGGTGCTGAACTGATCCGGAAGGGCATGGATCTCGACTCCCTCCCGAAAGACGAACTCCTCACCAGGGACATGAAGCGCTACAACCTCTTCGGGAAGAGCATCATGGTCTCGCAGGTGATGACCTCTTCGTTTGACTTCGCACAGAACCAGGCAGAGGAGATCCGCGCCGAACTTGAGCGCCTGAGGGCAGCGTTTGGAGTCGACTGCTTCTTTGCCCTCTTTACAAACATCTTTGAGAACGCAAGCGATCTCTTTGCCGCCGGGGATGAGGGTTGTGTCTCCAAACTTGGACTGCGGGACCAGCCCGTCAGGCTTGAGGGTGTGATGTCCCGGAAAAAAGATTTTATCCCAAAATTCGGGCAGATGCTCCGGCAGGTCTAGACCCGCCGGGACTCCCTCACCCCGGGATATGTGGATATGCCGGGCGCGGCGGAGGAACCGTTCGAAGATTCCTCAAACTCACCCCTTCTTCTGCTGTAGTATCTCCTCAGCGTATCGGGCAAGCCAGTAGATCCCGTCAGTCGAGGGATGTACCTCGATGATATCGGCAAAATCGGCCACTGCGATACCCTGCTTCATCAGGTAACTCAGATACGAGAAGATAGGCGAGACCCCCGGAGCGGCGGCAGCCGCCCCGACGAGCCTCCCGCTCCCGGGATCGACCCTGATCCGGGCAAGTCCAGTCCAGCCACCCGCCACATCCCAGAACGAGCCCGACCCGGCGGGGGCCGGAGATGAAAGGGTGAGCGCTTCATCCTCCCCTCCCGTCGAGACAAAGGAGTGGTCGTAGCGGAGAGATATCGTCTGCGGGATGCAGGTGTAGTCCATGACGGTATCGTGACCAAGGATGTTCTCGGCCGCAACCACGCCCTCCCGCCGGGCGGCGGGGGTGAGATATGGCGGACCTATGAGATCGCCTGCGGCATAGACGTTCTCAACGCTCGTTCTCATCCGCTGATCTACGATGACCGCGCCGTTCGGCCGCTTCAAAGGACCCTGGAGTGACTCCGAGCGGGGGACGAGGCCTGTTGCCAGCAGGACTGCCCCGGCCTCGATCTCTTCACCGTCAGCGAGGATGACCGAGCGGACGCGTCCGCCCCCTTCGATGCTCGCGACGCCGGTCTGCTCCCGAATCCCGACCCCGGCAAGGTCGCGCAGCGCTGCGGACCGCATCTTCGGATCGAGATCCTTCAGCAGTTCATGCCGGGCGATCACCTCAACCTCAACTCCGAAGGCGTTGAATATAAAGGCAAACTCAGCCGCAACCACCCCACCACCGATCACCACCATTCGACGGGGGGTCTCCTGCATCTCAGGGAGCGTCTGGTAGGTGTAGACCCCGGGCAGATCGGTGCCCGGGAGATCGGGGATCGCCGCCCGCGACCCCGTCGCAGCCAGGACGGCCTCTGCCCTGACCTCTTCATCATCGATGAAGACCCGGGCCCCCTCAAGTCGGCCTACAGCACCATATACGATCTCGACCCCGGCCTCCCGGGTCTCGGCATCGAGGACGAGGGAGAGTCTCTCCTGAACCTCGCGCATCCGTCTCCAGATCGCCGGGTAAGAGACTCTCGGAACATCGTCCAGAATGCCGAGATCCTTCTGCGTCCTTGCCTGCTCTACCAGACGTGCCACGTCGTTTAAAGCGCAGATCGTCATGCACCGATCGTGCAGACACTGGCCACCTATCTTGCGCTGCTCGACAAGCCGAACCTCCCTGCCAGCCTGTGCAAGGTGCATAGCCCCGAGCCTGCCTGCAGGCCCTCCACCGATGACGACGATCATGGCTTTACCTACAGAAGTTCAACTCCCTCGTCCATCGGCGTCGAAAGGATCTCGCCGCTGAACGCATTGACCTCAACGATCTTACTACCGCCCCGGATCTGCCATACCGGCACGTATATAGTCTCAAGTTCGATCCTGATACTGTTACGGTCGGGCTTGAGGGTCTTCTCCTCATAAAAGATAGTATCTCCCTTCTCGTATCGGAACCGGATCCGCTGGGTGAGCATCTCTGTGACCTCCCGCAGGATCTCCTCCTCCACATCCTCACGCATAAGCCTTGGGGGCACGATCTCGGAGTCAGGGGGGGTAGAGTCACGCTCGATATCGTCAAGGTTGATCTCCATCTTCAGGCCATTTATGGCGTTGATTGCGCCGCTCCCCTCAGAATCGAAGGAGACCAGTCGGCCCTTGACCTCGCGCTCGCCGCTGCTCACGTAGGTGTAACGCCAGTAAGGGATTAACCGGCATTTCACCGTCCCCTTCACTCCTGCGATCTCGCAGGCGCGCTTCTCGGTGACCCTGACTGGTAGATGGGGAAGTTCAGGCCCCCTTTCAAGCCCCTCCTCCATCGGGGGCGCGGCCTCGACCCGCCTCTCGGGGAGATCCAGCTCCGGTCGTTGAATGTCCAGGAGCAGACGCTGCCCGAGAACCTCCGCCAGAGCGGCTCTGCCAGCCTGCTGGACAAACTCATCCGGGCCCCACCGGATGCAGTCCTCCGTCAGCACCTCTGGGTTCATCGTAAAGAGTAGTTTTCTACAGACCCAGTCCTCTTCACCTATGCGCAGGCGGTATGTCATAAAATCGAAACTCTCGATCGTCTCAGGGTCGTCCGAGCAGAGCACAACCAGGGCATCCTCGCTCCCGACCGCCGATAGGTCCAGCGGATCGCCTACCTCTTCGACATCGTAAGAAGCCGCGGCAAGGATCCGCTTCAACACGTTCCGGGCTTTTTCCCGGGTCGCACTATCCATTCATCTAATTGATATTACAGAGAGGTAGAACAACTTTTCCTTTTGTAGGCCCGGGCTCGGTGTGGGCGGGCATGCCGCGCGAGGGTGAATGATGCTGATTGACCAATCTCAAAAAACCTGCAGACGAGTGGGACCATACTTTCTATCAACGATACCGGCGGACTCACACATACAGCCTGTCGTGACATGATTGGCTGGACCGAAGGCATAAAAAAACCCTGCAACTCAAATGAGGTTCACCCGATCCTGAAGGCAACCCTTTTTCCCCTGCCACGGCAAGAAACCTGGTAATGCATGCTCCCCTGAAGTTTACCAATCACCGCATCGAGGAATACGCGCTCAGGGTGACCTACCGCCCGGAGGAGAATGCTGGAACTGTGATCTACAACATCTCGGTCATCGAGAGCCGCGACCTCGAGTTCGCGATCTCCATCATGAAGGAGGCGCACCGGCAGGGCCTCACCCTCAGCGACAGGCTACTCATCGCCGGGCCTGGAGAGCAGGTCGATGGCTACACCGTGGCGGAAGATCGAAACGCAATATGCACAATCTGCAGCATCACCCTCGATGCCCTCCTCATCCGGCGGGGGATTCCGCTAAACCCCATAGGGGGCGGGATAGTCGAGATCGAAGGGAGGGCACCCCGACGGTTTACAGCCATGATCCTCTACCGCGATACAACACTCGACCCGCTGGAGGTCCTGATCTCCCAGGAGTTAACGTCGATCCTGGATGTAATGCGGCATGGAACTGGAAACATCCTCGCAAACATCCGGGAATGCCATATGGAAGCCGAGCAAGTCCTGGAGACAACACTCGACGAACTCTCTGGGTTCGGTTTCTCCGGGATCCTGGAGCTCGGTGCTCCAAATCTCCCGCTGCTCGGTGTCCCTGTAAGTCCACAGTACCTGGGCGTTGCATTTGTCGGCGGCACTAACACAATGGCGGCACTCAGGGAGGCTGGAAGGCCTGTGGTAACCCGGGCGCTCAAGGGGTTGATCGATATACAGAAGATGGGTTACCTGGCTGATTATTGACCACGGTCATCGCCCATTCCTTGACTGTGGTGATATGCCGCTGCACAAACAGGAGAAGCCCCCCAGACTCCGAGTAGAGCGCAGATGGCTGGCCGTCAACCTCTCCAACCCAGACCAGCGCTCGGGCATCGTCCACCAGGAAGACGCCTGACCTCTCGTAGGGTAGCAGTCTCCCCATAGAACCTGTCAGAGAAAGGAGATGGAGCCTGAACCGGGACGGCAATTCACCCTCATCCCGGCAGGCGGTGATGATCTCCACCTCCACCGACTCTGGAAGGGGTTCGAGCAGGGGGAGGACTGTCTCGTAGAGGAGATCCCGGGTCGCAAGCACCTCCACGCTATGTTCGGCGCTGCGCAGGATACCTGCAAGCCGGGTCTTGATATTCTCCTCGCCATAGATTGTCCAGATGAGCTCCCGGGCACCCCGGTCTATCAGCTCTTTCTCCCGGTAGAAGACCTCGAGGGCCTCCCGTGCGCTCTCTGCATCACTCCTGATCCTGCGCATAAGGTTCTCGATACCCTGTTCGGGGGGGACAGCGTCGAACCTTTTAGGCACCGTGTGAGAGACGTTGACCAGTTCTTTCTGGACGAGGTGGTCGAGAACCGGGTATACAGATGCGCGCGGCACACCGGAGATCTCGTGAACCTCCGTCGCCGTCGCGTCCGCAACCCTGAGGAGACCAATATAAACCAGGGCTTCATACTTCGTAAGCCCCAGAGATTTCAGCGATTCCAGCAGGGGGGCAGGAACGTCCCGGGAAGTCGTCATTCCATCATGTATATATACAGTATGGCAATAAATGTTGTTGTTAACATAACAACAGGGTGAAGAGATGCGTTTGCACTACATACCTCTCCTGGTGCTCGTGATGGCACTCGTGGTCGCTGCGCCCGGGTCGGCGCAGGGCGTCAAGTACCTCTACGGGAGCCCCGAACTCTCTGCAACGATCGCCGGCACAAACGAGTTTACACCCGGGGATGAGACCCCGGTCACGGTCACCATATCAAACACTGGCCTGAACACCGTCAAGATCGCCGTCCCGTCGATGCCTCCAGATGATCAGCCGAACACAGCAAAACTGGCCACAGTGGCACTGAAGAGTGGAGATGCGCCTTTCACTGTCAAGACAGACCCACAGTTTGTAGGCGACATCAGGGGTGGGGCATACGCGACCGCCACATTCAATGTGAAGGTAGCGGACTCGGCAAAACCCGGGACATACACGTTGCCGCTCCAGGTGACCTACACCTACATGGAGACGATGGATGACTACACTGACGTACTCCGCTACAACTACATCCGGAAGACCGAGACCCTCCCACTCGAGGTGCGTGTCACCCCTGATCTCCGGATCGAGGTTCTTGACGTGCGCACAGAATCGGTGAACGTTGGCACTGAAGGCTACATCTACCTGAGCGTAAAGAACGTCGGGCACGATACGGGGGAGAATGCTATCGTAAAGATCGCGAGAAGTGGCTCAAGCCCCCTCATCCCCACCGACGGCAACGCCTACATAGGGACGTTTGGGCCTGGAGATACGGTGGAAGTGAAGTTCAAGGTCTCGGTTGCCGACACCGCAGAAGAGCAGTCCTATCCGCTGGATGTCGCGGTAACCTACGAGAACTACGAAGGAAAGACGGTGACATCAAAGGCGGTGACGATCGGACCTCAGGTTGGCGGCAAGATCGACTTTGAGATTGTCTCACCACCCACAACCCTCTACCTGGGACAGAAGAGTATCCTTGAGGTAACGTATAAGAACGTCGGAGCGGCGCCTGTCTACAGCGCTCAGGCCCGTATCAGCGCTGTCGGCCCATTCACGAGCAGCGATGACACCGCTTACCTCGGCGACCTCGCCCCCGGTGAGACCGCGACAGCACGGTTTGAGGTGAACGTTGATACCGACGCCACCGAGAAGAAGTACGGGATAGACTCTGAGATCCGTTACCGTGACGCACTCGACAACAGCAAGATATCCAGCACCATGAAGGTGCAGGTTGCGCTCGAGCGCAGACAGGGCGCTTTATTCACAAATACCATCTTTATCATCGTCATTCTGGCCGTTATCATCGGGGCAGGGTATTATATATTCGTGTACCGTAAGAAACAGTGATGAACGGCTACTGGGACGGACCAATACCGGAGCCGCAGGTAAGGACGATCGAGGATATGCGGGATGTGCTTGCAGATCCCGGCTGCACCTCTGATCAACCCCTCTATTTTATGTATCGGGATCTCGCCAGGAGCAGGAGTGACCGGGAGTGGCTCCGGCAGCACCATCTCCGCTACGACATCACCGTCATCCCGGCTCGCGTTCTCTGCGGGGAGTACGTCAAGACAAAGGGCCACTACCACCCCAGGAACCCTGCAGGCGAGTATTATCCTGAGATCTACGAGGTGCTCAAAGGCAGGGGACACTACCTCCTCCAGACAAACACTGCCGATGACGTTGTGATGATCGAGGCCCACGTCGGCGAGAAAGTCCTGATACCGCCAGGGTACGGCCACGTGACCATAAACCCTGGAGACGAGGACCTCGTTATGGCAAACCTGGTATCTTCGGAGTTCTCCAGCGATTACGGCCCCTACGTGGAAAGGCATGGTGCAGCCTACTACGAGATGGAAGGGGGTGCGCTGGTTAAGAACCCACATTACCCCCCGGTGCCACCTGTGCGCCACTGCGATCCGGTTGAGATTCAGGAACTCGGGATCGAGAGAGGGGTAGGGCTGTACGATCTCGTCGGCCGATCTCGATCTGTTGCTTTCCTGAACCGTCCCGAAGATTACAGGGAGATCACGGCCGGTGCTCTCCGGAAAATCCAGTAACAGGGGCGTCGGTGAAGGCGATCTCGCCATGGTGGCCACCGTCTGTGGCCATCACAGAAACACGATATGAGATACAAGGCGTGGTGGCCCTGCCGCATCGCTGGAAAATCACAGAATAGCCCGGATACTGGCTATGGACCAGAAAAATAAGGGATTCGTTTATTCGGACGCTGCTTCTGGACGGTTGAAGTATTCTTCCAGGGGCTTTGCACCGCGCTGTGCCACAACGGCGTTGATCTGGACGATATCAGCGCTGATCTCGTTGCCACGCACCGATTTCCTCCGGCGTTCCCCTTCTCTGATCGGGTGGAACCCGACACCCCTGGCGAGCAGGAGCCTTCTGCGTGCCGGACCCGGGAGGTCACGGCGCGCGGGAATGCCCGTTCGATCAGAGGCGCCGGTGATCCGGATTTTGTAGCCCGCAAAACCGAGAACGCCGCCATCGATCTCATCACCGATATGCCTGCCTACGAGTGCTCCTGCGGCGGGACCGGTCGCATCGACCTTATATGAACGACCGGTCTCCGGGTCTGATAGGACTATTTTGAACTCTGCCATCTTGACGACTCCATCAAAACTACCTATACACTTTGGGGATATGGTATTAAAAGACTACCTCTGAGTGGCTGGAGCCCTGGGAGTGGGCTCACTTCCCCCAGAAAGGGTCGTCCCGGCGTTTGATAGATGTGAACTCCTCCAGCGTCTCGCGCATGTCCGGGCGCAGGTTCTCTATCATCTCGCGCTCGATCACCTTTACATGCCGTTCAGGTATATCGACATAAAGTTCATCATTGACATTGATCTGGCGGCCGACTGTTGCCCCTTCGATCGAGATCGCCACCTCTTTGCCCGCCTCTGCCTCCTGAATGGTCTCGTTCCTCTCCTGGATCTGTTTGATCCGGCCCACTTTCTTCCCGCCTGGAAGGATAAGGTCAACCCCGCTCTGGAGTTTCCCGCCGAGGACTCGGACGCCGACCACCGCGGGGTTGCTCTGCCGGAAGATGCAATCCGGAAGGATCCGGATCCTGGCGGGCATGATAACCCTCTCAAACCTCTGCCGCTCGAGTTCCTGCCTCTTTTCCTCCCGCCACTCAATGTAATCATCGATTAGCTGGTAAATGACCCCTCCCTCGAATATGCTGACGTGGGACATCGAGGCGTCTGCCAGAGCGTCGACCGCGTCCGGCAGCACGGGGGTATTAAAGGCGAGGATCGCACTGTATAGTGGGTCCCTGATGGTCCCGGCCTCGATGACGTCGTGGCGGGTGACCGGGCCAACGGCTGCCCGCATAACCTGGATCTGGTGGCTCTCGAGTTCTTTTGAGAGAGCCTCGAGGGCGCCGATGGTGTCCGCCCGTATAATAACACCGGTATCGGAGAGTTTCACCTGGATGTCCTGGACCTCGTGACGGACCTGTTCGATAACCTCGTCGCGGTTCCCACCCCGGACGACGCGCAAGGGAGAACCCGCTATGACGCCATCCAGTTTGGGGGCGGCGACCTTGATGCCCGCCGCTGCGGTGACCGATCTGACACGCTCGAACCGCTCTTCAACCAGGATCTCGCTCATCGGCCTGGGTTTTAAGAGGGAGCGCACTTTTGTCACGATGATCTGGTCGTTTCCTGCGACAACGATCTCGTCTCCGACCCTGAGCGTCCCATCGTAAAGGATCAGATCGAGTGTCAGTCCGAGCCCGCGCTCCTCCTTCACCTCAAGCACCGTGCCGGCGCCGGGACCCTCCGCGGTGACCCTGAGACTCTCGGTCATGTATCGCTGGGCGAGCCCTATCAGCACCATCAGGATGTCCGGAACGCCCTCGCCGGTGATGGCGCTCGTGGGCACGATGCATATGTTCCGTGCGAAGTCCGAGACCCGGTCGAACCGCTCGGAGTTGAACCCGAGGTCGGAGAGTTTGCCGACGAGTTCATATAGCCGGGTCTCGAGCACGCCCTGGACGCGCTCGTTCTGCTGTGCAAACGTCTTTAAGAAAGGCTGCCCCTCGTGGACGCGCCAGCCGTGGATTCGGTCGACCTTGTTCGCCGCGATCACAAAAGGAGTCTTGTAGTTACGAAGGATCTGGAGGGCCTCGATCGTCTGAGGGCGGAACCCTTCGTTGATGTCCACAACCACGATCGCCATGTCGGCTAGCGCTCCGCCGCGCGCACGTAGCGTGGTGAAGGCATGGTGGCCGGGGGTATCTATGAAGAGGAGACCAGGTACGTTGATGTTGACCTTGCTCAGTGCACCGCTCATCCTTACGATTGCATCGATTGGAACCAGCGTGGCACCGATATGCTGTGTAATCGCACCCTCTTCGGTGGATACCACGGATGAACCCCGGATCCGGTCAAGGAGCGACGTCTTGCCGTGATCTACATGCCCCATCACACAGACGATGGGAGTTCTGATCGCTGATTGCTTTGCCATGGTGATCACCTGCAGCATCTATCTATGGGTGAATAAACTCGAAAACCCTGTAATATTGACCTCGGGTTCTCCCGAACCACGACCTGATCTGGATCGGTTCTGCCACCCCTGGAGGGCGTCAACAGGCCCCTGAATACTGGTATGTTATAGAGCACGGTCTCTATTAATAACTCGCCCTCCCGGACAACAGTCAGTTGTACGGCCTGAGGTGACAGCAGGAGACCGGATAATCCGGTAGGACGTGGTGCCATGCGCCCATCGGAGATCGGAGGCGCTGAAGAACTGCGCGGGGAGAGATACCTTAATCAAACCCGACTGCCAACTATTATGAGCACTTTGCCAGGGTGGGGTAGTTGGTTATCCTAAGGGACTGTGGATCCCTCGACCCGGGTTCGAATCTCGGCCCTGGCCTCTTTTCGTGCTACTTCTGGACGCTGCCTCCAGATCAGGTTCTTGAAGTGCCGGGGTAACATCAGGTCATCAAAACGGTTTATCACCCGCCGCTCCCAATATCTACGTAAAGAGGCTATGCCATGGAGATCACGTTCACCAAACTGCAGGGAAATGGCAACGACTTTATACTGATCGATGAATTTGATCAGGAAGTCATCCCGGACGAGATGAAAGGAACTTTTGCAGCGCTCTACTGTGACCGGAGGTTTGGCATCGGTGCTGACGGTGTTCTTTACCTCCAGCCATCTGATAAAGCAGAGATCCGGATGAGACTCTTCCAGCCCGACGAGAGCGAGGCCGCGATGTGCGGGAACGGCATCCGTTGTCTTGCAAAATACGCCTACGACGCGGGCTATGTGAAAGAGTCCTGCAAGATCGAGACAGGGGCGGGGATCGTACCCGTCTCGATGGGCTACTCGGACGACGAGTTTGCCGCGACGATCACCATGCCAGAACCGGCGTTTGAGCGTAGCGTAATCCCCGCCACCGGGAGAGGGGATTACCAGGAGGAGATCTGCGGGTTCACCGTCTATGCTGCAAACATCGGTGTCCCGCACGCTGTCATCTTTGTCGATGATATCGACTCCGTCGAGATCGAGACCATCGCCCCGGTAATCCGGCACCACCCCACATTCCCGGAGGGCGCAAACGTCAACTTCGTAGAGAGACTCGGGACGGATAAGATCCGGATCCGGACGTTTGAGCGCGGTGTTGAGAGCGAGACCGCGAGCTGCGGCACAGGCGCCACAGCATCGGCGGCGGTCGCCCGCCGTCTTGGTCGTGTGGGGGATACTGTGCTGGTGGAGACGATAGGCGGCCCGCTCGTGATCAGGTTCGAGAAGATCGTCACGATGGAAGGCCCGGCGGAGACCGTCTTTTCGGGCGTTATAACGTTCTGATGCCTTCGCCGGTGATCACAAAATCGAACGAGAGTCCTTCCGGTCGGGATCGGTGTTTCAGGAGGACTGCCCTCCGGGCACCATCTCTCTTTTCAAGCCGCACTATAGCCTTCGAGAGGTGTTCAAGCGCCGTCCCCCCGAGGCCCGCCACACGGTCGCGTTCCAGGTCCATGTAGATCTGGTTTGTGATCAGGACCGGGATCTCGTACTTCCTTGCCAGTCCAAGGAGTTTTATCATGTGATGCGAGAGTTTGCGCAACGCCTCCCGTCCAAGGTCAAGTTCCATTCGGTAGAGGGCGGTCGCCGAGTCCATCACCAGCAGCCCCACAGGGGCCAGCCCGGTCTTCTTGAGCAGCGCCTCGGTATCGGCGATCATGGTTCCCTGCTGTGTGAAATCAAGCGGTTCAAATAGGTATAGACGCTCTGCGAGTTCTCCTGGATCCCCACCAGCGATCTGCGCAAACCGTTCAACCGAGAACCCCTCCGTGTCGATGTAGACGACCGAGTATCCAGCCCGGAGGACGGCCACCGTCGCCATCAGACAGAAGACGCTTTTCCCGCTTGCTGGTTCGCCGTAGATCTGGGTGATGGCGCCTCGCTCCAGTCCGCCGCCAAGGAGGTCGTCAAGGGCCGGGCTACCGGTGCTGACCCGATCAGGTTTCATGGACCCAGCATACCCCGCTCGATGAAGAGGCGGCGGGCAGTTGCCTCCACCCCTGCGGCAACCTCACGGAACGAAAGCCCCGTCTCCTGTGCGCACCGCGCCACCTGCTCGTACTCCGCCTTGATGGACGTTATCCTGCCTTCCGACCACCCGCACTTTACATCGATCCACCACTCTTCTCCTCCAAATCTCACTTTAACGCTCTCTATAGTCCGTTCAGAGACTGCGCGGTGAACCATCGGGAGGCAGCGTATTCCGAGCGTCCCGAGTTCCCGTGCCATCACCTCCATGAGATGGCCTGTGGTCTCCGGTGAGGAGATCACCCGGACGATATGGCCGCTACGACCTTTCTTCATCAACACGGGTATGGCGGTTGCATCCCGTGCCCCCTCCTCCATCAGGCGACCCAGGGTGTAGGCGAGCATCTCCCCTGTCACGTCGTCCACGTTTGTCTCCAGGATATCGATCCGGTCAGACCCCCTGTTATAGCCCTCCGTTTCAAGGAAAATCGACCGTAGAACGTTTGGTCTCTCAGGCGTGTTCCTGCTACCCGCGCCGTAACCGACCGCCAGGATTCTTCCCGGGCCAATCTCGTCCGGCCGGATCGTCGAAAACTCGGCGAGGAGCGCGGCTCCCGTCGGGGTGCAGAGTTCCCGCTCTTCGCCCCCGGGAACCGTCTGCAGATCCGATCCAGCAAGGATAGCCACCGTAGCCGGGGCGGGGATGGGAAATATGCCGTGGGCGCCGGTCGAAAAACCGCGGCCAAGTGCCACCGGTAGGACGGCGACGCCATCCGGAGCAAGGCTGTGTAGAGCGGTGCACGCCCCAACCACATCGGCTATAGCATCGTCTGCACCCACCTCGTGGAAATGCGCTCCAGTCCCGTGGATACTTTCCTCCGCCCTGTGTATCCTGAGAAAGACACGGTGTGCCATCTCCAGCGCCTCTTTGGGGGCGTCGCTCTCTGCCAGGCGGTCGAGCACCTCCTGGAGGGTGCGGTGCTGCGTGGGGGCATGTGTTACCACCTGCAACGCCTGGAGACCGCAGCGGTCTACCCGTTCGATTGTTGGCTCGCCAACGACGGAACGCATGGCAGCCCGGACAGCATCCTCGTCGGCCCCGAGGTCAAGAAGGGATCCGATGATCATATCGCCTGCGGCTCCGTTGAACGGATCGAAGAGAACTACGTTCATGCGACTCCAGTACCTATAAATTCCCGAAATATAAGAACTAGAGGTAATGCCCGAGATATACTTGAAGGTAGATAGCGCTTACCCGGAGGATCAGGGGGCAGGCAAGGCACGGCTTGACCCCGATACCATGCTGCACCTCCGGCTCAACCCCGGAGACCTTGTCGCTATCGAAGGAAAACGGTGCACCGTAGCGAAGGTCTGGCGCGCCATGGTGAACGACTGGCATCAGGGCAAAGTCAGGATCGATAACTTCACCCGGCTAAACGCCGGCGCGAGCATAGGCGACCGTGTCAGGGTGCGAACACTCGATGAGGAGATCGAGGCTAAACGGGTTGTGCTTGCTCCTCCCGAAGACCTCCCCAAGCACCTCCCCATCAACTACGGCAGCGTCGTCAACAGGCTGATCGACTTCCCGGTCGTCAGGGATGATTCCGTGCCCATCCAGGTGGGGCTGCCATTCATGCAGCCTCAAATTGTCGCTTTCAAGGCGGTGGTGGTCGAGCCGGAGAACGCCGTGATAATCACCAGGAACACAAAGATCGAGTTCTCAGAGAAGCCTGCGGCCGGTTTTGAGGGTGTCAGGAGGATCAGCTACGAGGATATCGGCGGCCTGAAAGATGAGTTGCAGCGCGTTCGCGAGACGATTGAGCTCCCTATGCGTCATCCGGAGATCTTTCGCAAGCTTGGTATCGAGCCTCCAAAAGGCGTCCTCCTCTACGGTCCGCCCGGGACGGGAAAGACCCTCATCGCAAAGGCTGTTGCAAGCGAGAGCGGAGCACACTTCATCTCGATTGCAGGCCCCGAGGTGATCTCGAAGTATTACGGTGAGAGCGAGCAGAGGCTCCGTGAGGTCTTTGAGGACGCACGGCAGCATGCTCCTGCGATCATCTTTATCGACGAACTCGACTCGATCGCCCCCCGGCGCGAGGAGGTGACCGGAGAGGTTGAGCGGCGCGTTGTTGCCCAGCTCCTGACGATGATGGACGGGCTTGAAGAGCGGGGACAGGTTGTAGTGATAGGTGCCACAAACCGGATCGATGCCATCGACCCTGCCCTCCGCCGTCCGGGGCGATTTGACCGTGAGATCGAGATCGGGGTGCCGTCTGAAGACGATCGAGTACAGGTACTCCAGATCCACACCCGCGGGATGCCTCTTGCAGATGACGTTCTGATCGAAGAGATCGCCAGGGAGACTCATGGGTTTGTCGGAGCTGACCTTGCTGCCCTGGCGCGTGAGGCCGCGATCAAGGCGTTGCGCCGCTACCTCCCGGAGATCGACCTTGAGACTCATGAGATACCCCAGGAGATCCTGGAGATGATGGAAGTTCAGGCCAGGGACTTCCGCGAGGCTCTTCGCGATGTGGGGCCGAGCGCCATGCGAGAGATTCTTCTTGAGGTCCCGCACGTATCCTGGGAAGATGTCGGCGGGCTCGAAGAGGCGAAACAGGAAGTTCGCGAGGCGGTGGAGTATCCCCTCACCCGGCGGGAACAGTTTGAGAATCTTGGCATCGAGCCTCCAAGGGGTGTCCTGCTTTACGGCCCCCCGGGAACGGGAAAGACCCTCATCGCCAAGGCAGTTGCAAGCGAGAGCGGCGTGAACTTCGTGCCGATAAAGGGCCCACAGTTGCTCTCCAAATGGGTTGGCGAGAGTGAAAGGGCGGTTCGCGAGGTCTTTAAGAAGGCCCGGCAGGTAGCGCCGTCCATCATCTTCTTTGATGAACTTGATGCCCTCACCCCCGCTCGTAGCGGTGGCACTGACTCGCACGTCACCGAGAGCGTCTTAAACCAGATCCTGACCGAGATCGACGGGCTCGAGGAGTTGCGGGGTGTTGTGGTTATGGGCGCGACCAATCGTCCCGATATGGTCGACCCGGCTCTGCTGAGACCCGGACGCTTCGACCGACTCGTCTACGTCGGCGAACCGGGGCGGGAAGACAGGGAAAAGATCCTCAGCATCCATACCCGTTACATCCCGATCGAAGGTTCGACCATGGATGAACTTGTTGAGATGACCGAAGGTCTCTCTGAGAACGATCTCGAAGACCTGGTTCTTGCCATCGGAGCAAACCGGCCTGTGAGTCTCAATGAGGTAAAGGAACACCTTGCCACGATCAAACCAGGCGACGAAGAAGGTCTCAGGACGTATCTTCGCCGAAAGAAGATCATCGATCTCTTCGCCCGCGAAAAGATAACCCTTGATGACCCGGTGCGAAAGCAACTCGTCCGGAGGATTGCGGCCGATACCGAGGGTTTTGTCGGCTCAGACCTCGAGGCGCTCGCACGGGAAGCAGCAATGCTCGCCATGCGAGAAGGCGCTACAATCGTGAGCCAGAAGCACTTTGATCGGGCGCGTGAGAAGGTGCATGCGACGATGAACGAACGGGTGCGGGAGTATTACCAGAAGATCCAGCAGTATTTCAAGGGCGGGCTGCCGAAAGAGACACAGCCGCTCGAATACCAATAAGCGGGTCCCGGTACCCGAAAAATTCCTTTTTATAGCGTGATCGGCCCATTTTCCGGCGGGAACTAAAAAATGGGGAGGACAGCCCCAGGTCATCGCCGGCCGTACTGAACCGCGAGGAACGCAAGCGCTGCGAGCGAGACCACCAAGCCCGCCGCTGCTTTCTGCGTGGGAACAGGAGAGTGCTCCGCGTTTTCGGTCATCGCCTCTGCTTTGAGCCAGTCAACCGCGTAGGCGAGCTGGACATCCTCCCCGGCCATAGCCCGCGCCAGAGTATCCCTGTCGAGCGGTACCCGCACCGTCGGCGCCACCCCGCCGACCAACGATGCGTTGCTGTCGACTTGGATCTTCCCGTCCTCGTCGAGCGACGCGCCCTGTGGGAAGGCCGTCACGATCCCGAGAGGGAGCGTTGGGCCGATCGACTCGATACCGAATGCCCCGTTCGTCCCGTACCACGAGACTATCGCACCCGTTCCGGATTCGGCAAAGACTTTAGGAAGTCCCTCACCGGAACTGATAGTATAGGGGCTTACGAGGATGGCGACAGGGCCTTCGTAACGGTTGGGCCGGGGTTTTGTCCAGGACTCCCAGAGGACAGTTGTTTCACCGGTCCCTGGGTCGTAGAAAGTGCCGTACTCATAGAAGATCGGCCGGTCCACGAACCATCCGGCGAAGGCAGAGGCCAGGTTGTCGTCTCCTCCCCTGTTGAACCGGAGGTCGATGACGATTCCTGGCGTCCCATCCTCGATCGCATCCTTCACCGCCGTTGTGAATGGCTGGTAGGCGTCGTAGACCTCCTCGTAGACTGCGATATACACAACCCCTCCGGGCAGGGTTCTTGAGGTCACAGTCTCGTCTGTAATGATTGTTTCAAGTTCAGCCGATGATCCGGCTCTCCCGTCGTTTGCCTCGCGACCGAGGAAGACGCTTGTCCGGGTGAGGGTGTCGTAACCGTCGTCCACTGCGGTCAGGTTAACCATGTGGAGGAGGGAATCCTTCTGAGAAACGAACCCGATGGTCGCCACCGTCCCAACAGGCGCCCGGGTCAGGTACCGTTGCTGGTGTAGGAGGGTTCCTTCTGCGGTTGAGGGCTTGATCGGGGTCCAGACGATCGGCGTTGCGTTGATCGCATCCACGATCGGTCGGCCGTCCCAGGAGACTACCTCGTCGCCAAACAGGATCCCTGCCTCATCCGCATCGCTCCCGTTCGCAACGTAGGTCACGATGACCTCTCCCGTATCGAGTCGCGCGATGGTCAGACCGTAGCCACCTCCGATATCGGCGTACTTCGCCCCGAAGTCCTCAGTAGAGCGGACCAGAACGTGCCCGTCCGGGATGGCATACACGAACTCACGAAGCGTGCGGTAGTATGCGGCCTTATCGCCGTTCTTCTCGGCTTCAGCGATCTTTGGGGCGTATGTCGAGTAAAGCGAGTTCCAGTCAACACCGCGCCACTCTGTAAAGGCGTAGCGCTCCTCCATGTAGGTGCAGGTCTCGCGGAAGGCGTCACTCCAGGATATGTTGCTAAAATCGGGAGGGGGTTCTGTCAGGTTGGCCGCGATGGGCGCGAAAGATGCAGCCAGTTCTTCGTTGTAGGCTATCTCGTTGTTTCGTTCGAACGGAACGCAGGTGTCAGTCCAAACCATTCCACAGGAATCGGTGTAGATCCCGGCGCACGCCGGGTATGCAATGGTGAGGGTAAGAGCCAGAGTGACGATCCCGGGCAATCTCCAGGTTGAGTGTCTGAGAAGCATAATGATCCATTTCGTGAACCCTTTCCCCATGACGTGATTTGAAGTTTGCGCTTTATTATTGGAACCCATTGCACCAGGTGGTTACCGGGCTTTCCGTTGCGAGTGATACAGGATGTCTCCTTGGTGACCTGCACAAAACCAGCCTTCTCTCACTCCTTTCCCTCTCTGCCAGCCAGACGCAATCGCCCTGAAGATCTCTCATGCATCAATGGGTGGTTTCGGCGTGAGCGAGAAGAACCACGTCGAGTCTCTGTTCAGGAACTCACGATGAACCTGTAGCGACCGTGTCCTCCCGTGCAGGTTGGAGAGGACATGCAGAGATACAGGTCATGACGGAGACGCCTCAAATTCGAGAAGTGAGGGCGAACCCTGGGGTCGGGGAGCGGCTCTTCACCCGAACTCCCGTCAGTGCACGGTTGCCGCCCTAGTTCCCGGCAGATACTTCAGCCTACCTTCTCTTAATCTTCTTCTGGCCCTGGCCAGGTACCAAAGCCCGGGATCATTTGCCCCCCGCAAGCCGCTTCCCTTTCTCCGTCAGGCTGTAACACACGCCCCCCGGTATCCAGGCAACGCCGCAGCCTGAGCACTGGGTAGAATGGAGGCAGAAAGATTTCTCGGTAACGGAGGGTTCGTAGCAAGGTCCGCTTCGCTCGATGAACCCGAGTCGTTCCATCATGAAGAGTCGTTCGAGCAGAAGATCCGGTTCCACACCCAGATCGGCCGCAAGCGATCCGATTGTGGCCCCTCCTCCGGCAATCCGTTCTGCTATCTTTCGCATCATGATGCGCCAGCCCCCCTGAAGAACTCTCTACCCCATACCAGAAGACCGATGACGCCTACCGCCGCCAGATAAAGGAGCGGGTTGATCACGTTCACGGCCGAACACACGGTCTCTCCTTCCTCAGCAAAGAACGTGGCCTCAAGTACCCCGGCCCCGATTGAGCAGAGCGCAACCACCCCGAAGACGGTCGAAAGGAAGAGACCGACGCATATGAAGGGTATACCCTCCATGGCGCCGGCAGAGACCTTCCAGGCACCGGTCATAAGAACCGCCCCGATCACGAGCAGCACGAACCCGTTGAAGAGGTCCCCGGATACTTGGAAGACCCCCAGAGCACCTAAATGACCAAAGATGGCCCATCCAAACTGGAATATCCCGGTGGTTGCATAGAGTACACCAGCCACCGCTCCGAATATTGCCATAAACTTCTCATTCATGCTCATGCACCCCAGGCAAATGCGGCAAAGCGCCCAACAACTAAAGCCAGAACCCAGGCGACGATCAGACCGTAGGTGACCGAGAAACACGTCCACTTCCACGACCCAGTCTCCTTCCTGATGACGCCAAGCGCCGCAACGCATGGGGTATACAGCAACACGAAGACCATCAAAGCGAGGGCCGTCGCTGCGGAGAGGGCTGGATCGACGAGCAGCGCTGCTGGAAGCGTCTCCTCCGCCGTTCCGTAGAGAGTGCCGAGAGACCCGACGACGATCTCTTTTGCGATGAAGCCGAAGATCAAAGCAACAGCGATCTTCCAGTCAAAGCCGAGCGGCGCCACAAGCGGTTCCAGAAGGTGACCGACGGTGCCAGCAAAACTCCCTGCGCTGCCGTAGTCAACGCCTGGCGGGAACGACGCAAGAAGCCAGACGATAACAACACCCCCAAATATGACTGTACCGGCTTTCCGGAGATACATCGAACCTCGACTCCAGGTCTGGAGGAGCGCCATCTTCGCCGTCGGGAGACGGTAGGGTGGCATCTCCATTACGAACGGTGAGACCTCACCTGGAAGTATGGTACTCCTGAAAAGTTTCGCAGACCCGATCGCAACAGCGATGCCGAGAACGTAGAGGAAGAAAACAACGCTTCCTGCCTGTTCGGGGAAGAACGTTCCTGCCAGGAGTACATACACAGGCAGTCTGGCGCTGCATGACATGAAGGGGTTTGCAAGGATCGTGAGCAGCCGGTCGTTCTCGTTCTCGATCGATCTCGTAGCCATGATCGCCGGAACATTGCACCCGAACCCGATAAGCATCGGGATGAACGCTTTTCCAGGCAGACCCAGGGTATAGAGAGGCCTGTCCATGACGAATGCGGCTCTCGCGAGATACCCTGAGTCCTCGAGTATCGCCAGGATCAGAAAGAGGATGAATATGTTCGGGAGGAATACGAGAACCGCCCCGAGACCACCGATGACCCCGTCGCCGAGGAGCGAGGCAAGCCAGGCGGACTCAACCGAACCGGCCACCAGTTCCGCGAGATGGCCGGCAGCAACCTCGATCGCGGTGGCAAATGGGGCACCGACTGTAAAAGTCAGTTCAAACGCCCCCCACATCAACGCAAGGAAGATCGGGATTCCAAGATAACGGTCGGTGACGACGCGGTCGACCAGGTCGGACGGGTTTATGCGCCGGTCAGTGCTTCTTTTCCTGACACCCGGCAGGATGGCGGCGATTGTCTCATACCGTCTGTCCGCCATCATGGCCTCGTAATTGTCCGTGTCGATGGTAGAGAGGATCTCCTCAACGCGGGCGCTCGCCGGCCCCCCGCAAACCTTTGCCAGGGCGTTTTCGTCTCCCTCAAGGATTTTGACCGCGAGCCAGCGCAGCGGGTATCGAGCAGCAATATCCGTGTCGGCGGCGAGGACGTCTGCAACCCTTGCGATCATATTTTCCACCTCGCTGCCATAGTCAACGGTCTGCTTATGGTTCGGCGGGGTCTCCGCCTCCCCGATCGCGGCATCAAGGAGTCTGTCCGCACCTTTTCCACTGGTTCCGACCGTCGGCACGATCGGGACTCCCAGAAAAGCCGAGAGTCGTTCGTGGTCGATCCCGTCGCCCCGTCCCCCGGCAAGATCGACCATGTTCAGGGCGATGACCATCGGCACCCCGAGTTCGACAACCTGGAGTGTCAGGTAGAGGTTTCGCTCCAGGTTCGTCGCGTCAACCACCTGGATGACGACATCCGGCTTCCCGTCGAGGATGAAATCCCGCGTGATTACCTCGTCCATGGAGTAGGCCGTCAGACTGTAGGTTCCGGGGAGATCCACTACCTCGATCTCATATCCGTCATGGCTGACCATGCCGGTCTTCTTCTCCACGGTCACCCCGGGCCAGTTCCCGACATGTTGCCTTGAACCGGTGAGCACGTTAAAGATCGTCGTTTTGCCGACGTTCGGATTCCCGATGAGCGCAATCCTGATGCGTGGCGTCATGCAGACTCACCGATACCCCATACCAGGATCTTCATCGCCACTCCCTTTGAGAGGGCGTAACGGGCATCTCCGAGCGAGACAACGATCGAACCCCTGTCCGCGGTGACGACCGTCACACTGGCGTCAGGGCAGAATCCCATCCCGAAGAGACGTGTCTGTAGCCCTTTGCCAGCTCTGAGCCCGGCAATCCTCGCCACCGAGCCGGGAAGGAGGAACGCCAGCGGGCAGGTCGCCCCCATCAACGCACCTCCACGAGAACCTCGATCAGTCTTGCTTCTGCACGCCGCAGAGAGAGACAGTAACCCTTCACCCTGTATTCTACCGGGTCACCGAGAGGCGCGGCCCAGATCACCTCTACCTCAGCACCCGGAACCATGCCCATGGCAAGCATGCGCTTTCTGAGAGGACCAAAAGCACGGATACCGATGATCCTGGAACGGCATCCGGGGTCAAGAGATTCAAGCGTGGTTGTTCTCGTATGATCCGCTGAATTGAATTCCATGATATATTCTCTCTTGTTTGGTCGATATAACCCGTATCCGAAATATTTTCTGGTTTCAGAACCTTAATCGAAGAGTTTTCGGATCGCAACCGGGGTCCGAAAGGATCGTCAAATAAACGAGACGAAAGGCAAAACTATTCAGGCTATCCCATCAGTATGCGCGGAGACCGACTCAGAGATCTTCAATGCACTCAAATTGCCATCACGGAGCGTCGTTCGCCGACCATCCCACTCCCTTCCCTCATTGGCGGGCGGTCTGCGCCGATACAGGCGCCGGGCGAATCTCTCGCCAGGGGTGGATTTTATCAACCCCTGTCTTGCATGAACAATTATATACATCAGAGTGCATACGTGTCATTAGGAGTTGCCTCATGCCTAACTGCACCACATTTCTCGATGCCAACGCCTCCAGCCCTTCGAAGGTTGCTCTCATCGTCCCCTCCACCGGAGAGAGTTACACCTGCGCTGAACTCCTCGATCTCGTCTCCAGGATAGGACGCGGGCTCCAGAACCTCGGTATCGCCAGGGGGGACCGGGTCTGTATCTACCTTGAGAGTTCAACCGAGTACCTGCTGAGTTACCTGGCGCTCTGGCGTATCGGTGCAGTTGCGGTCCCCACAAACCGGGTCTACCGGGAGAACGAGGTACTCTACGCTCTCCGTGACGCCGGTGCCGTTGCGGCCATAACCGACGTCGACGGCGCAGCGGTCGTCAACCGAATCAGGAAAGAGGTGCCAGGACTCCGGCATATCATCGCGGTCGGCGGGGAGGAGGTCGAGGCCGCAACACCCTGGTCAGATCTCCTCAGGTCACCAGCCGGACTTCGGGCCGTCAACTGCCGGTTCGATGACCTCTGCCAGATCCAGTACACCTCCGGGACTACCGGGAGACCTAAAGGCGCCATGCTCACCCACGGCAACTGGATCGCCGCAATGGACGCCGAGCGGGACGTCCTCGGGCTCACAGACCGGGATGTCTACCTGGGGATCTACCCGATGGGGCACGTCGGGATCAGCTGGGGTATCTCTACCCTCCGGGCTGGAGCAACCTATGTCGTTATGGAGCGGTTTGATCTCGGCCGCTACCTGGAACTTACCAGGAAATATCGTGCAACGATCGTCGCCGGTATGCCCCCTGTTATCCACTCTCTCCTCCAGACACCTCCGGGAACCGAGAAGGCGCTTGCTACCGTCAGGGCGATGATCAGCGGCGGCGGACCCCTGACGCCGGGCATATGGAAACCCTTCCACGAACGGTTCGGGATCCCGATCGTCAATGCTTATGGCCTCTCTGAGACGATCGTCGTAGGTACAGGAACAGCCATCCGTCCCGAGCACTATGCAACCGCCGACGAGTTCCGGAGCGTTGGCACACCGGTCGGGTTCTCGGAGGTAAAGATAGTCGATTCAAACGATCCTGCGCGCGAACTACCCCCTGGCCATGACGGCGAGATCGCTCTCCGGGGACCGGCTGTGGCGCTCGGTTACTGGCAGATGCCTGCTGAGACCGCAGAGGTCTTTCTCCCTGACGGGTGGTTCCTGACGGGCGATATAGGCCACCTGGACGAGAACGGGATGCTCTACCTCACCGACCGCAAGAAGGATATGATCGTCATGTCCGGCTGGAAGGTCTACCCGACCGAGGTTGAGGACGTCCTTGTCCAGCACCCGGCCGTCCGTGACGCTGCTGTCTTCGGGTGTGTCGACGAGCACCGGGGCGAGGTCCCGGTAGCCGTGGTGATCCCTGCTGGAAACGGCCTCTCCCCGGAGGATATTCTTGCCTTTGCCAGGGAACGCCTCGCCGGGTACAAGGTCCCCCGCCGTGTCATCTTTGTCAAGGAGATTCCCCGCGTAAATGGCTGGAAATTGCTTCGCAAACGCCTCCAGGAAGACTACTGTGATACCTGCAGCCGGGGTGAACGCTCGTATACAAGAGGGTAGTATTAAGGAAAAATAATTGCAAAGATCCTCCCGAGGATATAGCCTGGAGCATAGATGTGGCAGGTAGCATAAAACGTTCTACAGGTATTGCAGGTCTGGACCTTGCGCTCAACGGTGGATTCCCTGCTGGCGCCTGTATAGTCATCTCCGGGTCGCCAGTTAGCGGCCTTGAACTCCTTGCACGGCAGTACTGGCAGGAGGGAGGGCGCACGGGCACGTATCTGATGCTTGACGCCATACCGGAAGAGGAGATGGTCGATGCACGGGGTATGAGCGTCGAGGAGATGGTTGCTGCGATGAAGGGGGATAGGATCATTGTGGACTCACTCTCCACCCTGATCGCCACGCTGGGGATCGAGGCTGCCCAAAAGCTCGTCGTCGAAGAGACCAGAGCGCTGATCGAGGAGGGGGCGAACATCATCTACCTCCTCTACACAAACCTCCACACCCCTTTTGAAGAGTCACGGATCGCGCGAGCCGCTGACATCTTCATCATGCTGTGGCAGGAGGTCCACGGCAACGAGGTCGAGCGGAAGCTTGCCATCGAAAAGTTCAGGGACGAGGACTTACCAAACCGCGTGATCCCCTACCACATCATGGCGGAGGGTATCGAGTTATCAACGACAAGCAGGGTATTTTAGGATCAAGTCAGGGCTAATCCCTGCCACTTCAATAGCGGGATACAGCCCGTCCACCTGAAACATAAATGCATATGATCAAGTATAATATCATGAAAGTGGGGCTGCAATCTCAGTGATAATACCCAGGATACCCCTGATTTCAATCAGGGGAGAGCAGTCACGCGGGGTGATCCGCCCGGGCAAGCCCTGCCGCAGCAACCATATTCTTCAGTTTTCCGGATGCCACCTCACGTGACTGCATCCGCAGACCGCAGTCAGGATCGATGAGTATGGCGCCGGGTGAGAATACCTCGATACCCCTTTCAATCCTCTTGCGGATAGTCTCGACGCTCTCAACACCGGGATCAGCCGAATCCACACAGCCGTAACCGATCATCCGGCCGTGCAGGTCCTTTTTAGAGATTATCTCGAGGTTCTGGGGGTTATTTGAAAACTCAAAATCGAAGAGATCGACATTCATCCGGAGGACGTCGTCGATAACATCCCCCAGGTTCCCGCATACGTGAAGACATACGGGCACGCGGAGCCTCCCGGCGATCGCGTTTACAGCCTCGCGACCGACGGTGAGGTTTGCCGCTCCGGTGGAGAAGATGGGCTCGTCGATCTGCACGAGCGTAACACCGGCGTTCTGGAGGTACTCCGCCTCGGCCGCAAGCGCCTGTGCAAGGTCCAGGATCAGTTCCTCCCTGTTGCGGTAGAATGGGGTCTCGATCGAGAGGCCGTATGCAATGGTGCTCGGCCCGGTGAGGATCCCTTTCACCTTCGGGTGGCGGGAAAGGGCATACTTCGTGTCAGCGAGCGTGATAGGCTGTCTTGCCGGCTGTACCTTACCCACGACCGCCGCCCCCCTGATGCCCGGAAGGTGAGATGTAAACGCGTTGATCATGTCCCCCCGAACCTGGCCGTCTGAAATTATATCGATCCCGGCGGCGATCTGGTCTTCTACCGCCACCTCCACCGCGTGTTTCAGCGGGTCAACAAGGGCCATAAGCCCCGAGCCTTTCACAACGGGGTAACTCCCGACCACCGTGGTCGGGAGGCGCATTGCAGTCAGGGTCATCGTCTCAGCCTGTAAAACCTAACAGTTCAATTCATCGGTTCCAGCCGATATAAACCTCATGGTGTCAGCCTGTGCCGGTCGCGCGGGAAGAGCACCGCCTCCCGGATGTTTGGCAGATCGAGCATCGTCATCACCAGACGCTCGATGCCAAGCCCCCACCCCGCATGCGGCGGCATACCGTAGCGGAACGTCTTCAGGTAGAACTCGAAACTCTCAGGTGAGAGCCCTTTTGCGCGGATCCGCTCCACCAGAAGGTCATGAACGTGGATACGCTGGGCGCCGGAGGCAAGTTCCATGCGGGGGTGCATCAGGTCGAACGCCTTGCAGAACTCCGGCCGGTCCGGGTAGGGCATCGCATAGTAAGGCCGGATATCGGTTGGCCAGTCTACGACGAAGTAATGACCTCCGATGGTGTCGCCGATCGCCCTTTCTGCTGCAGGGGTGAGGTCGTCACCAAAGGAGATCTTCTCCTCGATGCTGCGGTTTGCAATCTCTATCGCCTCCACGTAGGGTATTCTGGGGAACGGTTTTTGAGGGATTGCGAGATCGACCCCGATCTCTGCCAGGTCATCTGCGCAGTTCTTTGCAACGGATCCATATATATGAACAATCAGATCCTCGAGAAGTTCCATGACGTCGTTGTGGTCGGCAAAAGATACCTCGATATCGAGCGACGTGGCTTCATTGAGGTGTCTGACGGTGTTATGTTCCTCGGCGCGGAAGATTGGACCGATCTCAAATACCGCCTCGAAGCCTGCAGCCATCATCATCTGTTTGTAAAGTTGCGGGCTCTGGTTTAAGAAAGCCTCTTTCTCAAAGTAGGCGATCGGGAATAGTTCGGTGCCGCCCTCCGTAGCTGCTGCGACGATCTTCGGTGTGGTGATGTTGATGCAGCCCCTGGATGCGAGGAACTCTGTCGCGGCGCAGGTCACAGCAGACCTTATGAAAAATATGGCACGGACACGTGGTTTCCTCGCGTCAAGAAACCTGGAGTCGAGTCGCGTGTCCAGTTCAGCAGGGACCTTCTCGACGACGTCGAGCGGGAGGGGGCTATCCGCCAGGTTGATGATCTCTAGTTCATCAGGGATTATCTCACGCCCGCCCGGCGCTTTATCGATCGCCTTAACACTGCCTCTGACCCTGATCACAGACTCTCTTGATACATTCCTGGCGACCTCAAGGATCTCTGCCGGGACCTTCTTCTTCGGGATGGTCACCTGGATTATGCCGGTCCTATCACGGACCAGGAAGAAAGAAAGACCTCCAAGGTCGCGGATCTCGTGCACCCAGCCGATGATCTCTGCAGACCCTGTTTCCGGGGTTACGGCACGTATTGGTAGTCGCATATTAAAAACCTGTACACTGTGGGCCCCGGGAGGTATTTTGTCTTGCGCTTATTGAGAGGATGAAGAGAGTTTCCGGGCAGTCTGCCCTGAAAAATAATGGTTCAGAGGAAGACCGCTGCAGCAACCACGGTCGTCCAGCGGCCATCCATGACCCCTTCCGCTGCCTGGCAGATGTGTGTTGTGCTTATGATCCGGCCACTTGCCTTGTAGATCTGTTCTCTCTCCTGCCACGCTTTGTCGGGGTCGAACTCTATCCCGAGAGTTGTGGCGAGCATCGTCGCTGCCAGGTCTTCTGCATATTCACCAGAGACCTCTTCGGTCTCCCCGAAGGCGTGGTGCTCGGAGAGGTAGCCGTAGGCATCGCTCTCCCGTGGCATCGCGTGGCCGATGGCGGCGGAGACCAGCCGGCTCGGTTCGTTGGTCTCGTTCCGGGCCATGACGACATAGACGATGCTGCCTGGAGAGATCTCTTTCAAGCCCTCCTCTTTCGAGATCAGTCGACAGTTTGGCGGAAAAATACTCGATACATAGACCAGGTTGTACTTCTCGATCCCCGCCTGCCTGAGTGCCAGTTCAAACGATGCCAGTTTGTCTTTGTGGATTCCCACGCCCTTTGTAAAGAAACACTTGCTCGGAACGAACATTAGAGATCTTCTTATCGCTTGAATTTTTTAATATTTTCGGTTATAAACGCCATAAATCAAAAAATACAGGAGATATCAGTCTTTTTTTGCGATTAAGGCCGAAATTTACTCACTTATTAAGGAAATAAGCACGCAAATCCACGAATCACTCTCACGAGTGAGGATGGCCGGATCCAGAGCAGCCGATTCGTAAGCCCTGAATGCTCGAGCCCGGGCCGCTGGCGGGATCATTCATCCCGGTCGGTGGTCGGGATGTGATATTTTGAGGTTTTCAGCACCGTATATTCCCGGCAACCGCGCGCTATCTGTAGCGTGACCGGTCGCCGCTGCAGGAAGAGGAAGAGTGGGTGAAGAGGGTGGCTATCACCCATATATCAGGTTAAGGATGTTCTTTGAAAGGTCGAGGCTCTTGCCACGATTGACCATGAGCGTATCCATCCTCAACGCCCCCTCAATCTCGACCGGGTCACGGACGTCCTGGATGAAGATATCCAGGAAGTCTTCGTAGAGACCGTATGTTCCGGCCGAAGAGGGTTCCCTCCCGAAGGCGCGCATCAGCGCCGCTGCCGGCCCGCTCACGGGGGCATCCCCGATGAACGGACTGACGGCGATGACATGCTGACGACGTAACGCCTCCCGCACCCCGCTGCACTCAAGGATCGGTGATATGCTCGTAACCGGGTTACTTGGACCGATCACCACAGCATCGCTCGCCTCGATCGTATCTATAACCTCCCGTGTGGCGAGAGGTGGTTCGTCGTATCTCCGGTAAACGCCCTCTATCTCCACCTCGCCACGGTGCTTCACCCAGTACTCCTGAAAATGCATCTCGCCGAGAGGCGTGCTGACATAGGTCGTCACGACGGAATCGGTCATCGGGAGAACGGTTGCCTGCACACCCAGACTGTGGCAGAGGAACCGCGTGATCTCCGTCAACCGCATGCCGCCTCGGAGCATCTCACCGCGAGCGGCATGGACAGCTCTATCCTGGTCGCCGATGGCGATGTACTCGTCGATACCGAACTTCGTCCGGAGGAGGTCGTGGGTTATGTACGAGTCGTTGCGAATCCCCCACCACCGCCCCGTATCCAGGATCCCCGCAAACAGGTAGATGACCGTATCGATGTCGGGCGAGAGATGGTTGCCTGTGATCCAGAGATCCTCGGCCGTGTTGACGACGACCGCAATCTCACGTTCTTCCAGCAGGTCCCGCATCCCGCGGAGGAGTTTTGGGGTTCCTGTCCCGCCCGAGAGAAAGGTTATCATTGACCAATTAGCGTATCGGGCCGATCTGTATATGAATTTTCCCAAACCCACCGGATGCAGGAAGACCATCAAAACGGCATCTTTCGGCAATGTAGTGGTCTGATAAACCTTCCTGAGAGCGTATCCCTCCCGGTTTTGTGAGAGACACCTTCTCCGTGAGTGGCAGGGAAGAGGGTTCCTCGTTGATTCCTGCTTGGGCCGCCAGAGGCCTCATCTGCACCCCTGACCGGCAGTTGCCCGCCCGGAAGTAGTTTGATCGACCACATTCAATATCCTGGCCACACGAAGATAGAGAGGGTATTGGGGGCGTGCCGCCCCCCCTCAAAACCAGGAGGTGAACCGGTTTGATGACCTCCGCACAGACAACCGCAAAAAACTACATGATACCCGTTAGAGCTACAGGCATACCAGATGAAAATCGGGGGTCATGTTCATACGAAAAGGGGCTGGTTTTCCTTCCGGATCTTTGACCTGATGAGTCAAAAGGGGACTGTAATCTCAAGAAACCGCCTGGCGTATGACCGCCATGACGTCCCAGGCAAGTGATTCCGCCTGCCGGGTGTGCAGGAGGCGCGTCTCAAGACGGAGCGAGCCTTTGACTTCGTCGGGGTCGTGGACATCCTGGACGAATAGGTCTACGAGATCCCCGTAAAGTCGGCAGACCGCCGGGGCGGTCGGCACTTCACCGGCAGCGGAGATGAGCGCGACATCCTTTGGGTCAGGACAGGCATCTCCGCTAAATGGTGAGACCGCAACAACGAACGTATCGCGCAGGAGGTCGCGCATACCATCGCAGTCCAGGATTGGGAGGATGCACCTTACAGGGCTGGCAGGCCCGATCACGACGGCGTCACTCGCCTCGATCACCGCCCGCACCGCCTCCGTTAACACCGCGGGTTCCGGGGCGGCCCGGAGAACCTCGCGGACCTCTGTTGCGGGGTCGGCGGTCACCCGGTACTCAAAGAGCGGCAGGAGTTCGGTGCCGGTGTCGATGAAGATGGTGGCATCTCCATCCGTCGCCGGAAGGATGGTCGCTCCGATACTGAGAGAGCGGCACTGCACCTCCACCGCCTCCGTCAGGCTCAGTCCCCGGGATAGGAGCCCTGCCCGTGCGATCTGGACAGCTCTGGCACGGTCACCGATAGGGAATGGTTCACCACCCCCAACCTTCTGGAGGTATGTGTGGGTGGTGTAGGTGTCCCCCTTTATCCCCCACCAGCGGTTGGTATCCAGGATTCCCGCAAAGAGGAAGATGGCAGTATCAAGGTCAGGCGCACAATGGCCCCCCGAGACCTGAAGATCCTCGGCGGTGTTTGCGACCACGGCAATCTCGCGATCGTACATTATCTGCCGGAAGCCCTGGATTAGCGCGGCCGTTTCTGTTCCGCCGGAGAGGAATGTGATCATGCTAGGATACCTTTACATATGGGCGTCTCCCCGATTAACACTTCCACCCTGTAACCGGTCAAGGACTACTCTGGATGGATGCAGCGTTGACTCGAGATAGCAAGACGCATGCTCACACGTCCGCGTGTCCTGCTGCTGGATGAACCAACGGTGGGCGTGGACGTCCAGACGAGGAGGTTCATGTGGGACCATGTCAGGGAGTTGAACCACAACGAGGGGTCTCAACCTTTCCGCTCGCCCTCGATCTCGTCGTTATCTTTGCCCTGGCGGCAGTGCTTGCAGGGGTTGGCACGCACTTCTTCTCCACCATGGAGGCTGATTGAGGGGGTTGTCCGGAGAAAAGGTCTATCGGGACCGGAATATGCGGCGAGAGATCTGCGGTCAATCCCGCCTGCCAGATCCGGTTAACGATCCCTGCAGTATAGGTTAAGATAGGAATCCCACAAAGACGGGGGCCAAACCGCCGTTTTATCCCGGGTTAGATCCATTGACCGCCCCCGATTCCAGCGGACGGCATAAAGGGTTCTTAGCCCAGAGATTGCAATCCTGAACTTATTATTGATCGTTGCATCCTGGCAGCGATCCACCACCAACTTAGAATGTAAGCAGGAATCGATCCGATCAGATAACGTCTTTGCGACGATCATACCATATCTGGAACACTGCTGAGATATGTTTCCAGGGTTTTTCCAGGATCCCCCTAAGCCAGCCATGTTTTTTTGTGAGTCTTCTCTGTGCTGTCACGAGTGCTTTATAACGCTCTCCAGAACTATCTGGAAAGGTTTTGTGAGTATTCGATCTCTGATCGAAGATCTCTTTGAATTGGCCAGAGAATCGTTCTCTTTACGAAAAGTGCACCGAAATTCAAGGTGGTCAGTCCAAAAGATCGTTGCTGTGAGCGCACTTCTGGTAGAAACGACCGTTTAAGCCGGCGTTAAAAAAAAAAGACAGAACTTCAGAGGGTGGCTGAACGGTGAAACATGGGGACCATTCAACCCTTGATCCTGAACCAAAAATTCATTTTGAGGCGTATCGACTCATCTCTATGAATAGCACGCATGAGTTCCTTGCTGGTGGAGAGTGGCGGGTGAGCAGCGAGGCCCAGGACGTCCGGTTCCCCTGGAGCGGGGAGACCATCGGCAGAGTCTATCTTGCCGGCAGCAGAGATCTGGATGACGCTCTCAGTTCTGCAGAAGACGGGTTTTCCATCACCCGGCAACTCCCCGCCCACCGGCGTTCGAAGATCCTATATGATCTTGCCGACCTCATGCGGAAACGCTCTGCCGACCTTGCGAAGACCATCACCCTCGAGGCGGGGAAGACCCGTCGTCTCGCTGGAAACGAGGTCGAGCGTGCCATAGAGACCATCGAGGTCTCCGCCGAGGAGGCACGCCGGATAGAGGGGAAAATTCTCCCCCTTGACTGGAACGAGGCCGGGGAAGGCCGGATAGGCTGTCTCCGCCGGTTTCCCCTCGGCCCCGTTCTTGCCATCACGCCATTTAACTTCCCGCTCAATCTCGCCTGCCACAAACTCGGACCGGCTATAGCCGCGGGGAACTCCATCATCCTGAAGCCCGCCTCGGCCACACCACTCTCGTCGCTGATGCTCGGGGAGATGACGCTTGAGGCCGGATTCCCGCCTGAAGCGATCAGTGTCCTCCCCTGCCACACCGGTCTTGCAGAGCGGATGGTGCGTGACGATAGAGTCGCCTGCGTCAGTTTCACCGGGAGCCCGGCCGTAGGCTGGCACCTCCGGGAGATCGCCGGCCGGAAACGTCTCGGTCTCGAACTTGGTGGGAACGCTGCCGTTATAGTCCACGAGGACGCCGATCTCCATTTCGCGCTGGCCCGGATCGTCACAGGTGCCTTCTCAAACGCCGGGCAGGCCTGCATCTCGGTGCAGCGGGTCTACGTCCACCGCCCGATCTACGAGAAGGCGCTTGCACAGATCGCCGAGGAGACCGGTGCCCTCAAAGTCGGCGACCCGCGCAACCCCGAGACCGACGTGGGGCCAATGATCTCGGAAGAAGCTGCCGTTGCAGCGTTTTCAAAGGTGCAGGACGCCGTTGCGGCCGGTGCACGGGTGCTGGTTGGCGGGACCAGGAGCGGCCCGATCATCACCCCGACCGTGCTCCTCGATACAACACCGGATATGAAAGTGAACCGGACGGAGATCTTTGCCCCGGTGATGACACTCACACCCTACGACACCTTCGAGGAGGGGCTGGCGCTCGCAAACGATACAGAATACGGGCTGCAGGCAGGCATCTTCACGCACGATGCCCGGAGGATCGCAGAGTCTTTCGAGACCCTCAGGGTTGGCGGGCTGGTCGTCAACGATATCCCGACCTTCCGACTGGACCATGCCCCCTACGGCGGGGTGAAAGGATCGGGCATGGGGCGGGAGGGCCCGAGGTATGCGATCGAAGAGATGACCGAAGAGCGTATGATGATCTTCGCGCCATAGGTTGCCTGTCAGGATACCATGCAACCCCCGGCATTCCATGAGCCGCATCCGAGACCTAATTATCCATGCGGGCTCAATAGTGATACAATGAAACAGATTGCCCTCTACGGAAAAGGGGGAATCGGGAAATCCACCACTGCAGCAAACCTCTCGGCAGCACTTGCGGAGGATGGGCTCGATATCCTGCAGATCGGCTGCGACCCAAAACACGACAGCACCCGGATGCTGGTCCACGGGACCTGGATCCCGACAGTCCTAGACCTCATCCGGGAGCGCGGGGACACTAACATCACAGTCGAGGACGTGGTCTACAGGGGCTTCGGGGGAGTGCGGTGTGTGGAGGCGGGGGGACCCGAACCTGGTATAGGTTGCGCCGGGCGCGGTATCATCGCGACGTTTCAGCTCCTTGAGCGCCTCGATGCCCTCAAGGGCGACGTTATAGTCTACGACGTCCTGGGCGATGTCGTCTGCGGGGGGTTCGCGATGCCGATGCGAGAGGGTTATGCCCGTGAGATCTACCTGGTCACCTCCGGTGAACTCATGTCCATCTACGCCGCAAACAACATAGCCAGAGCCATCGCCCGTCTATCCCGCCGGGCGCGGAGCAGGTGCTCCCTCGGCGGCGTCATCTGCAACGCAAAGAACATCGAGGGCGAGGCGGAACTGGTGGAGGAGTTCGCCCGCCGGATCAACTCCCGCATGATCGCCTATATCCCGCGGTCGAGGATCGTGCAGGTTGCAGAACTGCAGAAACAGACCGTCATCGAGTACGCCCCCGAATCCGAGCAGGCCGGGGTTTACCGGGATCTCGCACGGCTGGTATACGGTAACGATACAACGAGCATCCCCACGCCCATGGAGATGGATGAGATCGAATCCTTCGCCCTCGAGTTCGTCCAGGTTTGAGGGCTGCACCCTGACCGGGGCTCTCTCTGTGGCTACAGAGGTGCGGGACGCCGTCTGCGTCATCCACGGCCCGGCGGGCTGCACCCACCACAACTTCTCCCTCCTGCACGCCACCAATCTCTCGAACGACCGGGGCGACCTCCCCCGACTGCTCTCAAGCCACCTGCTGGAGAACGATATCATATTCGGGGGCGAAGACGCACTCGAGACCGCCCTGGAACAGGCGCTCGCTCTCTCACCAGCGTCCATCTTCGTCCTCTCTACCTGCATCGTCGAGACGATAGGAGATGACGTTGCGGCGGTCTGCACAAAGGACCGGGGCGTCCCGGTGATCCAGATCCCGACCGCCGGGTTCCTTGGCGGCGTCTTTGAGACCGGGGTAAGAAACGCCCTCTCTGCCGTCGCATCGCTTGCCAGGCCATCGAGCGAGAAGAGCATCTCGGCAAACCTGATCGGGGAGAAGAACCTGGAGTACGGCGTCGACGAGAACGCCGCCGAGGTCTCCCGGCTCTTAAAGAGGCTCGGGCTCCCGGTCAACCTGCGGTTCGTGCGGGGGATCAGGACGCATGACCTCGACCGGCTCGGTGCCGCCGCCGTGAACATCCTCCGGGAACCCGCGCTCGGGCCTATCGGCGAGGATCTCAAACGGCGGTATGGCACACCATACATCGAGTCGTTCCCGACCGGACTTGGGGGGACCTGCCGGTTCCTTGAGGAGGTCGGCCGGGCGTGTGGCATCGATACCCCGGCCGCCGTCGAGGAGGAGCGGGCATACCAGGCGGCAATGCTTGAAAGATTCGATGATATAGCCGGGAGCCGGATCCGGTTCCAGTCCCCCCATCCCATGCTCAGAGGCGACCCGGAGGTGGAGGCCATCTGCACGGAGTGTGCCGACGCCCTCAGCCTCACCATAGACCCGGAGGGGGTCGCCATCCCCTCACCCTATCCTCCGCCCGTCGGGACAGGAGGGGTCGGCCGGATGCTGCACCGGTGGAGGGTGCTCATCCGGGATAGGGGGCGCGGCTGAAAGGGGTATTGGCGCTGCCCGCGGAGTGCACAGAATCCATTTTATACCCCTGATAGAAAAGACTACACCTGGAGAGAGTGCCAGAGTATGTTTGAACGCATCCTGTTTCCAACGGACTTCTCAGAGCCTTCCATGAAGGTTCTGGACTACATCCCCGCACTTCACGAGGCTGGAACCCGTGAGGTCATCCTCGTCCACGTAATCGACTCAAAAGATGTAGCGCTGATAGCCTCGGGTGGCCACGGGTTCCTCGGAACGGTATCTAACCAGGAGACCGAGACGCAGAAGCAACTGCAGGCAGAGATCCAGCACCGGATAATCGATATACGCCGGGCGCTTGAGAAACAGGGCTTTAAGGTGACCGTCCTGACGCCCGTCGGCAACCCCGGAAAAGAGATCGTGGCCTCCGCCGATGCCGAGAGAGCATCGCTTATAGTCCTTGGCTCTCATGGCAGGTCAAACATCCGTGAGCGTCTCCTCGGGACAGTCTCTGAGTACGTGATCAAGAACGCAAATCAACCCGTGCTGGTAATCAAGCGGGGGAAGGATACCAGGGGATAGGCACCACATTCCTGCTACCCCGAAGAATCCCTTATCTCTTCTCTTCGGCCTCAAGCAGGTTCCGGATAGCCCGCAGTTCCGCAACCACCGCACCGAGGTCTGCAACTCTTTCGGGTTCACCTTCGGTCGCGATGGAACCCATCTTCCGGACGAGACCCATGATCGTCTCCTGAAGGTCTTTTGGGTCGGCGATCCCGGTCAGGACAATCTCCGCCCTGGCCTGCGCCGAGTAGCCGGCGGTCTGCACCCGAACGGCCGAGAACGAGAAGAACCGCATCAGCGGTCCCTGGGAGATATCAACGTTTGTGATCCGGTTGTATGGAACGATCCCGGTCTGCCTGAACCAGACACCCCGCTCCCAGGTGATCTCGGTTGGAGTGAGGCGGTAGGTTATGCTCTCGCAGTAGAGAGGGATCCACCAGGCGACAAAGATTATGATGGCAAGCAGCGG